>Ga0114931_10004459_pt1 | contig 17466 bp, 9 predicted proteins | sample 2SBtaG_FD_89579 | JGI IMG/M metagenome (GOLD analysis project Ga0114931, IMG submission 89579) | Deep subsurface microbial communities from Kolumbo volcano to uncover new lineages of life (NeLLi) - 2SBTROV14_V59a metaG | ecosystem: Environmental > Aquatic > Marine > Volcanic | place: Kolumbo...
AAGGGCTGACGGCGCCATCGCCCTGGTCACAGCTTAAGGGGCAGACGCTTCTCGGCAGCGAGGCCTTTGCCGCCAAGATCCGGCCCTTGGTGGAAGAAAAGGGTGAACTGGCGGAGGTGCCGCTCATACAGCGGCTCGTGCATCGACCGGAACTCGATTCGCTGTTTCCCAAAACGGTACAGCTGAGCAAGGCTACGCGTAACGAGACCATTCGCCAGGGGTATATGGAATACGGTTACACCATGGCTGCTATCGGCGCTGCGGCAGGCATCCACTATTCGACAGTCAGCAAGATCATCAGGGGGGAGCGATAAACCGTGATGTCAAGACTTGACCCCGCTTTGTGACCCCGCTTTGACCCGATTCGTGGTGGCCCCGGCAGGTTGACCGGCCGCCCGCCGAGGCGTCTCACTCATCGCCGATCAGCGCCACCAGCTCGTCCACCGAGAGGCGGCCAGCGCTGTCTGCACCCTCCAGCAGGCCGTCCGCCAAGTCCCGCTTGTGGGCGTGGAGGGACAGGATCCGTTCTTCGATGGTCTCCTTCACCACCATGCGATAGATGGTCACCGGGCGGGTCTGGCCCATGCGATGGGCGCGATCCGAGGCCTGGTCTTCCACCGCCGGGTTCCACCAGGGGTCCATGTGGATGACATAGTCCGCAGCGGTGAGGTTGAGCCCCGATCCCCCCGCCTTGAGGCTGATGAGAAACAACTCTCCCTCGCCCCGCTGAAAGGCGTCCACCTCCGCCTTGCGCCGTTTTACTGGGGTCGAACCGTCGAGGTAGCGGTAGTCGATCCCCTGGGTGTCGAGATACTCGCGCAGCAGGGCGAGGTGGCCCACGAACTGGCTGAACACCAGGGCGCGATGGCGGTTCTCCCGCAATTCGTAGAGGATCCCGGCAAAGGCGCGCAGCTTGGCGCTGCCCACCGGCGCATCGTCGATCACCAGGCGCGGGTGGCAGGCGGCCTGGCGCAGGCGGGTGATCTCGGTGAGGACCTTGATGCGCTGCTGCCCGGGGTGTTCGGGCAGCTCGGCGATCCGCTCCAGGGCCTGGCGGCGCAGGGCCTCGTAGAAGGCGCGCTCGGCCTGATCAAATTCGATCAGCTGCACGATCTCGGTGCGCGACGGCAGCTCGGTCAGCACGTCACGCTTGAGCCGGCGCAGGATGAAGGGGCGGATCAGGGCCTTGAGGCGCAGCCGGGCCGCCTCGTCGTTGCGCAGCTCGATCGGGTTGGCGAAGCGCTCGTTGAAGCGCTCCTGGGATCCGAGCAGACCGGGGTTGATGAAACGAAAGAGGTTCCACAGCTCCCCCAGGTGGTTCTCGATCGGGGTGCCGGTGGTGATGATGCGGCAGGGGCTGCGCAGCGACATCATCGCCTGGGAGCGCTTGGTATTGGCATTCTTGAAGGCCTGGGCCTCGTCCGCCACGAGGGTCTGCCACTCGATCGTCTCCAGGCGTTCCCGTTCGCTCTGCAACAGCCCATAGCTGCAGACGATCAGGTCGTAGGGGCCGGTGGCGTCGAGCATTTGCTGGCGTTCACCCTCACCGAAGCGTGCCGGTCGCAGGGTGGGGGCGAAGCGCTGGGCCTCTTCGATCCAGTTGTTGCAGACCGAGGTGGGGGCCACCACCAGGGTGGGTCCGCCGGGGGCCCGCTGCAGGATCAGGGCCAGGGCCTGGAGGGTCTTGCCCAGGCCCATGTCGTCCGCCAGACAGGCCCCGGCACCCCAGTGGGCGAGGCGGGCCAGCCAGCGGTACCCCTCGATCTGATAGTCCCGCAGCTCGGCCTGCAGGGTGGCCGGCAGCTCCGGCTGCAGCGACTCCGCCTCCCGCAGGCGGCCGAGCTGTTCGCGCCAGGGCTTGCCGCCCTTGACCTCCATCCCCGCTGTCGCCTCCTCCACTACCGCGGTGGCCAGGGGATGGATCCGGCCCTGGTCCCGGATCGCGCTGAGGCTATCGAGCTGGTGTCGCAACTGCCGGCTGAGGGTGAGGATGCGGCCGTCGTCCAGGCGCAGGAAGCGCCCCGGGGAGCGTTGCAGCAGTCTGAGCAACTGCTCCATCTCGATCACCTGGTCCTCGGCCACCCGCAACTCGCCCTTGAGCCCGAACCAGTCACGCTGTTTGCGGATGCTAACCGCCATCTGCTGGCTGCCGATCTCGCCGGTCAGCGACAACTTCTTGCCCTGGGGCCAGGCGACTACCAGCTCGTCCCCCATCTCCTGCAGGAGCAGCAACACCTCCAGCGCCTGCTCTGGGTCATCGAGCCGCCACTCCCAGGGGATCTCCGGCTCCGGCAGTTGCAGGCGCTCGGCCAAGGCCACCGCCCGCTCCACCTCCGCCCCCAGATCCCGCTGCGTCCGTTGGGTGCGCCCCTCGATCTCGGCGAACAGGGAGGCCCGACCCTCCCCCGGATGGAACAAGGGCCCCTGGTCGCCCAGGGGCCGGTAGTAGAAGGCGAGATGGAAGCCCAACCCCGTCCCCTCACCCTGTCCCAGGGCACGCAGGTGCAGGTGGGGGGTGGTCACGGCGGGAATCTCTTCGACCTCTCCCAGGTTTCCCCCACCGATATCGGAATGGATGGTCACCAGGGGGGCGATGGAGGTGAGGGAGTTGACGATCTGCTCCTTCGCCGCCAAGGGCGCCCGCAGGCCACCGGGGCCGAGGATGCGGGCGATATCCAGTTGACCTGGATCGAAGTGGGTGAACTCCAGGTGGTGGTCATTGGCCCAATAGGCCAGGAAATCCTGCTCCTGGATAAATTCGCCGGGGGGCGTGGGGAACATCCGGATCTCCACCGTCTCCTGCTCGGCCAGTTCCGCCACCTCGATGCGGGGGGTGACCTCCGCAACCGTGACCGGCTGGTCGTCGGTGCCCTGGCGGTCGCCCCGGTAGAGGGCCGGGTGACCGATGGCCGCGCGCAGGGCGGTCTCCCCCTGCAGGGAGTAGATGGCCGCGACAGGGTAGTAGTAGCTGGAATCGACCTCCCTCTGGATGGCGGCGCAGAGCTTGCGATCCGCCGCGCTCAAGCAGTCGAAACTGGCCGGCTCCTCACACAGCCGCCTGAGGGCCACCTTGCGTCCCTTGCTCCAGAGGCCGCGCTTGGTCAGCTTCTGCTCCCGGGGCTCGAGGAAAAACCCCCCCCCATCCTCCTGCAGCCGCCAGATCAGACGCCGTTCGGCCAGGTTCCCAGCGACCGCGCCCTCCCCCGGCAGATAGGTGCGGGCAACCCGTTCCAGGGCCTTCAGTCCCGTTCTCCAATGGCCGGGATGCTGCGGCAGTTCCACCAGCCGCAGCACCCCGCCGTCGGTTTCCAGGGTATCGAGTCGCTGCAGCCGCCCCAGCTTCACCAGCAGGGCGCTCCCCTCGATGACGTACCAGCCGATCTGCGCGGCCGACGCCCGTTCCATATGCGCGGAGATACGTTCCAGGTGGGCCCGCTCCGGCACCCGCCCCAACCAATGAAAGACCAACCCCTGAAACAGGTCGAGCCAGGGCTCGGAGATGACGGAGGTCAAGGTCAGCCAGGGGCTCTGCTGGAACTCGATCTGGCCACTGGCGACACGCACATAGTCCGCCAACAGACGCAGAATGGAGGCAAAACGGCCATCCCCATGGTGTCTTTCGATCTGGGTGGCCAGGCTGAACAGCCGCTCAAAGGGGGCCTGCCTGCCATGCACCCGGATCTGCGCCAGAGCGAAGCAGAGCGCCGGCAGGCCGGGGATCGACACGTCTTGCGTCCCCTGCTCCCCACGCAACCGGGTCAACGCCCCCTCGTAACAGACGATGGTCTGGTCCGCCTGCCCCTGGAAGAGGCGCAGCACCCCGAGCAGTGCCAGCCCCCGAGGGGAGCTGTCCGCCTCCAGCTCATATTCCATCACATCGAGTTCATGGCGGTTGTCCAGCCCCCCGAGAAACCACAACTCGATGAAACAGTGCATGAGTGACTGCTGGTACATTCTCAGGGGACGTCCCGATCGGTCGAAGGGATCCAGGAGTTCGGCCAGGACTTCGTCACTCCACACCCGATAGAGATCCACCGCCTGGGGATCGAGACTGAGGGCGCCCTCCACCAACGTCGGCGTCAGTCGACGCAGATCGTCCTGGTCTGGAAAGTCGGGGGGACGGCGATGTTTTGGGTGGGCATAGCGGGCGATGAACTCGCCCACTCCGGGATAGGATAGTTCGGAACTCATGGGGATCCAGCCGGTTATTCGACAGCCGGTAAGTCTACCACCGAGCAGGATCCGGATGGACGGATTTTCCCCCTGCCCGGTTCACCAACCGGCAACCGCCACCTGGACGGTCTCGATGCGGCCGCTGCGACGTCTGCATGCCTCTGCCGGGTCGTCACTCTCCGAGCTGCAGATGAACAGGCTGCACCCCCTATCGCCGCCGAGGGCGCAGGCGTAGGGGGCGCCCCGGCTGCGGATACGCCAGCTCACCCTGCCCCCCTCCTCCACCCGCAACAGCTCACCCAGATTGGGTGCGGCCACCCAGATGGCCCCAGCGGCGTCCAGGCAGATGCCATCCGGATGGGCGTCACCGAGATCGGCCCACAGGCGGCGCTCTCCCAGCTCCCCTTTGACATCGAGTTCGAAAGCGGTGAGGCGCGCAGCGAAGGTCTCCGCCAGGATCAGCGAGCGACCGTCGGCACTGATCACCGCCCCATTGGGAAAGATCAGGTCACGGGCCACCACCCGGCTGCTGCCGTCCGGCTCGACCCGCACCAGCTCCGCCGGGGCGAGCGGCGCGCCGCCATGCAGGTCGAAGCCGAAGTTGCCCACATAGGCCTGCCCCCGGGCGTTCACCAGCATGTCGTTGCAGTGCCAGGAGGCCAGGCCGGAGAGGTCGGCATGCAGCAGCAGTCGCCGACCCTCGAGCCGGTAGACCCGCCGCTGGGTCATGGCCACCACCAGCAGCCGGCCATCCGGCAGCCAGCCCAGGCCGCCCGGCAGGTCGTCCATCTCGATCAGGGTCTCGACCCGACCCTGCAGGTCGACCCTTGCCACCCGCCGGGCATGCTGGTCGGTGAACCAGAGCCAACCGTCACGCCAGCGCGGCGCCTCGGGGAACATCAGGCCATCCAGCAGGACCAGGGTCTCGTCGCTCATGGGCGGGCGGCCAGCCGACGCCTGATCTCGGCAACGATCGCCTGGGGCGACCGGTCGATGGCCACCGGGATCACCCCGGTGGGGGGCTCCAGGCTGGCGAACTGGCTGTACAGCAACCCGGGCCCCATAAAGTGGTCCGGCCGGTCCCGCAGCCGCTGCTGGATGAGCTCGAAAGCGCCTTGCAGATAGACGATCTCCATCTGCTCCGGGTCCACCAGCAGGCGCTCCCGATAGGACTGTTTGAGGGCCGAGCAGGCAAGCACGGCGGGGCGCCGGTCCGCCAGCCGGGTACCGATCAGCTCCACCAGGCGCTCCAGCCAGGGGCCCCGGTCCTGGTCGTCCAGGGCCTCGCCCCGTGCCATCTTGGCGACGTTCTCGGGGCCGTGGTAGTCGTCCCCCTCCAGGTAGTCCCAACCGAGGTCGGCCGCCAGCAGCCGGCCGATGGTCGACTTGCCGGAGCCGGAGACTCCCATGACGAGGATCACCCGGGCGTCGTGGCGGGCGGATCGGGGGGATCGTTCAAGAGCTTCCATGGGGTCTCAGCATGGCATGGGGAGGGACATTGCACAATCCTCCTCGGCCCGCGACGCCCATACGCCCTGCCCGGCTCAACCGGTGAAGATGCGCCGCGCTTGATCGAATTTCTCCCGCAGCGAGGTTTCGGTCAGGGCCTCCAGCAGTCTACCCAGTTTGAAGGGGTGGTGGCGTTCGTAGACCACTCCCACCTGGGGCATGTCGGCCAGGCCCACCTCCCGGGCGTGTTCGACGAAGCCCTGGTTTCTCCAGAAGAAGGCCCCGGGCAGGGTAGTGGGGATCACCAGCACATAGAAGAGGGCGCGGCCGAGGATGCTGGAGGCGAGCGCCAGCAGCGCCAGCAGGCCGAACAGCCAGCCGTTGCTGCTGGCGCTCCAGGCCAGTGCCACCGCCAGCAGCAGGGCCAGCGCCAGGAGGCCGTTTCTCAACCAGTAGGCGTAGCCATAGCGGGTGGTCTGTTGATAGAGAGAGGCGGCCCCCTCACTCGCCTCTCCCCTCAGGTCATGGGCGTGGACCAGCAGCCCGACCCCCTCCAGCAGCAGCCCGAGCCCCGCCAGGCCGGCCAGGAGCCGGGCCAGCCCCGGCGTCAGGGCGTCGAACGGCAGGGCGATCAGGGCCAGCAGCAGCGGCCCCAGGATCAGGCCGGTGGCGGCGAAGGCCGCGCCGGTCTGCCAGTGGTCCCAGAAGGGGCGCGCTGAGATGCGATAGAGCCGATACATGTAGTAACCGCCGAAGGCCACACCGGCCAGCCCCAGCAGGGTGAACAGGGTCTGCAGGACCCCGGCCACGGGCCCGTCGAAGAGGGCGCACAGGCTGTAGCCCGCCAGACCGGCGAAGCAGGCCGAGACCCCGGCGATCTCGCGGCTGACCGGCGACAGGCGCAGGTTGTAGAAGCCGCGATAGAAGCTGTGGGGCTTGCCCAGGTGCCTATTGAGCTTGAACAGCCCCAGGGCCATCAGAACCAGCATCGCCAGCAGGCTGGGCAGGTAGGCCTTGCCGGACTCGAACCCGGCCACTGGCGCCAACCCGGCCCAATCCCCCAGGGTCAGCAGCAGAAAGGCCCCCATCACGGTCTGCACGCTGAGGGTGAAGACGATGTGGGCGTTCTCGTGGGAGCCGAGCAGCCGTCCCAGGTTCCACTCCCTCTTGAAGCCCTGCTTGGGGTCGAGGGTGGGTCTGAAGCGGCCGTCCTGGTCGTCGCGGTGGTACTTCAGCGGGGTGTCGTCCACCCGCAGCATGTCGCGCTGAGTGGTGCGGGTCTGCTGGAAACGGATGTTGGGGTGGGTGATGTCGCTGCGCGGGAACCCGGGGATCTCGCTCTTCGCCTGGCTGCGCCCCTCGGGGATGTTCTCCACCACGCCGAAGTCCAGGGCCTTGCCCAGACAGGCGGAGACACAGGCCGGCTTGAGGCCCACCTCGAGACGATCGACACACATGTTGCACTTGCTCACCCGGCCCTCGACCGGATCGAGCTGGGGGGCGTTGTAGGGGCAGACCCAGGTACAGTAGCCGCAGCCGAAGCAGATGTCCGGGTCCTGCAGCACCGCCCCATACTCCGCGAACTTGGTGTAGGCACGGGTCGGACAGCCCTTGAGACAGACCGGGTCGTCGCAGTGGTTGCAGGCCATGGAGATGTTGAGACGTTGATAGGCCGGGTAGCTGCCACCCTCTACGAAACCCACCGAGCGGAAGGCGATATGCGCCGGGTTGTCGTTCTTTTCGCTGCAGGCCGCCTCGCAGGCGTGACAGGCGATGCAGTTGTCGGCGTTGAAGAAGAAGGCGTGCTGCTTGTAGCGGTTGAGGTTCTCGCCGATCTCGTCTTCCCCGTTGATCTGCAGGCTCTGGCCATACAGGGGGTCGCCCGGCCGGGCCTTCTCGATCGGTACGCCATAGCGATTGGTGACCTGGCTCTCCGGGTCGTTGAGCAGGGCATAACCAGGTTCGTTTTCTCTTCGCTTGAACATCAAATTCCCGTGTTTGGTTTTTGAGGTATTGTCGTCTCCCCCCTCTCCCCTCGAAGGGGGGTTGGAGAGAGACCCGGTCAAAACTTGCGCATCTCCATGCTCAGACGGGCCGCCTCCCGCTGGTCAGCGATGCGCTCGATGCGTACCGCCGACTGCTTGTAGGCGGGTTGGCGCGAATGGGGGTCGAGCAGCCCCAGGGTCAGGCGGTTGGCGCAGTCGTGAAAGTGAAACGGCAGAAAGACCATGTTCTTGGGCACCGGCTGGGTGGGCTGGGCCATCACCACCGCATCAGAGCGGCGCGACACCAGGCGCACATATTCACCGCGCCGGATCCCCTGCTCGGCGCACAGGTCGGGATTGATCTCGATGAACGGGATCGGGCTGTATTTGTTGTTGTTGCCGAGCTTGCCGGTCTTGGTGCGCCCGTGCCAGTGCTCGATCAACCGCCCAGTGTTGAGCCAGATGGGAAAGGCTTCGTCGGGTACCTCGTTGTTGTCGATAAAGGGCAACGGGATCAGTTTCGCCTTACCGTCGGCATAGCGGAAGCTGGCGGTCTCGGTGTAGAGGCGCTTGCCGCCCCTCGGGGGTGGCTCGCCCCTGGCGGCCTGCTGTTCGGTGTAGGGCCACTGGATGCCCCGGTTCTGCTCGATCAGTTCATGGTTCATGCCGGAGATGTCGGCGAGGCGCCCCTTGGAGATGCTGGCCATTTCCTGGAAGATCTCCGATGCCCGCTCCGGGAATTTCACCCGCCCCTCCCGGTTGAAGCGCTCCGCCACCCGGTTGAAGATCCACAGGTCGGGCCTGGCCTGGCCTGGTGACCGGGCGATGGGGTTGATCAGATTGATGCGCCGCTCGGTGTTGGTCATCACCCCCTCCTTCTCCGCCCAGGTGCCGGCAGGCAGGTAGAGATGGGCGTACTGGGTGCTCTCGCTGTCCTGGTAGCAGTCCTGCACCGCGCAGAACTCCAGTTTCTCCATGGCCTTGCGGATGCGCGAGGTGTTGGGCAGGGAGGACATGGGGTTGGTGGCGATCAGCCACAGCCCCTTGATCTGTCCCGACTCGATGGCGTGGTAGATATCGGTCTGGAACAGGCCGCGTTTCTTTGGGAAGAACTCGGGATCGACGTTCCAGATACGGGCGATCTCCTCCCGGTCTTCCGGGTTCTCCAGGTAACGGTAGTTCGGCAGGCCGGAACAGGAGGACCACTCGCGGGTGCCCATGGCGTTGCACTGGCCGGTTATGGAGAGGCTGGTGCCCCCTGGTTTGCCGATATTGCCGGTAAGCAGGGCCAGGTTGTTGATCCCCACCACCCCGTCGGAGCCGTGGGTCGACTGGTTGATGCCCATGGTCCATATCTGCATGGCCGCCCCGGCGTTGGCGAACAGGCGCGCCACATGGCGGATGGTATCCTCGTCGATGCCACAGATGTGCGCGGCGGTCACCGGGTCGTAGTGCTCGACCTCGGCGCTCAGGGCCTCGATGCCGTTGGTATTGGCCTCGATATAGGCCCGGTCCTCCAGCCCCTCCGCAAGGATCACGTGCATGAAGGCGTTCTGTAGCACCACGTCGGTGCCGGGGGTGATGGGCAGGTGGATATGGGCATTCTGCGCCAGCATGGTCACCCGCGGGTCCACCACGATCAGTGGGAAGCCGCGTTGCTCCTGGGCCTCCTTCAGGCGCCAGTAGATGATCGGATGCTGCTCCGGCAGGTTGGAGCCCCAGGCGATCAGACAGTCGGTGTACTCGAAGTCCTCGTAGCAGCCCGGCGGGCCGTCGGAACCGAACGAGCGCTTGTAGCCGGAGACCGCCGAGGCCATGCACAGGGTGGTGTTGCCGTCGTAGTTGTTGGTACCGATCAGGCCGCGGGTGAGCTTGCCCAGGGTGTAGAACTCCTCGGTGAGCATCTGCCCGGTGGAGATGATGGCAAACGAGTCCCGACCATACCGGCCCTGGATGCGCCGGATCTCGTCATGCAGTTTGTCGAGCGCCCCATCCCAGTCGCTGGCCTCCCAGGGCTGGTACCAGTGGTCGCGTATCAACGGCTGCAGGCCGCGCCCGGCGGAGTCGAACAGCTCGTGTTCGAAGATTCCCTTGAGACAGAGCTTGCCGCGGTTGACGTCGGCGTCAGCCACCCCGCGCGAGGCCACCGGCCGGCCCTCGGCGTCGAGTCCCACCTCGATGGAGCAACCGGTGGAGCAGTAGCCGCAGGCGGCATATTTCCACTCCACCACCCCCTTGTCGGCGATCTTGATCGGGTTCTTTTTGCTGCGTCCGAATAGCATGGATAGTCTCTCAGATTATGCTTACCAACAGGGTGGGAGCGGGCCTGCCCGTGAGAATCGGTACCGCCTCTTCGCGGGCAGGCCCCTTGCCAGCCGCTAGGCCACCGCCTCGGCGATCTGCAACTGCAGGTAGACATGCCCCTGCTCGAGCTTCACCGGATAGGCCGGGGTACAGCCCACATCCGGCGCCACCGCACTGCCGCTCTCCAGCTCCAGCACCCAGTTGTGCAGCGGGCAGGTCACCCGGTTGCCGGAGACGATTCCCTCCGACAGGGGACCACCCTTGTGCGGGCAGCGGTTGCGCAGGGCGAAGACCTCGTCGCCGGCATTGCGGAAGATGGCGATCTCGCCCTGGGGCGACTGCACCACGCGGGACCCGAGTCGCGGTATATCCTCGACCCGGCCTATCTCGATCCAGTTTTCATTCATCGTTACAACCCTTTGGAATTACTGTTTGGTTCCCATACCCGGGGTGGCTGCGACCGCCACTCAGGCGATGATCTTCAGGGGGGCGAACTCATGAGCCTGCCCGCCCTGTGCCCGCTCGGCCCAGGGATCTACCTGGGCGACCTGCTGGGAGACCTTGAAACGCTCGATCAGCGCCTGGCGACCGGCCTCGTCCTGCAGGATCCGCTCCTTGATATAGGCGAGCCCGACCCGTTCCACCCAGGGTGCGGTGCGCTCCAGGTAGTGGGCCTCCTCCCGGTAGAGCTGGATGAAGGCGGCACAGTGGTCGAGTACCTCCTGCTTGCTCTCCACCCGGCAGAGCAGGTCGGTGGCACGCACCTTGACGCCGCCGTTGCCACCGACGTGGATCTCCCATCCGGAGTCGATGCCGACCGCGCCGAAGTCCTTGATGGTCGCCTCGGCGCAGTTGCGCGGGCAACCGGAGGCGGCCATCTTGAACTTGTGGGGCATACAGGAACCCCAGGTCATCTGCTCCAGCTCCACCGCCAGCTGGGTGGAGTCCTGGGTGCCGAAGCGGCACCAGGTGGAGCCGACACAACTCTTGGCGGTACGCAGGGCCTTGCCGTAGGCATGGCCGGAGACGAAGCCGCGAGCGGTGAGAAACTCCCAGATCGCCGGCAGGTCCTCCTTTTTCACCCCCAGCATGTTGATACGCTCCCCGCCGGTGAAGCGCACCTCGCCCACGTCGAAGCGCTCGCTGGCCTCGGCGATGGCGCGCAGGTGGTCCGGGGTGGTGGTGCCGCCGAAGATGCGCGGGATCACCGAGTAGGTGCCGTCCTTCTGGATATTCCCATGCACCCGTTCGTTGATGAAACGTGACTGGGGATCGTCCTCTGCCTCCAGGGGCCAGCTGGAGATCAGATAGTAGTTGAGGGCCGGGCGGCAGACGTGGCAGCCGTCCGGGGTGCGCCATTCGAGGCCCCGGAAGACCTCCCCCATGGAGGTCAGATGCTGCTCGCGGATCGCGGCGCGCACCTGGTCGTGGGTGAAATCGGTGCAGCGGCAGAGGGGCTTGTGCTCCGGGGCGGAGTAGTCGCCGCCCAGGGTGTCCGCCAGGATCTGCTCCACCAGCCCCACGCAGGAGCCGCAGGAGGCCCCCGCCTTGGTGTGCAGCTTGACGTCGTCTACGGTGAACAGCCCCTTGCTGGTTATCGCCTGGGTGATCTCCCCCTTGCACACCCCGTTGCAGTCGCACACCTGGGCTTCGTCGGCCATGGCCGCCGCCCGGTTCTGCCCGCCATGTCCGGAATCCCCCAGGTGGGATTCGCCGAACACGATGTGGCTGCGCATGGCGGAGACATCGGTGCCGTTGCGCATCAACTGGAAGTACCAGGCCCCGTCCATGGTTTCACCGTAGAGCACCGCACCCGTGACCTTGCCGTCCTTGAGCACGATCTTCTTGTAGATGCCTCCGGCCGGGTCCTGGAAGACGATCTCCTCGCTGTCCTCCCCCCCCTCGAAGTTGCCGGCGGAGAAGAGATCGATGCCGGTGACCTTGAGCTTGGTGGAGGTCACCGAACCCTCGTAGCGACCATAGCCCAGCTGGGCCAGGTGGTTGGCGCAGACCTTGGCCTGCTCGAACAGGGGCGCCACCAGGCCGTAGCAGACACCGCGGTGCTGCACACACTCGCCCACCGCGTAGATGCGCGGATCGTAGGTCTGTAGGGTGTCGTTGACCAGGATACCCCGCTCGCAGTGGAGCCCGGCCCGCTGGGCCAGCTCGATGTTGGGCCGGATGCCCACCGCCATCACCACCAGATCGGTAGCGAGCTGGGAGCCATCCGCGAAGCGGATACCGCTGACCCGCTGTTCGCCCAGGATCTCGGCAGTCTGGGTCTCCATCAGGAACTCCATGCCACGCTCCTCCAGGGAGCGTTTGAGCATTGCCGCGGCCGGATCATCCAGCTGACGCTCCATCAGGCGGTCCATCAGGTGCACCACCTTGACCTCCATGCCCTGCTTCATCAGACCGTTGGCCGCCTCCAGGCCGAGCAGGCCGCCGCCGATGACCACCGCCCTTTTATACTGCCTGGCCGCTTCCAGCATCCGGTCCACGTCGGCGATATCACGGAAGCCGATCACCCCCTCGAGGTCGGCCCCGGGGACCGGGATGATGAAGGGACTGGAGCCCGTGGCGATGAGCAGTCGGTCATAGGCCGCCTCCAGGCCACTCTCGGTCCTGACCCGTCGCTTGACCCGGTCGATCTCCACCACCGGGTCGCCGGTATGCAGGGTGATGTCGTGTTCCGCATACCATTCACGGCTGTTGAGGATGATGTCGTCGATGGTCTTCTCCCCCGCCAATACGGGGGAGAGCAGGATCCGGTTGTAGTTGGGACAGGGCTCGGAGCCGAACACCGTGATCTCGTACCGATCCGCCTCGTCGAGCTTCAACAGCTCCTCCAAAGTCCGGATGCCCGCCATGCCATTGCCGATCACTACCAGCTTGTCTTTCATTAACATCGACCTCTGAGATCAATTCCCAAGTCCAAGGAACACAGAAAATAACAGCGGATACTTACGCAACATCTGTGCCGAAATTGACCTGACCAGCCGAATCTACGGGCAGAATCGCCCACAGCCTGCCTGCCACGCTAACCCTGGGGGAGGAGATGGCAAGATAACCAACTGATATCATTCACCCTACCCCCCTTTCCTCATCGGCTGTATGCCCGAACCTCAAACTAGCTAGATTAATAGGGTTTTTTAGGCAAGGGGGGATCACTGTCTCCCAAGGCGGGTTCTGCTGGAGCACCCTGCCCATAATCTGTGCAGCCCTGCTATCACGCACAATATTGGTGCACGACGCATGAAGGATCACCCTGGACTGGACCCTGCCAGGGACACCGCACCATTTCAGAGCCTTGCCTTGTACGAACCAGGCATTGCGCACTATTTTCGTGCTTGAGGCTCCTCAATAGACGTCTTTTATCAATGGTATCATAGTGTTACTGATTTGGTACGTATATTGCTAATGTCATTTTCAGACTCAATTGATGACAACCTGGAGTACCAAATGTCGGAATCCAAACTCAACCTCTGGTCGTTTTCAGGCAAGATCAGGACCCTGCACCTCACCTGGTTCGCGTTCTTCCTCAGCTTCTTCGTCTGGTTCAACCACGCCCCCCTGATGGCTTCTATCCAGGAGGCCTTCCAGCTGACCCGGCAGGAGGTGAAGGCCCTGCTGATCATCAACGTGGCCCTGACCATCCCGGCGCGCATCGTGATCGGCATGCTGGTGGATCGCTACGGGCCTCGGCTGATCTTTTCGGCCCTGCTGTTCTTATCCAGCCTCATCTGTTTCCTGTTCGCCATGGCCGACTCCTACACCATGCTGCTGGCCACCCGCTTCGCCCTGGGTTTCGTCGGCGCCGGCTTCGTTATCGGCATCCGCATGATCGGTGAGTGGTTTCCCGCCAAGCAGGTCGGCGTGGCGGAGGGCATCTACGGGGGCTGGGGCAATTTTGGTTCCGCTGCCGCCGCCCTGGCCCTGCCCAGCATCGCGCTGATGTTCAGTGGCGACGACGGCTGGCGCTATGCCATCGCCCTGACCGGCGCCATCACCCTGATCTACTCCTTCGTCTACTACCGGCTGGTGCGCAACACCCCCAAGGGCTCCACCTATTTCAAGCCGAACAAGACCGGCGCCATGGAGGTCACCAGCAGGGGGGATTTCTTCTTCTATCTACTGATGAACATCCCCATGTACGCCGCCCTCGCGGTGCTCGCCTGGAAACTGGGGCCGGCCAACCTGCAGATCCTCGGTCCTTTCGCCAGCGACTCGATCTATCTCGGCCTGCTGGTCCTCTTTGCCTATCAGACCTCCCAGGTCTGGCGCATCAACAAGCATGTCTTCAAGGAGCCGGTCCCGGAGATCCATCGCTATAGATTCAAGCAGGTGGCGATCCTCGATCTGGCCTACTTCGTCACCTTCGGTTCGGAGCTGGCAGTGGTCTCCATGCTGCCCCTTTTCTTCAAGGAGACCTTCGGCCTCTCCATCGTCGAGGCCGGCCTGCTGGCCTCTGGCTTCGCCTTCATGAACCTGGTGGCGCGCCCCGGTGGCGGCCTGTTCAGCGACCGCTTCGGGCGCCGCAACACCCTGACCCTGTTGATCGCCGGCCTGGCGGTGGGTTACTTCGTGCTCGCCCAGGTCGACTCCGGTTGGCCCCTGGCCCTGGCCGTGATCGCCACCATGGCCTGCTCCTTCTTCGTGCAGGCGGGTGAGGGGGCGGTGTTCGCCATGGTGCCTCTGGTGAAGCGGCGCATGACCGGCCAGGTGGCCGGTATGGCCGGCGCCTACGGCAACGTGGGTGCGGTGAGCTTCCTCACCGCCTTCTCCTTCGTCTCGCCCCAGGCCTTCTTCATGGTGATCGGCGGCGCGGCCCTGCTGGCCCTGGTAGCGGTGCGCTTCCTGGACGAACCGGCTGGACAGACCGCCGAGATCATGGAGGACGGCAGTGTACAGATGATCGACGTGACCTGAATCCAGCTGGCGATGGTTGACACCGGTAACCGGTGTCACCCGCCCCATTGCCCGCCATGGGAGGCTGTCGAAACCGTGTTATTCTTTCCTCCATGAGAAACACAGTTGTCAAACCAGCCCCTTACGACGACCTGCTGAAACTGCCTGAGAACAGGGAGGCTGAGATATTGTCTGCCTCCACCGCGCGCACCGACCGGGTGCTGAAGATGCCGGTTTAGGCACGCGCGGCAGTCTCCCACCGCAGGCTGGTGGACCCCGAGTTGAAGACATTGGAAGGGTATCCACTGGGCGGGCAGGGTCACTGGTGTTGATCGCCACACGGAAAGACGATGATCCAGTGAGTCAACCGCCATTCGACGCCAACAACTTCGATCAGGGTTCGCTCTGGTCCTGATTTCAGGCGCCGCTCGCGCTAGCGGCGCTGCTTCGCCATGCAGGCCACAACCCGGCAAACCTTAACCAAGACTGGAAGAGATCAACCCCTTCATGACGCCCATCCCAGAGGGCGCAAGCACCGATGAACCACAAACTCGAGATCGACTACGCCTTTCGCAGCGAGGCGGGCGTCAAGGAGAACAACGACGACTGCTGTGACGTCGCCGTGCCGGACGGACCGCTGCTCCTTAGTAAGGGGATCGCGGCCGCGATCGCCGACGGGGTCAGTTCCAGCGAGGGGGGCGGTCACGCCAGCCAGGTCTGCATCAAGGGCTTTCTCACCGACTACTTCAGTACCCCGGAATCCTGGACCGTCAGGACCTCCGCCGCCAAGGTCCTGGGCTCCCTCAACCGCTGGCTATGCGGCCAGGGGCAGTCGCTCTACGACTCGGCCATGGGCATGGTCACCACCTTCAGCGGGCTGGTGATCAAATCCACCACGGCGCATATCGTGCATATCGGCGACTGCCGGATCTATCTCCTGCAGAACGGCGGCCTGGAACAGGTCACCCGGGACCATCGGATCTGGGTCTCCAGGGAGCGGGAGTTCCTCTCCCGCGCCATGGGCGCCGACCCCCATATCGAGATCGACTACCAGTCCCGCCCGGTGGAGCCCGGCGACCTGTTCCTCTTCACCAGCGACGGGGTACACGACTTCCTCACCCAGCGGGAGATCGAGAAGATCCTGCACGAGCAGGACCACAACCTGCAGGCCTGCGCCAACACCCTGGTGGAGAGCGCCCTGGCCAAAGGCAGCAGCGACAACGTCAGCTGCCAGTTGATCAGGGTCCTGGAACTGTCCCAGGAGACCGAGGATGACATCCTGCGGCGGGTCACGGACCTGCCCTTCCCCCCCGAACTGCGCCCCGGGGTGAGCATCGACGGCTACCGCATCCTGCGGGAGATGCACGCCAGCAGCCGCAGCGAGGTGTTCCTGGCACTGGACGGCGGGAGCGATCGCAAGGTGGTGTTGAAGACCCCTTCGGTCAACTATCGGGACGATCCCGCCTTCCTCGACCGCTTCCTGCACGAAGAGTGGATTGGCCGGCGCATCGACAACCCGCACATCCTCAAGGTGCTGGAGCCGAGGCGACGCCGCTTCCTCTACAACATCAGCGAATACGTGGAGGGGCGCAGCCTGGCCCAGTGGATGCGCGACCATGGCCAGGCCTCCCTGAGCCAGGCACGCGGCTTCGCCGGACAGATCATCGAAGGGCTGCGCAGCCTGCATCGCATGGAGATGTTTCACCAGGACCTCAAACCCGACAACATCCTCATCGACCGGCATGGCACCCTTAAACTGATCGATTTCGGCTCGGCCCGGGTCGCCGGCCTGGAGGAGATCGCGAGCACCTTCGCACGAACCACCCCCCAGGGCACCCTCAACTACGCCGCCCCCGAGTGCCTGCGGGGGGAGCCCTGCACCCGCGTCTCGGACATCTACTCCCTGGGGGTGATCGTCTATGAACTGCTCACCGGCCGGTTGCCCTATGGAGAGAGCGACCGGCCGGACGGGCGCCGCAAGTTCGACTACCTGCCGGCCCGGAGATTCAACGACACCATCCCCGCCTGGGTGGACCGGGTGTTGGCCAAGGCGGTCCACCCAGACCCCGGACGCCGCTATAACGTGATGTCGGAGTTCCTCTACGACCTGAGCCACCCCAACCAGACGCTGATGGACGGCCGGCCGACGCCCTGGCTCGAACGGGACCCACTGGGTTTCTGGCGGGTGGCCGCGCTACTGCTGCTGGCCGGCAACCTGCTGATGCTGATGCTCCTGCTCAGACCCTAAGGGCATCTCTGCGGGCAGGCGGCCGCGCTGGTCCAGACCCAGGAGGCGCCGATCCGCCTTTCCCTGGGCGGCCATTCAACCTAGTGGGGTAGGGGTCGGTAGGACGCGGCAGGGTAGAGTAGAGAGCAGGCGTCCCGAACCGTTAGGTAAACCTATCTGTTTCCGCCCCTTTCGTTTGGCGGTGCCTCCAGGGAAGGGGTCAAGGGAAGGGGTCGGTCAAGGGAAGGGTAGAGTAGAGAACAGGTTACCACCGCCTTAGCTCCGGCCCACACCGGCAGGGTAGAGTAGAGAACAGGTTACCACCGCCTTAGCTCCGGCCTATCTGTTTCCGCCCCTTTCGTCTGGCGGTGCCTCACTAGCCGTGGCCTAGCCATGTTGGCCTGTCCCCTCTCATCAAAC
>Ga0114931_10004460_pt1 | contig 17466 bp, 17 predicted proteins | sample 2SBtaG_FD_89579 | JGI IMG/M metagenome (GOLD analysis project Ga0114931, IMG submission 89579) | Deep subsurface microbial communities from Kolumbo volcano to uncover new lineages of life (NeLLi) - 2SBTROV14_V59a metaG | ecosystem: Environmental > Aquatic > Marine > Volcanic | place: Kolumbo...
CCGAAGACAAGCCACACAACCAGTTGGCAAGGCACCCCAAAAAGGATTAACGTCTTTGTAACATAACCGTCACAATCCACCGCGATAACAGATCACGGTAGCGTCATATGCCGCCGGATAGGGCGGGGCTTACAACAGTCGATAAATAACAGGGAGATTATGCTATGCGACATTTCAGGAAGATGGCCGCCGTGGTGGCGGTTTCGGCCTTAGCGGTTGTCGGCGGCGCCGGAACGGCGTTCGCCGCGAGCAAGACAAAAATTCAGTGGTGGCACGCCATGGGCGGTGCCTTGGGCGAAATCGTCAACGATATCGCCGCCGGCTTTAACCAGAGCCAGAACGAGTACGAGGTCGAGGCGGTCTACAAGGGCAATTACACCGAGACCATGACCGCGGGCATCGCCGCCTTCCGCTCCGGCAAACCACCTCACATCATGCAGGTTTTCGAGGTTGGCACCGCGACCATGATGGCGGCCAAGGGCGCGATTTATCCGGTTTATAAGTTGATGGCCAATTACGACCAACCCTTCGATCAAAGCCGCTATATTTCCGCGGTGATCGGCTACTACACCACGACCGACGGCAAATTGCTGTCGATGCCGTTCAACTCCTCCACCCCGGTGGTGTTCTGGAACAAGCAGGCCTTCAAGAAGGCCGGCCTCGACCGGGCGCCCAAGACCTGGGAGGAAGTGGGCGATTTCTCCAAGAAGATCATCGCGTCCGGCGGCGCCGAGTGCGGTTTCACCGTCGGTTGGCAGTCCTGGACGATGCTGGAGAATTTCAGCGCCTGGCATAACGTACCCTTCGCGACCAAGGAGAACGGCTTTGCCGGATTGGACACCGAGTTGGCCTTCAACAGTCCGCTCCACGTCAAGCACATCCAGCAGCTCGCCGATTGGCAAGCCGACAAGATATTTACCTACGGTGGCCGGCGTGGCGACGGCAATCCCCTGTTCGCCGACGGTAAGTGCGCCATGTTGATCAACTCCTCGGCCTACTACGGCGGTCTGGTGAAGAGTTCCAAGTTCGATTTCGGCACCAGTGAGATGCCCTATTGGTCGACGGTCAAGGGCGCGCCCCAGAACTCCATCATCGGTGGTGCCACCCTGTGGGTATTGACCGGCAATCCGAAGGAAGATTACGAGGGCGTGGCCAAGTTCCTCAATTATATGTCCGACGTCTTCGTGCAGGCCTATTGGCACCAGAACACCGGCTACGTGCCGATCACCAACGCCGCCTACGAGATGACCAAACGCTCGGGCTACTACGAGAAGAACGAGGGTCGTGACGTCGCCATCCTGCAGATGAGCAGCAAGGCACCGACGCCCAACTCCAAGGGCCTGCGCTTGGGCGGTTTCGTGCAAATCCGCGACATCATCAACGAGGAGCTCGAAGCAATCTGGGCCGGCAAGAAGACCGCCCAAGAAGGCCTGGACACCGCCGTCGCGCGCGGCAACGTGATCCTGCGCAAGTTCGAGAAGGCCAACAAGTAGTTGGCATGCAGACCACGAAGGGCCCGGGGCCGCATGGCGATAGCTAGCGGTCCCGGATATCCCTCGCGCCCGATCCAGGTTCGGACCTAGCCGTTCATGCAAAAGCGGGTAACTTTCCGGAACCTCTGGCTACCCTATCTGCTGCTGGCGCCGCAGGTGATCATCACGTTCATCTTCTTCCTCTGGCCGGCCAGTCAGGCGCTGTTCCAGTCGCTCTTGGTCGAGGACCCCTTCGGCTTGAGAAGCGAGTTCGTTTGGTTCGATAACTTCAAGGAGCTGTTCGCCGATCCGCTGTACTTGGATTCGATGCTCATTACCGCCGTGTTCAGTATCTCCACCACCTTGCTCGCGCTTTCCTCCGGACTCCTGTTCGCGGTCCTGGCGAACCGGGCGGTCAAGGGAGCGGCGATCTACAAGGGCGCGTTGCTCTGGCCCTATGCGGTCGCGCCCGCGGTGGCCGGGGTTCTCTGGCTGTTCTTGTTCAGCCCGGCCAACGGCATCGTGGCGCTGGCCTTGCGGGCCGTGGGCTATGAGTGGAACCACGTGCTCAACGGCGGCGAAGCCATGCTCTTGGTGGTGATCGCGGCGGCTTGGAAGCAGATCGCCTACAACTTTTTGTTCTTCCTGGCTGGGCTTCAGATGATTCCCAAATCGGTGCTCGAAGCCGCGGCGATTGACGGCGCTCGCCCGTTCATGCGGTTCTGGACCATCGTCTTTCCGCTGCTCACGCCGACCACCTTCTTCCTGCTCGTGGTCAACGTGGTCTACGCCTTCTTCGATACCTTCGGCATCATTCACGCGGTTACCTCCGGCGGGCCGGCGGGGGCGACCAACATCTTGGTCTACAAGGTCTACGCCGACGGTTTCGTGGGCCTTGATTTGGGCGGTTCGGCGGCCCAATCAGTGGTGTTGATGGTGATCGTCGTCGCGCTCACCGTGGTTCAGTTCCGCTATCTGGAGCGGAGGGTGCAGTACTAATGCCAAAGGTCCTTTAGCATCATGGTCGAGAACCGCCCCTGGTTGACCTACACGACTCATGGCATTCTGATCCTGGGCTTGATCGTGATTTCGTTTCCGATCTACATCGCTTTCGTCGCGTCGACTCACGAGGTCGAGGACCTGATCGCCACGGTGCAGCCTTGGTTCGGTGGGGCGTTAATCGAGAACTATCTGACCGTGTTGCAATCGGGCAAGCAAACCGCCGGCGGCGTGCCGGTCAGCACGATGATGTTCAATAGTTTGATCATGGCGCTAGGGATCATGGTCGGTAAGATTTCGATCTCTATCATCTCCGCCTACGCCATCGTCTATTTCCGCTTTCCGTTACGCATGTTTTTCTTCTGGATCATTTTTCTGAAGCTGATGCTGCCGGTCGAGGTGCGCATCCTGCCGACGTACAAGGTGGTGGTCGATCTCGGGCTGCTCAACACGTATGCCGGCCTGACCCTGCCGCTGATCGCCTCGGCGACCGCGACGTTTCTGTTTCGTCAATTTTTCCTGACCGTACCCGACGAGCTGGCCGAAGCGGCGCGTGTTTACGGTGCGGGTCCGATCCGTTTTTTCGTGACAATTCTGCTACCGCTGTCGCGTACCAATATCGCGGCGCTTGCGGTGATCCTGTTCATCTACGGATGGAACCAGTATCTCTGGCCGTTGCTGATCACCACCGACGCCAACATGACCACCGTCGTCATGGGTATTCAGCGCATGCTGTTCGTCGCCGATTCAATACCGGAGTGGAATTTGACCATGGCAACCGCGATTCTGGCCATGCTGCCGCCGGTCGTGGTGGTCCTGGTCATGCAGCGCCAGTTTGTCAAGGGCCTGGTGGACACCGAAAAATAAAGGCAACCCGGGAAGCGCCGCATGGCCGAAATCGAACTTAGCAATGTCCATAAATCCTACGGCAACGACCGCGTCATCCACGGCGTCGATTGCGCCATTGCCGACGGCGAATTCCTGGTCATCGTCGGGCCCAGCGGCTGTGGCAAATCGACGCTTCTGCGCATGATCGCGGGATTGGAGGTGGTGACCGGCGGCGAGATATCCATCGGCGACCGGGTGGTCAACGATCTGGAACCGGCCGAGCGCGACATCGCCATGGTATTCCAGAATTACGCGCTTTATCCGCACATGACGGTCTATAACAATATGGCCTATGGCCTGAAAATCCGCGGTATGCCGAAGGCCGAGATCGAGTCCCACGTACGCAAGGCCGCTGAAATTCTGGCTCTCGACGATGATTTGCTGCGGCGCAGACCGCGCCAACTTTCCGGCGGTCAGCGGCAGCGGGTCGCCATGGGGCGGGCGATCGTGCGTGAGCCCAGTGTTTTTCTATTCGACGAGCCGCTCTCCAACCTGGATGCTAAACTGCGCGTGCAGATGCGCCTGGAGATCAAGAAACTGCAACAGGATTTGGGCATCACCAGCGTCTATGTCACCCACGATCAGGTGGAGGCCATGACCCTGGGGCACCGCCTGCTGGTGCTCAACGCTGGCGTGGTGGAGCAAATCGGCGCCCCCATCGAACTCTACGAGCATCCGGCCACCCTCTTTGTCGCCGCGTTCATCGGTTCGCCATCCATGAACCTGCTGAGTGCGCGTATTGGCGAGGCGGGGGATCGGGTGGAATTGAGCGGCGGCGACAGCTTGATTCTGCCGCCGGGCCGATTCACGGCCCACGCCGGGCGAACGGTTACCGCCGGCATTCGCCCCGAGCATCTCGAACTGGCCACCGAAAGCCAGGGTGTTGCCCGCCTGACTGTGGATGTCGTCGAGCAACTGGGCGCCGATACCCTGATACACGGACACTTCGGCAATGACCGCGATGATCTAACCGTGCGGCTGCAAGGCACTCAGAATCTGCAGGCGCGCCACGTGTTGCCGGTGACCGTGCGGCCAGAGCTCATTCATCTTTTCGATCCGGACAGCGGCCGTCGGCTTGGGGCGTAGAATCCGGGCGCGGTCGCGCAAGACCCGGATAGCGCCCGTCGCGATAATTTCTACAGTCGGACAAAACCACTGTAAGGAACTAACGCGATGACCAAGATTCTATTTTCGTCCATGCCGACCGATGCGGCCAAGTCCTATTGGTCCGGTACCGCAGACGCGAATGGCCATGCGCCGGAGGTGCACATCTCCCAGGGCGACGGCGTGCCCTGCCGGCACTGCCAACAGAATGTAGCCAAGGGCGAGCGATATCTCATTCTCGCTTATCGACCGTTCCCGCGACCGCAACCTTACGCCGAGATCGGCCCCATCTTTCTCCATGCCGAGCCATGCGCGCGGTATCCGGAGACCGACCGCATTCCAGCCATGTTTCTGTCGAGCAAGGGCTATTTGCTGAAGGGCTATTGCGAAAACGATCGCATCGTCTATGGCACCGGCCAGATTGTCGCCCCGGCCGAAATGGCGGCGACGGCGGCCGGAATCTTGGTGCGCGGCGAGATCAGTTATGTGCACGTCCGTTCGTCGCTGAACAACTGCTTTACCTGCCGGATCGACCGGGCCTGACGGCCAAACCCTCGCCTGGCCGATTGACCGGTCGCTAGCTAGGCCCCAGACTCGGCCCCATGAACTGGTCCACACCGCCGGGTGTCTATGGTTCGGCGGAACCCTTGTTTTTACTTCTCATGGCGCTTGGCATCGAGGCGTATCTCGGCGGGCTGTCGGTGCGTGGCGGCTGGCTGCCGCGGCCGCGCCGGGCCTTCGCGCGGTTGGTACGCGAGGTGGGGCGGCGCCTCAACCGACCCGAGCGCGGTGCCGCCGATCGCCGCCTGCGCGGTGCATTGGCGTGTATTTTCCTCGTTGTTCTTGCCCTCGCCGTGGGTGTTTTCGCCGGGGTGTTCACCCGCAACTATCCCTTTGCCTGGGTGGTAGAGCTTCTCTTTCTGCCACTAATTCTCTCTCAACGCGGCACGTGGCGGCGCGGCACGGCGGTGGCCGACGCGCTCAAGGATGGCAGCCTCATCAAGGCGCGCGAGGCTTTGCGTCCCCTGGTCCGGGAGCGCATCGACGCGGCCCGGTTGGATGGCCTGGATGGCGCCGGGATCATCGAGGTAACCATCGCCGGGATTGCTTTGCGCTTCACCGCCCTGCTGGTTGGTCCGGCGCTTTGGTACGTGCTGCTCGGCCTGCCCGGCCTGCTTTTGCAGCAGGCGGCGTATGTAATGGATCTAACGCTGGGCCGCCGGGCCGGAGAGTTCGGGCGTGCGGCGGCACGGGTGCAGAGGATCGTCTCGGCCCCGGCGCGGGCCCTGGCGGCGCTGCTTCTGGCCGCCTCCGCCGCCTTCGTTCCGGGGGGCAAACCCTTGGCCGCCTTGCGCTGCCTACCGGCGCACCGCGGCAATCTGGGGGGAGGGCCGGCCGCGGTTCTGGCCGTCGCCCCCGGCACGGCAACCGGTTCGGCGCGGCTCGCGCGCGCCTTGGTGGTCTTCGCCGTGGCCTGCCTGTTTCAGGCGGCGCTCATCGGCCTTCTGGCCTTGCTTCGCCTGAACATCGGGTAGTGACGTACCGAGTAGTTACGGCAGCGCCTTGCGCAACGCATCGGCGCCGCGGTTGAAGAACTTGCGCTCGATGACGATGTCGCGCGCCGTTGCCACGGCACCGTAGTACGCATCGTTGAGATCTTGGCGATTGATGATCTTCGCCCCTTCCAGCGACCCGCCGCCGAAAAGGCCCTAGGCGCGGGAAAACGCGTAGATGTCTTTGTCTAAATTTGTTGTCGTCGACGCTTCGATGCCGGCACCGAGTGGTCCGACGGCAACGCTGGCATCGGCGCCGAGCTTGAACTCGTTGCTCATGAACGCGTTAATCGCGCCGTCATTCATCAGGGCGAAGATCGTCTCGGAAACTTGCGCCCCGGCCTGTAGGCCAAAGCTGCCGGCGGCGAGGGTGTAGAAGGCGGGCGAACTCCACGAGCCATCGCTACCGCGCACCAGCAACACGCCGGAACCGCCTTCGGCGCCGAAAATAAAGCCGCCTTTGAAGAGCTCGGGAATAATCAAGACTCCGCGGGCCTTCTCGACAACTGGCAGTATCTCGGGCCGGTCGGGATCGGTGAGCAGGCGCTCCACCGTAAAGCGCGATTCTTCGACCAACTCCTCGGGCTTGACGCTAGCGGCGGCGGCGGGCTGTGCGAACGCAAGGACGAGGGCGACACCCACGATCGCTAGACCGCCACGGCGCCGCGTTGATAAACACGAATATGTTCGATTCATGGGAGGCCTCCATACATTGGTGGCGGATCACACACACATTTATAAAACGGTTACACCGATTCGCGCCCCGGTCAAAGTCGGGAAGTCAAAGTCGGGAAGTCAAAGCAATGTGCGCGGCACGGCGTTGACCAGACGCACGCTCCAGGCATCCGTTGGATTAGAAACGTGACTGCCGGCGGCGCCGGCGATGTGGTCGAGGCGCGTAAGGGCGCAATTGTCGACGGTAAACACCAACGCTCGTTCCGGGTCGATATCGAGGGCGATGGCAAGGGCGGCCCGGATCGTACCGCCATGCGTGACCGCGACGATATCGCGCCCGGCGTGGGTTGTGGACAGCCGGCGCACCACCGCGGACACGCGCTCGACAACGGCAACGAAGCTCTCCCCGCCGGGCGGTGCCTCGTGCGCCGGGGCTAGCCAAAATCGATGCCAGGCCCCGTCGCGCGTCGCCGCCAACTCGACATTGGTCAATCCCTGCCACGCGCCGAAATGCTGTTCCGCCAGATCGGACTCGACCAACGGTGGTACCGCCGCGCCCGCTTCCATCTCGGTGACGATGGCGGCGGCGGTGCGCTGCGTGCGCCGTAGATGCGAGGTCACCCATAGGGCATCGCGCGGCAAAACGCGGGCGAGGAAACGAAATGTTGCTTGGTCCGAGCAGTCGCAGTCGAAATCGTCTTGTCCATAGATGCGCCCATCATGGCCCACCACGGGCGCATGCCGAACCCACCACCAGCGCGTGACCGTGTTCTTGCTCTTGCTCATATGAGGGCGGCTGCCGCTGTCAGCAGGGCGATCTCGGCGCATTGCTGCACGGCACCGAGTACATCGCCGGTATAGCCACCGATCTGCCAGCGCGCCAAAGTGGCCATGGCGGTGGCCGCGGCGGCGGTGGCGAGGATCGCCCACACCGCGGTCCCCACACCGAGCAGGGCGAGCGCAATCAGTGCCGCGAGCCCCAGGGCGATGGCAACCGTGGCCGATTCGGGCATACCGGCCCGGGCGGCAAGCCCGTCGGCGCGGGCCAGGGGTAAGGCGCGCATAATCGCCGGCAGGCTGGCGCGAGCACCGGCATGGGCGGCGATAAGGGCAGCGGCGGCGGCTCCCGGATCGGCGAAGGCGGCCAGGGCGGCGGCACGCAGGGCAACCGAGAGGATCAGGGCCAAGGTCCCATAGGTACCCATACGGGAATCACGCATGATGGCCAGCTTCTTGTCGCGCGCGAAGGCGCCACCGAAGCCATCGGCTACATCCGCCAAGCCGTCCTCGTGCAAGCCGCCGCTAACCGCGGCCGTGGCCCCGATCGCCAGCAGCGCCGCCGTCCACGGCGGCAGTCCCAGGGCGCTGGCCAGCGCAAAGACCACCGCGCCGATGGCTCCGATCAGGGCGCCGACAACCGGAAACGCCCAACTGGCCCGCGCGAGTTGGCCGCGCGTGTCGTCGTCAGTGTCACCAGGGATAGGGATGCGCGTGAGCAAGCCCAGACAGACCTTCACGTCAGATAAACTGCGGGTCAACCAGCGGGCAATATCAAAAGGGGGCGTCATGGATGCAAATCTTGTGGTCATCGGAGGCTGGTTATAGGACAGTTACGTCGATCCGCAAACGACAACCTCCACCACATGAGTATAAGGAACAAGAGCGATGTCCGGCGCGCCAACGCCACCTCCCAATCTTGACGAAATACGACGTCTGCTCACCGACTTATCCGGTCCGGATACCGAAGCCCACGCGGCGGCGGAACATCATCAGACGCAGCTGACCAAACCCGCCGGCGCCCTGGGCCGGTTGGAGGAGTTGGCTATCTGGCTGGCAACCTGGCAGGGCGGGCATCCGCCCCGGCTGGAGCGGCCGCTAACGGCGGTTTTCGCCGGCAATCACGGTATCGCGGCGCGCGGTGTATCGGCTTTTCCGCCCGAGGTCACGGCGCAGATGGTCAAGAACTTCCTCGATGGCGGTGCCGCGGTGAACCAGTTATGCGGCTTTGCCGACTCGGATTTGCGGGTCTACGAGATGGCGCTCGATGAGCCGACCGCCGATTTTAGCGAAGCGCCGGCCATGAGCGATGAAGACTGCGCGCGGGCCATGAGCTACGGCATGCTGGCGGTCGAGGATGGCATCGATGTGCTCATGCTCGGCGAGATGGGCATCGGCAATACCACCAGCGCCGCGGCCCTGTGCCATGCTCTCTTTGGCGGGCAAGCGGCCGACTGGGTCGGGCGCGGCACCGGCATCGACGAAGCGAATCTGGCGCGCAAGGTAGCGCTGGTCGAGGCGGCGGTAGCCCGCCACCGGGACGCCCTTACCGATCCTCTCGAAGCCTTGCGCCATTTCGGCGGGCTGGAGCTGGCCGCCATCGCTGGTGCTGTCCTGGCGGCGCGGCGCGCCCGGGTGCCGGTGCTGCTCGACGGCTATACCTGCACGGCGGCGGCGGCGGTGTTGTTTGCCCTCGACCCGGCGGCGCTGGACCACTGTCAGGTCGCGCACGCCTCGGCCGAGCCAGGGCATCGCCGCCTGTTACGGCGCCTCGACAAACGGGCGCTCTTGGATTTGGATATGCGCTTGGGCGAAGCCTCGGGCGCGGTGCTCGCCCTGTTGCTGCTAAAGGCGGCGGTGGCTTGCCATACGGGCATGGCCACGTTCGCGCAGGCCAGTGTGAGTGGGAAGGCGTGAAATTATTCGCCGACCTGCAGCAATAGGCCGCGTTCGCGGGCGACATGAAAGGACCACAGGAACAGCCCGGCGCCGATGATCAGGTACACCACATCGAGCAGGGCCGCGTGGATCAACAGATCGACCCGGAACCGCCCATCGATCAGGATCGCCCGCATGCCTTCGAAGACCGGCGCGGTCGGGAGCGACCAGGCCACCACCTGCAGCCAATCGGGCAGTACCGAGACCGGGTAGTAGATGGCGCTGACCGGTGCGATCAGGAAGATCGCCAGCCACGCCGTGCTCTCCGCGCCCAGGCCGACGCGCAGGATGAGGGCGGTTACCGCCATGCCGATGGCCCAGCTCATGACGATTAGATTGACAAAAAAGGCAAGCAGGGGCAGCCCCAAATAAAAGACCGAGATTTGGTAGAAAACGATGGCCAATCCGGTCGCCGGCACGACGCCGATCAAGGTGCGGATCAGGCTCATGACCATGAGCGAGATCAGGAACTCGCTCGGGCGCAGCGGGCTGACCGCCAGGTTGGGCAAATTACGCGACCAAATCTCCTCCAGGAACGAAAGGCTGAAGCCCAGCTGACCGCGAAACAGCACGTCCCAAAGCAGAACGGCGGAGATGAGCACACCGGTAGCCTGCGCGATGTACGAGCTGTTAGTGAGCAAGAATTTAGTCAAGAATCCCCACAGCACCATCTGGATGGTTGGCCAATACATCAACTCGATAACGCGTAGCCACGAGGCGCGCAGAAGATAGACCTGGCGCAAGACCATGGCGCCAATGCGGTGGGCTGAGAAGAAGGTGGGGGTGGCGTGGTGCGCGCTCATTGCGCCGCGGCTCCCTGGTCTGGTCTGGGTTTGCGCGCGCCGGCGCCGGTTTCGCGCACCATATCGAGAAATACTTGTTCCAAATTTTACAGGCCATACCGCTGGATCAGCTCGACCGGCGTGCCTCGGTCGACGATGTGTCCGGCGCGCATCATTAGGACAAAATCCGCCAGACGCTCGACCTCGGCCATGTTGTGAGAGGCCAGCAGGATCGCCGCCCCGCGTCGTTTCTGGTAGGCCTGCAGATAGCCGCGCACCCAATCGGCCGTATCCGGATCGAGCGAGGCGGTGGGCTCGTCGAGCAGCAGAATCTCGGGCCGGTTGACCAACGCCTTGGCCAACGACGCGCGTGTCTTTTGCCCGGCCGAAAGCTGTCCCATTTGTTGATTGAGCAGATCTTCAAGCTCAAGGCGCGCGGCCAGCTCTCGCACCCGCGCCTTCGGATCGGCGACACCATAGAGACGGGCAAAGAAAGTCAAGTTTTGGCCCACGGTCAGCCGGCGCGGCAAATCCACATAAGGCGAGGAGAAGTTGATTCGCCCCAAAACCCGGTGCCGGTGCCGCACCATATCCTCGCCGAGCAGGTGAATGCGCCCGGCCGTCGGCAAAAGCAGGCCGAGAAGCATGGCGATGGTCGTTGTCTTGCCGGCTCCGTTGGCGCCTAGCAAGGCCACGGTCTGGCCGCGCGCCACCGCGAAAGCGACATCGTCGACCACCCGTTTACCGTCGAAGTCCTTGCAAAGACCGGTGATGTTGATCACTTGGTCCGCCGCCACCTGGTCCGTCGCGTATGTAGACATGCTCAAGATATGGCACGGATGACGCGGTTGGGCCAAGAGGTGTGGGGCTAGGCGCTCCGGGCGGCGGCCCGGTGTCGCGCCAAGGCGTCCGCCAGCGTCTTGATAGAGCGCGTGCGAGTCATGCGCCGCGCCAACATCTCCTCCAGAAGGTGCCCCTGATACAGGCTTATGCCAAGGGCATCGCCGACATCGAGGGCTTGTTCGGAATCGCAACGCGCTAGAATCAATCGCTCCGCCCCAACCTGCGCGGCCGCGTGGCGGAGCGGATCACCGCCCTGCCCGCTCAAATGATCGACCAGATCGGCGTTCCAAAAGAGTTTCACCAGATCGAATCCGAGGTGGTCCCGGTTGATGAGGGGTAACGAGTGATGTGTGATACCGTCGAGGCAAAACCGGTATCCGCGTTCGCGCAGGAAATCGCGGGCGAAGGTGTAGTTGTTCAAATCGGTAAAGATGTCGGACAATTGCAGCTCGATAATGATGCTGCGCTTGCCGGTATTATGCGCCTTGTCGAACTCGAGGAATTCGGGGGACAGCAGGGTGGAGACATTCAGATTCAGGCTGAAGGCACGAGCCAGCATGTCTTCGTCGTTGTGCGCCAAATAGGCGATCATCCGCATGTCCAGATGTCGGGTCAGATCCTGAAACAGCCAGTTGTTGGCGTGCAGATCGACATCCGGCATCAGGGTGCGGCGTAGCGACTCGATCGAGGTGTAGATTTCAAAGAAAATGGGCTCGGGTTTGCGCTCGACGCTTACCGCGCAGATTGGCTGTCGCAGAATCATGGTAGTCAGATCGGCTTGAGCAATGGCCGATTCGAGAACCGTCAAGCTTGCCGGATCGAGTGGCGTCGAGGGCGGCCGCTCCTTGGTGGCGCCGGGTTGGGCCGCGGCGGCCTCGATCTCGGCCTCGTGCTGGGCACGCGCGTCGATCAATTCCTGGGCCATGCGGAGCAAGGCCTCGTAATTCACACTCAGATCGTACCATTCGCAGAACGGCAAATAACCCCGTTCGTCCGTCTTGAGCAGCGGGTCGTCGGCAAAGAGGAAACGCAGATGCAGGATCGAGCGGTCGATATCCGCTACGCTGGCACCATTACAAATGACCACCAGATCGTCGTTGAACATTTGAAAGATAGACGCTTCGCTTGTCGCGACCAGGCCATCGAAGGTGGTGACCGCGATCCGCAAATGCTGACTACGCCGGTTGTACGGACGGAGTTGCGATAGCCGCACATGCACCGCCCGCCGGCCTTGCTTGAATTTACGCAGGCGGCGAACAAAATCGAGGAGGGCGGACTCCTGATTCATCGGCGCCGTCTGCGTGGTGGCTCGCATAGTAATGACGATCCCTCCGGGTGCGGCCGGGAGATTTCTGGATATTGCTAAGCGAGTGTGAAGCGGTCCGGTTGATAATTAATTAAATTTATGTAAATCAATAGATTAAGATAGATATATCCGACCATCTCGACAGGACTCCCGAGGCACTAACGCGCTGCCGACAGTCTCCGGCAGAAATATGTCGCCGGTGGGCAGTTGGACATTCTTTCGCTAACGGTGTTCGATAAAAACCTGACGCCACTTGCCGGCGTGACGAGCAGAGCGCCCTCCCCAGTTCCTTGGGATGATTATCTAACCGAACTTGCCGCACGGCGCGGGTTGGATCGTAAACGTATCTCCGCGACATATATGCTGAACGCCGCCGGCGAGCCAGTGCACGTTCTCATCGTTCCTGTAGGTGCCCTCAAACCGGTGGGTTATCTTGGAATTGTTACATCGCCGCTACCGGCGCTTTCTGGGCTTGCACAAATTCTTGGTGCCGCGGTTACGATAACAAGTATCACGGGCGAGGAACTGCTGACGGAGCCGATCGATACGCGCAATGGCACTGACGGTGTGACGCCGATCTATGATGTGGTCGAAACCAGCTTCATAGCGGATGATCAACTCAAGCTATTCGATATCTTCGTCAAGATGGATGTGGCTGTCTATCAAGATGCGGCGGAACGTTTGCGGAGCATAAACTACGGTATAGCCGTGGGCATACTATTTTTGATGTGGGGCGCTGGTTACGCCGTTCTGCGCACAACGGTGTTTCGGCGGATTTCCGGCATGTCGTCCGCCTTGCGGCAAATCGCGGCGGGAGAAACGTCGGTGGAGGTTCCCGGCGCCGGGGGCGACGAGATCGGCCGCATGTCCGACGACCTAAGGACGATGGTCAACTATGTGGCACAGGTTGTTAAGCTCCGAGAGGAACTGTCGCGAAAAAACGCGGACCTCATCGTGGCGAAGGAGCGCGCCGAACTTGCCAACCGGGCCAAGTCGGAATTCCTTGCCAACATGAGCCACGAACTGCGTACGCCGCTCAACGCCATCATCGGGTTCTCCGATATGATCCGCAATGAAACGTTCGGTCCCGTCGGAGACGCAAAATATCTTGAGTACGTGAAGGACATTAAGGGGTCCGGTTCGCATCTTCTCGAGCTCATCAACGACATCCTCGATCTTGCAAAGATCGATGCGTGTAAAGTCGATTTGCACGAGGAGGTTTTCGATGTTCAAGAGGTCCTTCAATCTTGCTTCATCCTTGTCAGGGAACACGCCCAATCGAGAAACGTGAAGTTCGAATGTACTGTCGCACCGGAATTGCCGGCGCTGTCCGCGGACATGCGCAAACTCAAGCAGATCTTACTGAACCTCATGTCCAACGGGATAAAATTCACCCCCGCGGGCGGTACGGTCACGGTAAAGGCGCGCTTCGACGCGGACGAGGGCTATATGTTCCAAGTTGCCGATACGGGGATCGGCATTGCTCGTGAAGACATCCCCAAGGCCATGGCGCCATTCAGTCAGATCGACAGCAATATCAATCGCAAGTATGAGGGAACCGGTCTTGGCTTGCCGCTGGTCAAGGCCCTCACCGAACTGCACGACGGATCGTTGGTCCTGCAAAGCGAACTCGGCGTTGGCACGACGGTTACGGTGCGGTTCCCCGCCGAACGGGCCGTGTCGATGGCCGCGACGGGTACGTAGTCACCCAGGAGATTCCCAGCGGCCCGGAGTTGCTCTCGTCGATCACCTTTGCGATATACTGGGAAAACGCGAGGGAGCTCCGCGATTCAACAAGGTTCATTTTTGGAGCCTTGTGGGGCGTGGGAATCCGCCAGTTTCGCTTGCGCCAGGGGCGCGGATACATTAGGCGAACAGGGGTGCGGACATGGCTTTTGGGGGGACCGGTGGGCCAGATCGATCACGATGCCTATTTCGCCGCCGAGATGGCGGAGCACGCGGCGGTTGCCGCCGCTACCCGCGCGGCGCTGGGTCAACCCTTCGCCGCGCTGGTGCGGGTCTCGGTCGAGGCGGTTCGCCAGGGCGGCAAGCTGATCTTCTTCGGCAATGGCGGTAGCGCCGCCGATGCCCAGCATCTCGCCACCGAGCTGACGGTTCGCTATGTCACCGACCGGGCGCCGATTCCGGCCTTGGCCTTGACCACCGATAGCTCGGCCCTGACCGCCATCGGCAACGATCTGGGTTTTGACCAGCTCTTTGCTCGGCAACTCCGGGCCTTGGGCCGGGCCGGCGACGTGGCGGTAGGGATTTCCACCTCCGGGCGCAGCCGCAATGTCATCCTGGCTCTGCGGGCGGCACGGGAAATGGGGCTAGCCCCGGCGGCGCTGAGCGGTGGCGACGGCGGCGATCTCAAGGGATTGGCCGACCCCCTGCTGATCGTCCCCTCGACCACCACGGCGCGCATTCAGGAGATGCACATCACCCTCGGCCAGATGCTCTGCGGCGCCGTGGAGCGCGCCCTGGGCTTAGTTGAAACGCGATAACCATGAGCCCGAATACCGACCTCGTAGCCGATATCGCTGGCGATCTTGGGGCGCTCGCACGGGCCCGGGTGGTGGTGGTCGGCGATGTGATGCTCGACCGCTTCGCCTACGGCGCGGTCGAGCGTATCTCGCCCGAGGCGCCGATCCCCATCCTGCGCATCGAACGCGAGGCGGCCATGCTCGGCGGCGCCGGCAATGTGCTGCGCAACCTGACCGCCCTGGGCGTCACCGCCGATTTGATCGCCGTGGTCGGCGACGATGCGGCAGGCCGCGAGGTGGCCGCCCTGGGCGCCGCCGAGGCCGGCGAGCGGTGCCATCTGCTGGCCCAAGCGGACCGGCCGACCACCATCAAGGAGCGCTTCATCGCTGCCGGTCAACAGCTTCTGCGCACCGACCGGGAAAATGCTCGGCCGCTCGCACCGGCAATCGCGGCGCAGGTTGTGAACACGGCACGCGCGGCCCTCGCCGATCCGGCGGTTGGCGCCATGATACTTTCCGACTATGGCAAGGGGACCCTCCCTCCGGCGACCATTGCCACCCTGATCGCGGTCGCGCACGAGGCGGGCCGGCCGGGGGTGCTGGGGGTGCCGGTGGTAGTCGACCCGAAAGGGCGCGATTTCACCGTCTATCGCGACGCTCATGTAATCAAGCCGAACCGCCGCGAGCTGCACCAAGCCACCGGCCTGCCCATCGACGACGACGAACAGGTGGCCGCCGCGTGCCGCGCCCTGATGGACCAAGCCGGTATCGCCAATGTGCTGGCGACGCGCAGCGAACGGGGCATGACCTTGCTGCAATCAGACGTTACCGCGCAACATTTCCCCGCCGCCGCGCGTGAGGTGTTCGATGTCTCCGGCGCTGGCGATACGGTGATCGCGGTCTTGGCCGCGGCGTTAGCGGCCGGTTGCGATCTGGAACGCGGCGCCCGGCTTGCCAACCTTGCCGCCGGCGCGGTGGTTGGCAAACTCGGCACCGCGGTGGCGTACCCCGAAGATATCCTGCGCGCCCATACGGCCGCCGATCTTCTATCCGCCGAGGCCAAGGTGGTGGGGGAGCCCGCCATGCTCGATCACGCCGCCCGCTGGCGCCGGTGTGGGCTGACGCTTGGCTTTACCAACGGCTGCTTCGATCTGTTGCACCCGGGGCATGTATCGCTGTTGCGCCAGGCCCGCGCCGCGTGCGACCGCTTGGTGGTTGGGTTGAATAGCGACGCCTCGGTCGGCCGCCTCAAGGGCCCCGGCCGGCCGGTACAGCCGGAAGCGGCGCGTGCCGCCGTTCTGGCCTCCCTGGCGGATGTGGATCTGGTGGTGGTCTTTGGCGAGGACACACCCCTAAAGCTGATCGAAACCTTGGGGCCGGATGTCCTGATTAAAGGCGCCGACTACACGGCCGAACAAATCGCGGGCGCCGAGGTGGTGCGCCGGCGCGGCGGCCGGGTGGTGTTAGCGGAACTATTGCCCGGCTATACGACCACTGGCACCATCGCCAAGCTCAAAGCTTAGATTTTGATCCTGGGAATGCGATCCGGGCAGCGCCTTATAATCCGGTGCCGTAGAGCAAAAGCGCCAGTACCGATGCCGAAAGCAGTGCCCCGGCGCCAAGATAGAATAGAATACCAAAGGACCGTGCGGCGGCTTGGCTGCGCAAGCGCCCGAAGTGGCGCTGCTCGGGGCCCATCAGGAAAACAAGGTAGAAACGGCGCCGGCCGAAGGAGATCGAACGGCGAACCTCGATCGCATGATTGGCAATTTCACGGGCGCCGAACATGGCCATGATGTCATCGCGCTGTTCCGGTGTGAACGAGGCCGCGACTTCCGGGTTCAAGCGCTTGAAGTAGTGATTTAGAAAAGTCTCTTTGGGGATTTTCCCAGCTTTACGCCGTGTCTCACGCCGCATTGGCTGTGGTGCGCGGGTGACCGGCTCTGGGATCGCTCCCCGCTCCTCGATGGCGGGGTTGGATGCTTGCAACACGCTCGGGCCTCCCTGGCGGCGGTTTTCGATCCCCTATTCTTGGCCGAGTGCTCTTGAGAAAGCGTTAAGGAATGTACGGTTCCGCGAAGATGAATATTCAGCCATTGGTTGTGGATTGCCGAATCGGCCGCGGCGCGGGACCCTCGTTGATACAGGTAATCTCCTCGAACCCGTCGCAGGGAAATTCGGCGCAGACACGCTTGTCCGCCATCACAATTGTCGGAAAGAGCGATCCGATGTCCTTGTCGATTTTCCAAGTGCTAGCTCTCGCGAAACCCTGCGCCTTACACCAGGCCGTTGCCGCTGGCTCGCCGCAATCCACGCCCCAACGCAAGCAAAAGTTGAGACGGTAGATGTCTTGCACGGGATATTCGAATGTCTTGCTGGCCGCCGTGGGCTTGGGCGTGGGAGTGAGAGACTCCGGCGTCGTTGACAGCAATTTCAGGCGCGGCGCGGGCAAGGCGGCGTAGAGTGAAACCGCCGCGGTTGGGGCCCGCGCTACGGCCGGCTCGTCGCGTTCCTTCGGAGCCGGGATGAGAGTTGAGGCCGGGGCTGGGGCCGGGGTGGCCTTGGCCACCACGCTGTCGCGCGTTGTCGCCGCGGGTTGGCTGGGCGGTGGCGTGGCGGTGTCTTTGGTGGTTCCTGCGGTGGTTC
>Ga0114931_10004461_pt1 | contig 17457 bp, 15 predicted proteins | sample 2SBtaG_FD_89579 | JGI IMG/M metagenome (GOLD analysis project Ga0114931, IMG submission 89579) | Deep subsurface microbial communities from Kolumbo volcano to uncover new lineages of life (NeLLi) - 2SBTROV14_V59a metaG | ecosystem: Environmental > Aquatic > Marine > Volcanic | place: Kolumbo...
CGCTGGCCGGTCTCGGCCGATGCCGGCGCCCGCTCGTCGGTCACGTGCTACAAGCACGCTCCCTCCTCGGGTACGCCAGGATTCGCCTGGCTCGTCGACCTCGACTCGAGCCTGGCTCAGCGGGCTCGGTCCGGCTTTCTCCCGAGACCTGCTAGCCCACGAGTTCGTGTCGAGTTGCCTACATCCCCGAGGCGTCGAGGACGAGCGCGCTCGACAGGGCGTCGCAGGACCCCTGGGACCCAGTCGGCTGCAGGTCGAGCTTCTGGCCGATCAGGTTGTCGGCGACCGAGGCCGGCACGTAGGAAGGCAGGCTCGCGAGCACCAGCCCGCGCAGGTCGTTGTCGCCTTCCTCGTCCCACGGGATGCCCGCGCCGAGCATCCCGCCGGCCACCGTGGCGTTGTCGGGCGCGCCGGACAGCGGGAGCTCCAGGGTGACGTTCCGCAGGGTGATGTCGACCTGCTGCGGCCCGCCCCCCGCGTTCACCTGCCCCGACAGCGGGATCTCGGGCATCGAGGCGGTGAGCAGGTTGCCGGAGATGGACGCCTGCACGCTGGTGGTCACCGTCTGGTCGTTGGCCGCCACGTCGATCAGGACACAGTCGTCGTCGGGCCCGCCGTCGTAGCCGGAGATCGTGAAGTCGAGCATCACGTCGCCGTTGGCGACCGCGTCGGACAGCGCGGTGTCGAGATCGAACCCGAAGGAGGCCACGCTCGGGGCGAGGGCCGCGAGGGCGTTGTCGATGCCGCCGGACGCGTCGACCTGCCCGCACCCGATCGGGTCGCTCGTCGAGGTGGTGTCGTGGGCGTCGATGTCGAAGCCGTCGGAGTCCGAGGCGAGGTGGGCCGCGGTGACCTGCAGGGTGAACGGGTGCCCGTCGCAGGTGGTGACCGGACCGTCGGTGCCCGTGTCGCCGGCGTCGTCGATGCCGATCCCACCGCTGTTGCAGGCGGCGAGGAACGCCAGAAGCGAGAGAGAAACGGTCCAGTGGGACATCGGCGGCTCCAGGTCGGGCGGCCGAAGATAGTGGGCGGGCGAGGCGGGCGGGGTCAGAACCCCGTCAAGGGGACCGATCAGTAGAGAACGCGCGCGAGCTTGTCGCGCCACCGCTCGGTGATCGGGTCGCGGAGGCCCACCACATCGAAGATGCGGATCATCTCCTTGCGGCCGCCGTCCTTGCGATAGGTCCGGTCACGGCGGACGATCTCCAGGAGTTGCTCGAGGGCGGGCTCCCACTCACCGGCGCCGGCCAGGGCGTGGGCGAGGTCCCAGCGGGCGTCGAGGTCGGCCCGATCGGTCTCGATGCGGGTGCGGAGGGCCTCCACGTCGAGGTCTGCGCCGGCGAGGCGCATCAGGGCGGCGTCGCGCTGGCGGCGGACCTCGAAGTCGACGTCATCGTCGATGCCCTTCAGCACCTCCCGGGCAGCGTCGGCCTTCCCGGCGGCGGCGAGGACTTCGCCCAGCGCGAGGCGGGCCTTTGCGTGGGTGGGCCGCTCGTCGAGGACCGCGCGCAGGGCGGCCTCGGCGCCGGGCAGGTCGCCGGCCTCGGCCTGGGCGCGGGCGTCCTTCAGGACGGCGTCGGTCGGGTCGTGCAGGAAGCGCTTCAGCCAGGTGCGCACCTGCGGCTGGGGGAGGGCGCCGACGAACTCGTCGACCATCTGGCCGTCCACGAAGGCCTTCACCGCCGGGATCCCCTGGACCCGGTAGCGCTGGGCGAGGCCGGGGTTGCGGTCGACGTCGACCTTCGCGAGCACCCAGGCGCCGGCGTCCTCGGCGTTCAGGCGCTCCAGGGTCGGGCCGAGCACCCGGCACGGGCCGCACCAGGAGGCCCAGAAGTCGACCACCACCGGCACCTCCTTGGATCGCTCGACGACATCGGCGCCGAATTCGTTCTCATCCACGTTCACGACGAGTTGCTGCACCATGGCACACTCCGCAGATCGGGTTCACGACGGCAATGTAGGCGCACGGCAGGGGAGGGCCACCGGACGAACGACCCGGGCACGCGGGTACGGCGGCGAACTTGGGACTTGACGGTCTCGGCAGAAGGAGGGTAGCTGCCGCAGTTGCGCTCCCGAGGTGTCCCGATGCTCGTCTCCCGCTCGCTCGCGCTGTTGGTCTGTCTCTCCCTGGCCGGGTGCACCCTCAGGGTCACCGACACCGGTGACACGGGCACCTCCGACTCCGGGACGACGACGGACAGTGGCACGCACCACACCGGCGGCACCGACACCAGCAGCACCGACACCAGCAGCACCGACACGGGGTCGACCACGGACACCGGCGCGACCGACACGGGCACCACCGATACGGGCACCGCCGACACCGGCGCGACCGACACGGGCACCACGGACACCGGTGCGACCGACACCGGCACCACGGACACCGGGACGACCGACACCGGCGACACCGGCGACACCGGCATCGTCACCCCGCCGGGCCTGAGTGAGGCCCACGCCGCCTGGAGCATGAAGGTCGACGGCGTCACGGTCTGCAGCGACTACACCTGGGACCTGACGGGCACGGAGTACACCTCCTCGGACTGCCCGGACTGCGACTTCGCGTTCCTGATCGACGCCGCCGCCGGCAGTGGGAACGGCGCCGACCTGCCGCCGAACGGGAAGTGCCCGACAGACCAGCCCTTCCCCTACGGATTCCCGAACCTGGGCGGCGACCAGACGGGCTTCGCCTATGTCGCGACGGGCACGCTGTCTCCCTACGGCGGCAACTACGGCTCGGCGTCGATCACCAGCGGGTTCTTCACCTTCGTCGACTACAACGGGACGATCTACTATCCGCAGTTCCACTCGGGCTCGGTCACCTTGACCTACTACGGTCAGACCTACGGCCCCTACGACTACGGGAGCGGCTTCACCCAGACCGGCACCGCCGTCTCCTGGAACAACGCCGCCGAGACCTCCCACAGTGGCACCTACGCCGACTACCGGACCTGCTCGGGCGTGTCCATCCGCGACGACGACAGCAGCGCCAACGGGCCGAGCGACCCGGTCACCGCGAACCTGAGCTCCCCCGACGACTCGGCCTCGGGCACCGTGTCCGACTGCACCACGTCGATGAGCGACAGCTACACGGTGGAGGTCCCCGCGGGGGCCACGCTCGTGGCGACCGTCGACGAGACCGACTCCGCGCACCGGTTCGATCCGTGGATCTGGATCGACGACCCCGACGGCTGCACGGTCTCCAAGGGTGACGACGAGTTCGATTGCACCGCCGGCTGCGAGTTCTTCGCCTCCTGCTGCTCGGGCACCAAGGTCACGAACGCGGGCTCCAGCGCCGCCACCTACACGGTCTACGTGGCCAGCACCATCGGCTACGGCAGCTGCACCGGCGGCGGCTCGGGCAGCTACGTGCTGTCGGTGCAGAGCGACCAGGGAACCGCGGCCCTGACGGCGGCAGCCGACGACTACTACCCGGAGATCTCCGACGCCTTCAGCGGCTCGGCCGTGGTGACCCCCACCCACTGATCCTCCGGAGGGATCCTGTACTGAAAATGCGGGATCGGCTGCGGGCCCGCGTTCCGGGACGTATGCGTTGCGCCCGCGGTGTGCCCCACTATGACATACGGAACTGGCCGCGCACGAGGAACCCATGGATGTCGCAACCCTGAAGTCCTACTACGAGATGGCGTGGCCACTGCTGAGCGGGGCCCTGCTCGGCCTGGTCATCCTGATCATCGGGTGGATCGCGAGCAAGTGGGCGCAGCGCCTGATCCGCGGCGCGAGTACTCGCGCCAAGCTCGACGAGGCGCTCGGGCGGTTCTTCGGGCAGCTCGGTCGCTACACGGTCCTCGCGGCGACGCTCATCGCCGCGCTCGGCGCCATCGGCATCCAGACCACCTCGCTGCTCACGATCTTCGCCTCGGCTGGCCTCGCCGTCGGCCTCGCGCTCCAGGGCAGCCTGGCGAACTTCGCCAGCGGCGTGATGCTGCTGTTCTTCCGCCCCTTCGACCTCGAGGACTTCGTCAGCACCGCGGGCGAGACCGGCACGGTCAAGGACATCGGCCTGTTCGCGAGCACCCTGCTCACCCCGGCCAACGAGACGATCATCGTCCCCAACGGGTCGATCATGGGTGGGAACATCACGAACTACACCCGGCAGGGCACCCGGCGCGCTGCCATCGACATCGGCGTCGACTACGGGAGCAACGTCGACGAGGTCGTCGCCACCCTGAAGAAGGCGGCCGACAAGGTCGAGCTCGTGATGAAGGAGCCGGCCCCGGGGGTGGCGCTGGTGAACTTCGGCGCGAGCAGCGTCGACTACAAGGTGCTCGTGTGGGCCAAGGCCGCCGACTTCATCCCGATGCACCACCAGGTGCGCAAGGCGATCTACGAGGACCTCGACGCCGCGGGGATCGGCATCCCCTACCAGCAGGTCGTCATCCGCAAGGGTCCCGACGAGGTCGTCGAGGAGCAGGCCGCCAAGTAGCGGTCAGTCGCCCCGGAGCGCGAGCGTCCACCGGTCGCGCTCCACGTCCGGCCCCAGGGCACGCACCCGCACCGCGTCACCCACGCGGCACACGACCGCACCGCCCTGCTCCCGGACCACCTCGAGCCGGTCGCCCGTGCGGCGCACCGGCCCGCCCTGGGCGGCGAGGTGGTGGAAGTACACCTTGACGTCGATGGGCGGGTCGTCGAGCTGGACGTGGACCTTGTCCCGCTGGACACCCATCACGGTGCCGCGGCGCTCGGGCCGCTGGCCCTGCGGCTTGCGCAGGTCGTCGGCGAAGAGCTGGTCGAGGACGAGCCGGTTGACCTGGTCGTCGAGCTGGCGCTGCAGGTCGTGGGCCTTGTTCGACGCCTCGATCACCGCCGCGCGAACCTCCTCGTCGGACCGGTTCTCGCTCGCCGGGGCATCGCCGAGCTTCTCCCAGGTCTCCTTGTGTACGAAGATACCGACGATCTCGCGCATCGGCGCGGTGAACCGGGCGTAGACCTCGGCGCCGACGCCGTAGTGCATCCCGGGCTTGCCGGTGAACGCGGCGCGGCCGTTGGAGAGCATCGCCTGCCGGTGGATCGCGCGGGCGACGCGGCCCTCGGGGCTGGTGTGCGGCAGGCGCTCGAGGTAAGTGGCGAGGCTCTGCCCGCTGGGCTTCCAGTCCCAGGTGTGCGGGTCGAGGTGGTGGCGCTTCACGAGGTTGTGGATCGTGTGCGCGAGCTGCTGCAGGCGCTCGGGCGTTGGCGGCTGGTGCACCCGGTAGATCGCCTGCACCACGTCCTCGGTGGGGCCGTCGCGCACGAGGAACCGCGCGCCCTCGATGTTGCACAGCAGCGAGATCTGTTCATTGTACCGCTCCACGTCGTCGCGGATGTCCGTCTCGGCGACGAAGCGCAGACCCGCCGGCCCCACCTCGACCGCGACCTCGGCGCGGCGCAGGTGCACCACGTGGCGCTCCTCGGCCACCTCCATCCGGCGCTCGCCGACCACCTTCAGCGCGCGGAGGCTCTCGGCGATGGCCTCGTCTCCGCCGGGCACGCCCGCGGTGCCGTCGAGGAAGTCCTGCACCGCGCTGAACCACGTCTTCACCCGGCTGCGGACCCGCGCCCGGTGGACCTCCGAGCCGAGGACCCGCCCGTCCGGATCGAGGTGCACCTCGAACACGAGGGCGCGGCGGTCCTCTCCCGGCGCGAGGGAGACGATGTCCTCGCACAGCACCCGCGGGAGCATCGTGACCACGAGCCCGGGCAGGTAGTAGGTCGCACCGCGGCGCAGCGCCTCGCGGAACAGGGGGCGGCCGGGACGCACGAACCACGCCGCGTCGGCGATGGCGTACCACACGATGTGCCCGCCGTTGCGGGGCTCGATGTACAGGGCCTGGTCGAGATCCTGGGAGGTCTGCTCGTCGATGGTGCACAAGGGCAGGTGGGTCAGGTCGACCAGGCTCGGGTCGTCGATGCCCGGAGCGCGCGCCCAGCCGGCGGCCTCGTGCTGCACATCGGGCGGGTGGACCGGGTCGAGGCCCCGGGAGGCGGCGATCTGCAGGATCTCGGCCAGCGCGCTGTCTCGCTCGTGGGATGCCATCAGACCTCCTCTAGCAGGGCGCGGACGATGGGCGACGGGGTGCCCACCGAGGTGAGCCAGAGCTGGTGCACCGCGCGGGTGGCGCCGACATGGAGCAGCCGGCGTGCCGCGTTGCCGTCGGGGAACCACGAGGCGTTGACCTCGACGAGCAGCACGTAGTCGAACTCGAGGCCCTTCACCTGGTCGATCTCGGTGACCTCGATCCCGGGGGCGAAGGTGAACTCCTGGTCGACCACGCGGCGCACCCGCGGGACCTCGCTGCCGAGCAGCCCCTGGTAGTAGATGTCGCTGACCTCGGGCGAGGCGGTGAGCAGCGCCACCGAGGCCACGGGCTCCTCGTGGACCAGCCGCTCGAGCACGTCGGCGAGGAAGGCCACACAGGCGCCGTGGTGGCTGAACCGGAACAGCTCCACCGCCGGGCCGCTGCGGGTGGTGATCGGCGGCTCCTCCTCGGCGAGCGGGCCGAGGAGGTCCTGGGCGAAGCTGACGATCTCGCGGGTCGAGCGGTAGGCGACGCGCAGGGTGTTGACCGCGGTGCTCTGCAGCCCGAGGTGGTCGAAGAACTCCGTCCACGAGGTGAAGCCGGCGTCCTTCATCACGTGCTGCTGGGTGTCGCCGGCCAGGGTGACGCTCTGGCGCTCGTCGGCGCAGTCGAGCAGGACGCGGACCTCGAGGGGCGAGAAGTCCTGCACCTCGTCGATGGCGATGTGGCGGTAGCGGATCGGGCGGCCGCCGCTCGCGCGGAGCGGGCCCACCCGGAGCTGGTAGGCGCGCAGCAGGAGCGCCTCGTCTTCGGGATCGAGCTCGCCGGCGAGCTCCTCGCGCTCGCCGTCGAGCTACAGGAGCAGCTCCTCGATGCGGTCGCGGCACCAGTTGGAGGCGCGCTCGAGGTCCTTGCGGGAGATCGTGCTCGTCGTGCGGGCCCGAAAGCCGTCCCACAGCAGGTCGGGGGAGGAGAGCACGCTCGCCCAGTCGTCGAAGGCCTGCTCCATGGTGGCCGGGCCCTCGGTGCGCCGGACGTGGTCCTCCAGGACGTGCAGCAGCACCGGATGCTGCTTGAGGCGGACCACGAGCGACGGCGTGTCGTCGCGCAGGCGTCGGGGCAGCTTCGGGAAGTGGCGTCGGCGGGTCTTGTGGACCCAGTCGGAGAAGGTGCGGACGCGCACCCGCTGCACGCCCAGCGCGGGGAGCACGTGGTCGACGTAGTCGCGGAGCGCGCGGCTGAACACGACCACCAGGGTGCGGTCCGAGTCGACGACCGGGTCTTCGTAGGCCATCCACGCGATGCGGTGGAGCGCCACGGTGGTCTTGCCCGAGCCGGCGGTGCCGCGGACGACCACCACCCCGCCGTGGGGGCGCGTGATCAGCTCGAACTGCTCGGCGTCGATCAGCCCCGCGATGTCCGGCAGGTGCTTGTCGACGCGGCGGCGGAAGCCCTCGACGTCGGTGCCCAGGCGGCGCCCGCCGCCCTCGCCGTGATGGTGGGCGCGAAGGGCCGTGCCCTGGCCGCCGGCCATCCGCGGCGGCTCGTGGTGGGTCATCACCCACTCGTCGCCGCGGCGGACGAACACGCTCTCGGGGCAGTCGACCCGCTCGAGGGTGCGGCGGCGGATGGCCACCGTGCGACGGGCCACGACCTCGCCGTTCACGAGCCGATCGCCGAGCTCCTCCTCGTACTCCTCGCCCTGCTGGTAGCGGTAGAAGATGCGGGAGACCGGGGCGTTTCGCCAGTCGACGATCCGGAGGCCCCGGTCGATGCGGGTGGCCTTGCCCAGGCACAGGTCGCGGGTGCGCTGGCCCTCGCGCAGGCGCAGGTGCGCGAAGTAAGGCGACTGCAGGTCGAGGTGCGCGCGGTCGCGGGCGGCCCGGAGCTGCTCGAGCAGGGCGAGGTTGCGGTTGTACTGCTCGAGGAGCGCGCCCTTGTCCTCCTCCTTCGCGTCGTGGATCTCCTCGCGGATCCGCACCAGCTCGTCGACGATGTCCGTCTCGGAGGGCGGCGACTCGTAGGGCTGCTCGCGGAGCTTCTGGTTGACGTCGTCGAGCAGGGCCAGCTCGTCGGCCACGATGGGGTGAGGCAAGGTCGCTCCGCGGGCGCAAGTGGTCCAAGTTAACGCGAAAGGGGAGGCTGCTACCATGTCCCACGTCGTGACCCACCCCGCGCCCCCGTTCACCGCGATGGGCGGCGCACTGCGAATCCACGTGGTCCCCGACGCCACCGACAACCTGTGCTGGATCGCGGAGTGCACGAAGACCGGTGCGTGCGCGGTGGTCGACGGTCCGACCGCCGGCCCGGTCCTCGCCTACGCCGAGGAGCACGGGCTGGAGCTCGGCGCGGTGTTCAACACCCACACCCACGGCGACCACATCGGGGTCAACCTCGACCTGCGCCGCGGCGGGCTCCTCGACGGGATGCGGGTCGTCGGTCCGGCCAAGGTGGCCGAGGCGGTGCCGGGGCTGACCGAGGCCGTCGGCGAGGGCGACACCGTGAAGCTCGGCGCCGTCGCGGGCCGGGTGATGCAGACCGAAGGTCACATCGACGGGCACGTCAGCTACGTGTTCGGCGACGTGCTCTTCTGCGGCGACACCCTGTTCACCGCCGGCTGCGGCTACCTGTTCGACGGGCCGCCGGCCAAGATGTTCGACAGCCTGATGCGCCTGGCCGAGCTGGCCGGGGACACGCGGGTGTGCTGCGCCCACGAGTACACCGAGGACAACCTGCGCTTCGCGTGGACCGTCGAGCCCAGCAACGAGGCCCTCGCCGCGCGGATCCGCGACGTGTGGGCGATCCGCGCCGAGGGCCGAAGCGCGGTGCCGTCGACCATCGCGGAGGAGCGCGCGACGAACCCGTTCCTGCGGCCCGGCTCGCCCGAGCTGATGAAGAACGTGCAGCAGGCGACGGGCCGGCCCGTGTCCGACCCGGAGAAGGTGTTCGCCGCGACCCGCGCGCTCAAGGACAGCAAGCGCTACCGGCGGCTGGAGCTGGACCTCCCCGTCTGAGCTCTGCCCGTGCTGTCGGTGCGGGACGCTCGCGCCTATACTGCCGCCCATGCCGGACCAAGCGCCCCCGAGGTCGTCTCGTGCCTGGCCGCAGATCCGTGCGGTGCTCGTGGCGCTGCACGTGCTCGCGATCACCCTCGTGGCGCTGCCGGCCCCTGACGGGGGGATGAACCGGGCCGCGTGGAAGGACCCGACGGTGCAGCACGAGATCCACGCCTGGTCGGCGCGGCTCGACGGCCTCGGGGTGCAGATCCCGCCCGCTGAACTGGAGGAGGATGCCTGGCACTTCGCGAAGCGGTTCATGGCGGTGCGCCACGCCGTCCTGCGACCCTTCCGGCGCTACTACCAGTTCGCCGGGACCTGGCAGTCCTGGCGGATGTTCGTCGCGCCGCACCGCTACCCGGCGCGGCTACAGATCGCGGTGCGGGCCGGGAGCGCGTGGCAGACGGTCTACGAGCGCGGGGACCCGCAGGCCACCTGGCGGCGCCGGCAGCTCGACCACGACCGGATGCGCGCGCAGATCTTCCGCCTGTCCTGGCCGGGCTACGGCGGCACCTACGCGCGGTTCACCCTGTGGATCGCGCGGGCGGCGGCCCATGACTTCCCCTACGCGAGCCAGGTGCGGGTGCGGTTCTTCAAGTACCGGACGCGTTCGCCCGCCGAGGTGCGTGCCGGCGTGCCGGTGCAGGGCCGGTGGATCCTCGCCCGCACCCGCGACCTGCAGAGGTTCCGGTGAGTCGCCTCTGGCGCGCCTGGGTCGCGCTCCTCGATCGCCGCGAGCCGGGCACGAGCCTGGCCCTGTTCCGGATCGGCGTCGGCCTGTGCGTGCTGCTCACCATCGGCTCGGTGGTCCACGCCCACCTCGTCGGCGTGATCTGGGTGAGCGCCGACCACGGCGGCGGATACCGCTCGATGACCGACAACTGGCTGGTGCAGGCCCTCGGCGGCGCCACCCCGGCCGTGATCGGGCGTCTCGTGGTGGCGTCGCTGGCGGGCGGCGTGCTGCTCACCGTCGGGCTCGGCGGGCGGGTGGTGGCCTTGCTCACCCTGCAGACGACGCTGGCAGTCACCGACGTGAACGGCCAGGCGGCAGGCAGCTACGACCTCGTGCTCACCAACGCCCTGTGGCTGCTGGTCCTCGCCGACAGTACCGCGACCCTGTCGGTGGACTGCCGCCTGTCCACCGGCGCGTGGACCAGCGAGCGGCGGGTCCCCGTCTGGCCGCGCTACCTCGTGATCTTTCAGCTCTTCCTGATGTACTGGACGACCGGGCTGCAGAAGGTGGCGGCCGAGTGGACCCCGGCCGGTGGCTTCTCGGCGCTGTACTACATCCTGCAGCAGCCCACCTGGCAGCGCTTCGACATGTCCTGGGTCGCCTGGATCTACCCGCTCACCCAGGTCGGCACCGCGGTGACCTGGGCCTGGGAGCTGGGCGCGCCGCTGCTGCTCCTCGCGTACTTCTGGCGGTACACCGCGGACCGTCCTGGGCGTCTGCGGGCCTGGGCGAACCGGGTCGATCTGCGCTCCTGGTACGCGCTGCTCGGGGTCGCCTTCCACGTGCTGGTCACGATTCCCATGAACATCGGGCCGTTCTCGGCGATCTGCCTCGCCTGCTACCCGTGCCTGTTCACCCCCGACGAGGTCCGCCGCTTCGTGGGCCGCTTTCGCCCGGACCGGGTTAAGGCCGGGCGTTCGCAGGGGAGGAGCGCATGAGCGTCGCAGTGATCGGCACCGGGTACGTGGGTCTCGTCACCGGGGCTGGCTTCGCGGAGACGGGCGCGACAGTGGTGTGTGCCGACATCGATGGCGCCAAGATCGAGGCGCTCTCGCAGGGCGAGATCCCGATGTACGAGCCGGGCCTCGAGGAGCTCGTCGCCCGCAACGTCGAGTCGGGGCGCCTGTCCTTCACGAGCGACGTGCAGAGCGCGATCGCGGGGGCCGAGGTGGTCTTCGTGGCCGTCGGCACGCCGCCGCGGTCGGACGGCGCCGCGAACCTCAAGGCCATCGACGCAGTCGCCGAGACCGTCGCCGAGCACCTCACCCGGGAGCTGGTGCTCGTGCTCAAGAGCACCGTGCCGGTGGGCACGAACGAGCGGGTGCGGCGCATCGTGGCGGACGCGGCGCACCCGATCCACGTGGTGTCGAACCCCGAGTTCCTCAAGGAGGGCGCCGCGGTCGACGACTTCCTGCGCCCCGACCGGGTGATCGTCGGGTGTGACCCCGACGACGACTTCGCCCGCAAGGCGATGAAGCGTCTGTACCACCCGGTGACCCTGCAGCGGCACGCGCTCACCTGGATGGCGCCCGCGAGCGCGGAGCTCACGAAGTACGTCGCGAACACGATGCTCGCGATGCGCATCTCGTTCATGAACGAGGTCGCCGCCCTGTGCGAGCAGGTCGGCGCGAACGTCCACGACGTCCGGCACGGGGTCGGCAGCGACGCGCGGATCGGCTCGAAGTTCCTGTACGCCGGGCCGGGCTACGGCGGGTCCTGCTTCCCGAAGGACGTCATGGCGCTGGTCCACGTGGGCCGCGATCACGGCGTCCCGATGGAGCTCGCGGCGGCGACCGACCGGGTGAACCGCCGGCAGAAGGGCATCCTGCTCCGCAAGCTCAAGCAGTGCTTCGACGGCGATCTCCGCAAGCGGCACATCGCGGTATGGGGCCTGTCCTTCAAGCCGAAGACCGACGACGTCCGCGAGTCGCCAGCGCTCACCCTGGTCGACGGGCTGCTCGCCGAGGGCGCGGAGGTCGTCGCCCACGACCCGGCCGCGGCCGAGAACTTCCGGGCCGCCTGCGACGGCGAGATCACCCTCGTCGAGCGCGCCTACGACGCCGCCGACAGCGCGGACGCCCTCGTGCTCGTCACCGAGTGGCGCCAGTACCAGAATCCCGACTTCGACCGGTTGCTGGCGCGGATGAACCGCCCGCTGCTCGTCGATGGGAGGAACATCTGGTCGACCTACCCGCTGAAGGAGAAGGGCTTCACCTACGTCGGCGTGGGCACCTGACGCTCAGGGGTTCGACCGGGCCGCGGGCTCCGTGCCGACCACCCCGGCGGGTCGGACCCACGGGGCCGCGCCGGTGCTTCGGACGCCGTCGACCGCTCCGTCGGGCGCCACCTGGGCGTCCATGCGGCGCACCCGGCCCAGCAGCTCCTCGAGCAGGCGGCGGTTCGTGGCGAGCAGGTCGCCCACGTAGGCCATGAGCCCGACGACGAAGGCCAGCACCACCCCGCCGACGCCGACCATCACCGACTGCACGTGCCCGCCGCCCTGCCCTGAGAAGTAGAAGTACAGGAATCTGAGCACCAGCGCCGCGCTGGGCAGGAACAGCAGCAGGCTCAGCGCGCCGAAGGTCTGGGTGGGCCAGTACATCCCGTAGGTCCGGAAGATCACCGGCCCGTTCTTCATCAGGTAGTGCGGGATCGAGTGGAACAGCCGCGACTCGCGCGTCTTCGGGTTCGTGCGGATCTTCGCGTTCTCGACCACGAGCCCCGCCCGGCCCGCCTGCACCAGCGTCTCGAGGGTGTAGGAGAACTGGTTGTGGACGAAGAGCGTCTGCATCGCGCGTCGGCTCATGGCGCGAAAGCCGCTCGTCGAGTCGGCGACCCGGACTCCGGAGGCCTGGCGCACGACCCGGGTGCCCCAGCGCTGGAGCAGCCGCTTGACGGGGGAGAAGTGCGCGATCTGGTCGGTCTGCCGGTCGCCGACGACGATGTCCGCGTGCTCCTGGACGATCGGCGCCACGAGCAGCGCGATGTCCGCGCCCTTGTACTGGTTGTCGGCGTCGGTGTTGACGAGGATGTCGGCCCCGAGCCGGAGCGCGGCATCGATGCCGGCCATGTGCGCGGCGGCCAGCCCCCGGTTGCGTGGGAAGCGGACGAGGTGGTGCACCCCGATCTCGGCGGCGACGTCCGAGGTGCCGTCGGTGCTGCCGTCGTCGATGATCAGCACCTCGATCTCGTCGACGCCGTCGATGGATCGCGGCAGGTCGGCGAAGGTCTGGGGCAGCTGCGCGCGCTCGTTCAAGCACGGGATCTGGATGATCAGCTTCAAGGCCCGCTCCGGTGCGCCGCCCATCCTATGGAGGCGACCCGGCGGTGTCCAGGGAGGAAGTGTCGCCCGCGGGGGGCGTGCGGGCGAGCAGCACGACGTGCAGCGCGGTGCCCGCGAAGGCCGCCAGGTACCATAGGAACACGGGCACGGTGTGGAAGGCCACCCGGTTGAAGCTGTCGGCCATGGACAGCCGGCCGGGGTGTCCCAGGGTGTGCACGACCAGTGCGATGGCGAAGAACTGCACCAGCGCCAGCCCCAGGAGGTCCGAGAAGTCCGAGGCGCGGCGCAGGCGTGGGAAGGCGAGGGTGACCACCACGCCGCTGGCGAGGACGTACCAGAGGTTTCCGTACCCGCCCGCGTACAAGAGGTTGCCGACCATGTTGCTGACGGTGGTGGCGAGGTCCTGCGCGTCGAAGGCCAGGATGACGGGAATCAGGGCGAGGGGGGCCACGAACAGGGAGATCACCACGCCGCGGTCGGCGAGCACGCGCGCCAGGCGCTCGCGGGTCGGGACCACGACGAGGACGAGCACCGCGAGCAGGAGCACGCCGAGCATCCCGAGGGCCTGGGTCGCCGGCAGCTTGCGGGAGGCGTACAGGCCGGCCCGGGCCATTGCAGAGAGGTAGGGCGAGGCGACGAGAAACCAGAGGAGCAGCCCGTGGCGCAGCCGCTCGCGGAGGTGCCACCGGCCATCGAGCGCGAGCACCCCCGCGACGGTGAGGGGCACGAAGACGTAGGCGAGGCCGTCCGGACGCGCGAGCGCCAGACCCGCGGCGCAGAGGGCGGAGACCGTGACCCACGCCGCGCGCCCCGGGCCATCCTCCCAGGCGTGGCGCAGGGCGACCAGGGCGCCGAGCAGGTACGCCGCCGAGATCATCTGGCTGTGCACGTACAGCGCGTGGAAGGCGAAGCTGGGGAGCGTCGCGAGCACGAGCACGGTCACGCCGGTCAACAACGCGCGGGGAACCCTCGGCAGTGAGGCGAAGGCGAAGCGATGCAGCACGAGCCCGAGCAGGGCGAGGACATGGAGGGCGAGCACCGGGTAGGGCACGTAGTTCCAGTGACCGCCCAACAGCCGGTTCGCGGCGTGCATCGAGGGGATGAGAGGCGCCCACTCGCCCATGATCTGCGGCGAGAGGGTGCCCGTATCGTACAGCCACAGGCCGCCGCCCTCGTAGTGCACGATGCTGTCCCAGCTCCCGATGGTGTACCCCGCGAAGATCATCACCACGCACACTGCGGCGAGCGCGGCACCGGTCAGCAGCAGAGACCACCAGGGGGGCGTCTGGCCTTGTGGCGCCTCGCTGCCGATCCGCTGCGCGCCGGCGACCAGCACCACGAACAGGGCGAGGCCCAGCGCGACCCCGGGCGTCCGGAAGTCGAGGCCGAGCAAGGTCGTCGTGGCACCCGCCGTGCTCCAGGCGAGCAAGCCGACGGGAAAGGCGTACAGGTGGTAGGCGAGCGTGCCGAGGCTCCGGCGCGCCGGCCAGAGCGTAGCCCAGCCGAGGACCGTGCTCAGGAGCACGAGGACGAGGCCGCTCCAGGTCACCATGGGGTCCCCGCGGAAGTGCAGAGGGGCGCGGTAGGGGACGATGCGCAGTCACGAGCCCCCCCGGATGTCGAGGTCGCCTGCTCCCCCGTCGCCTCTAGAGAGTCCGGGGTCATCGGACACGTGCCGATGGGGCTGATCGGGAGGGGAATGACCGCGATCCGGTCGCTCCCACTGTCGGCGACCGCGACCAGGCGCTGGCCGGACAACAGGGACCAGGATAAGTTAGAAGTCGCGTAGTAGGGGAAGACCTGGCGCGTCGACACCGCCAGGTCGGCCCGGATCGCGAAGACATGGAAGGGGAAGGCCTTCACCTCCCCGTCGCCGAGCAGCCGATCGAAGGCGGCCGACGAGATGCGCGGGTCGTAGTCGTGCTGGTGCAGCACGGGGCCCACCATAAGGCGTGTGAGGGAGGGCTGCATCGCCGGCTTCTCCGTACCCGCTCCGCTGGGATCCGGCGGGAGTCGAGCCAGGGTGTCGAGCTTCCGGGGCAGCACGAAGGTCGCAGGCATCCCGTCGGCGGCCCAGCGTGCGGCGAGGGCCAGGCTGACGTTGATCATGCGGTTGCGGTTCTGGGCCGCGAGAACCTTCGCGAGACGTCCCTCTGCACGAACGGGCGCGGCGTCGCCCCAGCCGCTCCGGTACGCATGCACCATGTCCGCGCCCAGGGGCGCCAGCAGGAGCAACAGCGAGGCGAGGGCCACGACCGCCTGGGTCGCGAGCCCGTGGCGCTCGAGGGGGCTGGGGCTCATGGCGACCCCTCGGGCACTGGCGGTCGGAGCTCCACCCGCGTCACCGTGAGGTCGGCCTGGGCGGGGACGTCGAGGCGGAGCTCCGCGGTCCCCGTCACCGTCGTGTTGCGTCGGCCGATGCGAAAGGAGAGGCTCGCGAGGGGGCCGGTTCCGCCCGGGGTGGGCCGGAGCAGTACGGTCCGGGTGGCGTGCAGCTTCGTGATGCCTCCCTCGGTCCTCCAGACCTGGGCGCGCACGGGCGTCGGCGTCCGGACGGTGCCGTACCACGTGGCGATCCAAGCGCCGCGGGGGGCGTCCAGCACCGGCCCCTGCACGAGGTCGCCGGCCGTCCCGGTGCTCGCGATGCCGTCGGGGCCGGGCTGGCCCACGGCGGTTCGCAGGGCGGAGGCGGGGACGGTGCGGGTGCGGACGAGCGGGTCGTAGCCCCACCCCTCGCCGTGGATCCGCTGGGCAAGGCCGACCGGGTACGGGCCGAGGCCCCACTTCAGCCTGCGGAGCTCCAGCTCCGCGCCCACCATCCGCGGGTCGGTGAATCGGATCTCGCTCGGCTGGAACGGTCGGGGCACCAGGATCTCGAACCCCTCCTGCGCGCTCTGTTCGTCGACATCGCGGCGGTAGTGGATCCCCGCACCCCGGTGCTCCCGCACGCCGTCCCGGGTGATGGCGGCGGCCCAGTCCGCGGGATGGCCATAGACCGCGAGCAGGTCGAACCGGGCGTCCTGGGAGGGGCCGTCGAGCACGATCTCGCCCTCCGGCCCCACGTGGGCGTGCACGGGGTCGGTCTCGTCGAGACGGACCGTCCACACGAGCAGGGCCGGAACGAGCAGCGCGGGGAGCGCGACGGCCCAGGGGAGGCCGGCCAGCGCGCGGCGGAAGGTCAGCCAGGTGAACAGGGCCGCCATCGGGAAGATCCACGCGATGTAGTGGATCAGCACGTACCGGTACAGCCCGACGGGCGACATGTTCCAGTAGACCATGTAGAACGCCCAGGACAGGGCGAGCGTTCCGCCGACCACCGCCCACCGCCAGCCGCGGGAACGCACCGCGTAGATCAGCCCGGGCAGGCCGAGCACGAGCCACGGCATCCGCTCGAGGATGACCGGGGGCGAGAACCGGTAGATCGGCATCCCGTCGAGGTGGGTCGCGTAGACCGTGTACCAGAACTGGTTGAAGGCGAAGGTGGCGACGTGCCTGGCCTCGTAGGCGCTGATCGGCGCGCCGCTGACGCTCTCGTTCAGGAGCACCCCGGACAGCGGAAACAGCGAGAGGAGCGCCATCCCCGACAGGGCCCCCCGTACGCGGCTGCCCCAGTCGGGGAGTTGCAGGACGGCGGCCACGAGCACCGGGGAGAGGAAGGCGGCGTCCCCGGGGCGGCACAGGTAGGCGAGCCCGTCCAGCAACACGAGCGTCCACACGAGCCGCAGGCCGGGCTTCCAGGTGAGCAGCAGCCAGAACATCAGGTAGCCGAGGAAGTGGGTCGGGATGGTCGACCATGGCGGCATCAGCGCGGCCATCATCGCCTGTCGGGCGGCCAGCGCCGCGACCACGACGATCGCACCCGACTCGACCTTCGAGAACCAGGATCGGGCGAAGCGGTACAGCAACACCGCGATCCCGGTCACCAGCAGCAGGTTGGGGACGAAGAACAGGTGTTCCGGCCACAGGGCTGCGAAGGGCGCGCCCAGCAGGGGGTAGCCGATGGGGTAGTAGTGTGCCTCGGGGCCGTAGTGGAGGTGGCCGAGGGCCTCGGCGGCCGCCCGGAACATCTTCTGGTCGTGCCAGCGCCACCAGTTGCCGTAGCGGCCGTTGCCGGGGGTCTGCCGGTCGAGCCAGTAGACCGCGGTGTAGGCGACCATGAACGCGAGCACCGCGATCCGCTCTCCATGGCGGACCAGCCAGGCGCCGATCGACGCTCGCACCCCCGAGTCGACGGGTGCCGTCACGCTCATGTAAGCAGCTCCCTGTCAAGGGACCGGTTGTAGTTCATCGTCGTCGTCGAGCCTGTGGTCATGTGGGCAACCCGCAGGGTTGTCCAAGGGCTGTGGGCAGCCCGAAGGGCTGTCC
>Ga0114931_10004462_pt1 | contig 17454 bp, 12 predicted proteins | sample 2SBtaG_FD_89579 | JGI IMG/M metagenome (GOLD analysis project Ga0114931, IMG submission 89579) | Deep subsurface microbial communities from Kolumbo volcano to uncover new lineages of life (NeLLi) - 2SBTROV14_V59a metaG | ecosystem: Environmental > Aquatic > Marine > Volcanic | place: Kolumbo...
AAACACGGCACCGGAGAGGTACCCCCTGATGGCGGAATATGGGTGATGAATATTGCCTATTTCGATCATAATGGCACCAAAATGTTTTCCAGCGAAGACCAGGGAGGCGCTATGCCAATGCAGTATACCTCAATTAATCTTAAGAAAAATTCCAGCATTGAAGAGTGTTTTGGTCTTATCGGTAAAGGGGATAGCGCTGTGTTTTATATCAGTGCAGATTCATTGTACAAAAACTCTTATGGAAATAAGGCCCCGGAGGATTTAGCAGGCACCAAAATTAAACTCTGTGTAGGTATAGAAGATGTATTCTCCCCGGAACAGTTTAAGTCTTATAATCTTGAGAGAGCAATTGTAGCGGCAAAAGCTGAAAAACCGAAAATTGAGGCATATTTGAAAGAAAAAGGTCTCGAAGCCTCGGTTTCTGATGAGGGCGTTTATTATATTATCACCCAGGAAGGATCTGGCAATAAACCAGCAACCGGGCAAACGGTTAAGGTTAATTATACCGGTAAGTTGCTGGATGGAACAATATTTGATACTAGTATTGAGGAAACAGCTAAATCGGCTGGAATATATAATGCGAACCGTAAGTATGCTCCAATTGAATTTTCTCTAGGACAAGGTAGGGTAATTCTGGGTTGGGAAATAGGTATTGGCTTACTACCCGAAGGAAGTAAAGCTACTTTAATAATCCCTTCACCACTTGCTTATGGAAAGAGAGGGTCCGGTAACACTATTAAACCCAACTCTATCCTGGTATTTGACGTTGAATTAGTAGAAATTAAAAAGTAATAATGAGAAATAGCTTTTTAATTTTAGTTCTTAGCGTGATTTTTTTTGGTTGTAAGCAAACAACGGTAACTCCTATCTCTGATGTTGAGCAGTTGAAAATTGATTTAGATAAAATCGATAATTATATTGCAGAAAATGGCATAACAGATACGTTAATTCATCCTACAAAAATTCGTTATACAATAGATAAAAAAGGTACAGGTCTTAAGCCACGATTAAGTGATGTAATTAGGGTAGCCTATACAGGTCGTTTTTTAGAAACAGATGAAGTTTTTGATAGCAATACTTCCTTGGATATTGTTCTTAGTCAAACCATTTTAGGATGGCAGATTATGGTTCAGGAAATGCAGGAAGGAGATAAATATACTATTTATTTACCGTCATACTTTGGCTATGGCCCTAAAGGGCAAGGTAGTATACCTCCCGCATCAGTGTTAATTTTTGACATTGAGCTTATTCGTGTAGGTAATTAAAATGCGTATTTGCTTTGCCACCCATAATCAAAACAAGGTTAGGGAGTTAGCAAAACTGGTTGCCGACTCCATAGAAATTCTTAGTCTGGATGAATTGGGAATTAATGAAGAAATTGAAGAAACAGGCAATAGTTTACAAGCCAATGCTTTGCTGAAAGCAAGTTATGTTTATAATAATTATGGGATTCCCTGCTTTGCGGACGATACAGGCCTGGAAGTTGAAGCACTAGATAACGCTCCCGGAATATATAGTGCCCGGTTTGCAGGTAAACCTGTAGATAATGAAAGAAACATAGATAAATTATTGTCATTATTAGAATCCCAATCTAACAGGGTCGCTCGATTTAGAACTGTTGTAGCCTATATTGAGAATGATAATGAATATTTTTTTGAAGGAATAGCTGATGGGGAGATCATAAAAAAAAGGAAAGGAGTTAATGGATTTGGTTATGATGCCGTCTTTCTTCCTACAAACTTTGATCGTACCTTTGCCGAGATGGACCTGGATGAGAAGAATAAGATCAGCCATAGAGCGAAGGCAGTAAAGAAGCTAATTGATTTTTTAAACCAAAGAAAAAGTAAGTGAAAACGCCATACATAATCGGTATAACCGGTGGTAGTGGTTCTGGTAAAACCCGTTTCTTAAAGAGTCTCATGGGTCAATTTTCAGATACGGAAGTTTGTCTCATCTCACAGGATAATTATTATCGTAAGCGAGACCTACAACCATTGGATAATAAAGGGGTTAAAAATTTTGACTTACCTGAATCTATCGATTTTGATGCTTATCAGGACGATATCATTTCGTTAAAAAGCGGTAAATCAGTATCCAGACGAGAGTATACCTTTAATAACCCAAACTCAAACCCTAAAGAAATAATTCTTCATTCAGCTCCGGTAATTGTGGTCGAAGGGATTTTTGTCCTTTATTATAAAGATATTGCTGATATACTTGACTTAAAAATATTTATAGAGGCCAAAGATTTCATCAAACTTAAGAGAAGAATTATTAGAGATGATAAAGAGAGAGGATATGATCTTGATGATGTGTTATACCGTTATGAGCATCATGTAATGCCGACATACGAAAAATACATTAAACCCTACAAACAAGATGCCGATATTATTATTCCCAATCATACCGATTGCGCAGAAGCTGCCGAGGTAATAACAGCTTTTATAAAATCAAAAGTGTCGGCATAAGAAATTTACTTTACTTCACGGTTTATAAAATTAATTCTAATAAGATGTGATTCAACTTGTTATAAGCAACCGAATCATATAACTTTGCCGCCTGTTTACGCAGGATTTAATCTATTATGAGAAAAAAATCATATCTGGCTGTAATTATTTGGTTGCTATTGGGGGGTTCCATTGTATTGAATCAGGTAAGTCAACCACTAGCCCCAACAAGGGTTAAGTCAGATGTTGAGCAAAGCGATAATAATAAAGCCACAAATTCTAGTGATGAAGGTTTTATCATTCGGGTTAATCCGGCAATAAATTCCTTCTCACAAATTACATTAAACCAGGAATTATACCAAATAAGGGAAATTATTCTTGATGAAGTAGCTGATCCTCAGCATATTCATGCTGTTCTTGAAATAACAGAGGGAGATCATTTTAAAACACTCTTTCGGAAAGTTATAAGTACGAATGCCCCTTAGTATTGGGCGAACCAGCTTTATTAGCAATCATAGTATTGCCATCTAATTCATAAATTAAATTTTAAAAACATAATATCATGAGAAATAAAGGTGCGGTAGTTGTACTTACTATAATAGTTACAGCATTAAGCTTATATTATTTATCGTTCACGTTCGTCTCACGTAAAATTCAAAAAGAGGCCATAGTATTTGCTCAAGACTCAACGGGAGTAGTGAATTTACAGAAAAAACAATCCTATTTAGATTCTATCTGGAATGAACCAGTGTATAACCTATTTGGGGCAGATTATACCTTTAAAGAAATAAAAGATACCGAACTAAATTTAGGCCTTGACCTACAAGGTGGTATGCACGTAGTATTGGAGGTATCTCCGGTAGAAATCATCAAAGGGATAAGTGGTAATAATGAAGACCCTGATTTTTTGGCTGCTATACAACAGGCACGTATTCAACAGAAAACAAGCCAGGAGCCATTTAGCAAACTGTTTTATGAAGCATATAAACAAATTAAACCAGACGGTAAACTGAGTTTGATTTTTGCTAATGCTGCTAATAGGGGTAGGATTAGTTTTGATTCTTCCGATGAGGAAATTATGGCCATTATTAATCAGGAGATCGAAGATGCCATGGACCGGTCCTTTAATATTTTACGAACCAGGATTGACAGGTTTGGTACATCACAACCCAACATCCAGCGTTTACAGGGTACAGGTCGGATACAAGTAGAAATTCCCGGTGCAGATAACCCTCAAAGAGTAAGAAAATTGTTACAAGGAGCTGCAAAACTGGAGTTTTATGTTGTAGCCAATCCGGATGAAACCAACAACTTTCTTCAGGCCATCAATAATTATCTTTTAGAGGAGAAAAAAGTAAAGTCAGAAAAACTAACTGGATCTGGAGACCAATCTAAGGTTGAGACTGAAAATAAAAGTCTTGAGCAATTACTAACCGGTGATGAAGAATCAGATAGCACCTCTGTAAGTGAAGAAGACACCACAAAATTAGATGAAAAAGCCGCCTTGGATTCACTTAGAAACTCAAGCCTATCGCCATTATTTAGCCTGGTGATTGCCAACGAAGGCTTGGTATATAATGTAAAAGACACATCTAAGATCAATAGAATTTTCAAGCGTCAGGATGTTCAAAAACTAATACCTCGTAATTTTAAGTTATTGTGGGATGTAAAACCTCATAATCATGAGACCCTGGGCCAGGAACCTCACGTTGAGCTTCATATTGTGAAAGTGGGCCGTGGAGGTAAAGCACCCTTAGAAGGGGATGTAATTACCGATGCCCGCCAAACACTGGATCAATCAACCAGGCCGGCAGTATCAATGCAAATGAATGCCATGGGAGCTAAGAAATGGCGTAAGTTAACAGGTGATAATGTTGGTAATCAAATTGCTATCGTACTAGATAATTATGTTTATTCAGCCCCCAGGGTTAATGGAGAAATCCCCAATGGTAATTCAGAAATTTCAGGTAATTTTTCTTTAGAAGAGGCGAAAGACTTAGCCAATGTATTAAAGGCGGGTACGCTGCCTGCACCAACAAGAATTGTACAGGAAGCTATCGTAGGACCCACCCTTGGTAAAGAAGCTCAGCTGCAAGGTGTAGTTTCTATCGTTGCTGGTTTAGTACTTGTGGTACTGTTTATGGTAGCATACTACGCTAAAGGTGGCTTTGTCGCCAACTTTGCCCTGGTATTTAATATCTTCCTGATTATGGGTATTTTGGCACAACTTAATGCCGCTCTTACCTTACCTGGTATTGCTGGTATTGTGCTTACCATTGGTATGTCAATTGATGCCAACGTACTTATTTTTGAGCGGATTAGGGAGGAATTACGTAAAGGCGCGGCTTTAAGGGCAGCGATTTCTACCGTTTATAGTAAGGCTTTCAGCTCCATTATCGCCTCAAATATAACTACCTTCCTTACAGCTGTAATTTTATACTCTCTGGGCCAGGGGCCAGTAAAAGGGTTTGCTATTACTTTGATGATTGGTATAGGTAGTTCCTTCTTCTCTGCTGTCTATATAACACGGGTAATCACTGAATTTTTAGTGAGAAAAGGAGATCAAAGTAAAATGACCTTTAAAACAGCTATATCATCTGGATTATTGTCTGATATGAATATAGATTTTATTGCTAAACGTAAAAAAGCGTATGTTTTTTCAGGAATAATTATTGCCATTGGGATTGTATTAATGGTTATGCAAGGCTTGAACTTTGGTGTTGATTTTAAAGGTGGAAGATCATACGTTGTAAGCTTTGCCGAGCCGGTAGTTCCCTCGGACATTAAAGTAGAATTAGCTAAAGATTTTGAGGGAACAGGAACAGAGGTAAAAACATTTGGCGCCAACAACGTAGTAAAGATTACTACCAGCTATATGGTTGATGAAGAATCTACAGAATCTGATGAACTGGTAAAACAAAAATTAATTGCCGGAATTAGTAAAATCACCCATCAATCTTATATCGAAGACGATAGTAAAGTAGATAAAGATCATTTTAGTATATCAAGCTCAGAAAAGGTGGGTGCCACCATTGCCGATGATATTAAAAAGGATTCGATGAAAGCGATGGGACTATCTTTGATTGTTATTTTCCTCTATATTTTAGTAAGGTTTAGGAAATGGCAATTTGGATTAGGAGCTATAGTGGCATTATTTCACGATACACTGGTGGTAATGGCTGCCTTTGCTATTGCCGGTGCTTTGGGCTTTGTTTTCGAGATAGATCAAGTATTTATTGCTGCTATTTTAACCATTATTGGTTATTCGATTAACGATACGGTAATTGTTTTCGATAGAATTCGTGAAAATCTCGGCTTGCATACATCCGTAGATAGAGCTAAGATTTTTAATGAGGCTATTAATAGTACCCTAAATAGAACAGTAATAACATCACTTACAACACTGGTAGTAGTTTTGGTTCTATTTATTTTTGGGGGTGCGGTGCTTAGAGGGTTCTCTTACGCATTGTTAATTGGGGTAATTATAGGTACTTATTCTTCGATATTTATTGCTGCACCTATAGTAGTTGATTTCGATACCAAGAAATTAAAATCATAGATATACTATACAAATCTCTATCAAAGGCCGCCTTACACCAGGGCGGCCTTTGATAGCCCTTAAACCAGTTTAATTTTGTTTCCAGAAGTAAGGGGTAAATAGAATTAAAACGGTGAAAAGCTCTAGCCTTCCAAGGAGCATCATGAGTGCCAGCACCCATTTACCCACAGCAGGAATATGAGCGAAATTATCTACCGGTCCAACGGAGCCGATTCCTGGGCCTATATTTCCCAGGCTGGTAGCTACCGAACCCAAGGCACTCTCAAAATCCAGGCCTACCCATGCCATAATAATAGATCCTGGAGAATATAAGAAAGTAAATCATGATAAAAGCCAACACATTAAAGGTGATATCCTGGTTTATTGCCTTTCTGTTTAACCTTACCGGAATAACTGCTGAAGGATGTAACTGACGTTTCATCTCCAGAAAGCTGTTCTTAAAAAGGATTATATGGCGAACTACCTTAATACCTCCAGCTGTACTTCCTGCTGATCCACCAACAAACATTAAGGCGAAAAAGGCCATGGTAATCAAAGGCGTCCAGGTTGTATAATCTTCAGAAACAAATCCTGTAGTAGTAACAATAGACACTACCTGGAATAAGGTTTCCCTGAAAGAAAGCTCAAAAGATTGGCTACTTGCGGTATGGATAAAACCGGTCATTAGTAAGGTAGCAAGTAGTAAAAAAGAGATGTAGACCACGAATTCTTCATTTGAGAATACCTTATGAAATTGCCTTTTAAGCAGAAAATAGGTAAGGGTAAAGCTTGTTCCCGCCAGTACCATAAATACAGTAATCACATACTGAATATAGGCGGAAGGAAAATCCGCGATACTACCATTTCTAGTAGAAAAACCACCGGTAGCCATGGTGGTAAAACTATGATTAATAGCTTCGAAAAAGGTCATGCCTCCGAACATAAGTAAAATCGCTTCTAGCCCGGTTAATCCTACATAAATAATCCATAACCTCTTAGCGGTATCCTTTATCCGCGGTTTAAGCTTATCAGGAGAAATACCTGGTGCTTCGGCAACGAATAATTGCATACCCCCTATACCCAGAATAGGTAATATGGCCACAGCCAGTACAATAATACCCATTCCACCAATCCATTGTGTAAGGCTTCGCCACAGCAAGATTCCCTTTGGTACAGCCTCAATATTGGTTAGTACAGAAGCACCGGTGGTAGTATATCCTGACATAGTTTCAAAAAAAGCACTGCTAATTCCAGGTATAGCACCACTTATAATAAAGGGCAAAGCCCCAAAAAATGACATAATGATCCACCCCAGGCTAACGACCAGGTAGCCGTCTCGCCTCTTTAATTCTCGATCTGTACTTTTGTTCAATATTAGCCATATCGGCAGGCCGGCAAAAACAGTAATGGCTGCCGAAAACACAATGGGCCGCCAATCTTCACCATAATATAATGAAAACGGTAGTGCTAGTAACATGGCAATACCATTGATTGTTAGCAACAACCCAAGAATGCTAAAGATTAGTTTAAAATTGAACCTCATCATGAGAAATACTCTTCCACTTGGTGAATAGCTTCTGGTTTACAAAGTACTACGGCCCTGTCCTTAGGCCTAAACTGAAAATCACCTGTTGGGATAATAGCTTCTCCCTTGCGTATAACACCACCAACTACAACCGAATCAGGCAGGCTTACATCACGCAACATATCGGTGGTGATTTTCGACTCAGCTTTTACGATAAATTCGAGTACCTCAGCCTCTACACCATGTATTGAGGTTAGGTTAACGATATCCCCTTTTCGTATATATCTAAAGATAAAATTTACAGCAATAAGTTTTTTGTTGATCATGGTATCCACACCAATATTTTGTGATAGATGAATGTAGTCTACATTTTCTACCAGAGCAATCGTTTTCTTGACCTGATTGTCCTTGGCCACTAAACATGAGATAATATTGGTCTCAGAGTTTCCGGTTACAGCAATAAAAGCATCAGTTTCACTTATACCTTCTTCTTGCAACAGATCTACATCACGGCAATCTCCTTTAATTACCATAACATTAGGAAGCTCATCAGCAAGCTCAAAACATTTTTCTTTATTTTGTTCTATTAATTTAACCTTAAATTTTTTACTAAGTCTGCGAGCAGCATGAACTCCAACCTTGCTGCCCCCAAGTACCATTACCCTTTTAAGCTCATGCCTTTTCTCGGTCGAAGCCATGCTTATAACCTTATCAATTCCTTCTGGTAAGGCAATAAAATAAGCGTGGTCATTAATTTCATAGGTGGTATATCCATGAGGGATAATCGTTTTATTTTCTCTCAGAATAGCTACTGTATTAAATACATGTGTATCTAACATCCTGGAAGCCTCTACAAGAGTTTTACCCTCCAATACGCTGTTCTTGCATATATTTACCCCTATTAGAGAGAGTTTGCCATTGTCAAAATCGAATGAGTCAGTAATAGCTACTTCACGCAACAGCCGCTTAATTTCCCGTGCGGCCAACGATTCGGGTGAAATAATTTCGTCTATTCCTAAATCGTAAAGATTAAGTTTATCTTTCCTAAATAAGAACTCCATATTTTGTACCCTGGCAATGGTTTTCTTGGCTCCAAGATGTTTGGCAATAATTGCCGTAGAGATATTAGTTTCCTCGCTTTGTGTAACGGCAATAAATAAATCTGCTACTGATACTTCAGCTTTTTCAAGAATAGAGAAAGAGGTAGAACTACCTTTTACAGTAATCACATCCAACTGTTTTGAGGCATATGATAACTTTTCTTCTGCTAAGTCAATAAGGATGATTTCATGATCTTCATAGGCTAAAAGTTTAGCCAGGTGAAATCCTACATCTCCTGCCCCTGCAATAATAACTTTCATATAGAATATGTCTTAAACAAATATATGCTGAAACCAAGCATACCACAAATATTGGACTTACATAATTAACCACTATAAAGAGATGATGCACGGGGGTATATGACCCACATTTAATAGAAGAATAAATTTGAAATCTTAACCATACCAACTAATTTTAAGCGCTTGTTAATTTTATGAATAAATCTTTCTTAAAGGTAGTTTTACTTTTGATATTTCCCGTTGTTGTCATGGCACAAGCTGGAGATAGTACCTCTATTAAACAGGGGCCGGATTTCTTTTTAAGAGGTGATACAGAATATGGTTTCATAATAGGCGTAAATGATTTACCGGAGGGAATAAATCAGGTCTTAGGTGGGAATCTGGAGGTAGGTTGGCAAACTACCGGGTCAAGTGTTTATGATGGCATCCTTAATTATCCATCATTTGGTTTTGGTTTCTTAACATATGGTTTTCCCCAAACTGGTATTCTTGGAGAGCCTAATGCCTTCTATATGTTTCTCAATGCCCCTTTCAGACGATGGCATAAATTTTCACTTAATTATATCATTAGGTTGGGCATGTCATATAATTGGGAGCCAAATGATCCTGTGGCCAATCCGGGTCATTTAGTGTTAGGTTCATTTAGAAATTTATATATCTCAGCCGGGTCTGAGGCACAATATTTAATCGGAGAGCAGTTGTCATTGTCTGCCGGATTTAAATTTTCTCATTTTTCCAATGGGCAAAGCTCACTACCTAATGCCGGCATGAACCTGGTAACTCCGCATATAGGTTTGAAATACGATTTTAATGGTGGCACAAGGCCTTTGTATGTAAAACCACCCAAACCGGCATATCCCGTTAAGGCAATGGAATATTATTTTACCTTTGGCAATGGCATCAGGCAAATATTTTTTAACTCTGCACAAACGGGTGTGGCACCAAAAACAGGTGTAAGTTACCCGGTTTATAATATTTCTGTTGGAGCACAATACCAATTCGGTTGGGCAGGCAAGTATGGAGGAGGCCTTGATTTTATCTACTGGGGAGCCTACAATCCTGATTTTCAAATAGGCCCCGGAGGAATTTATCAAGCTGTAGAATACCCATTTGCTGACTATCTTCAATTGGGAGTTTTTATTTCTTATGAATTTGTTCTCAACAATTTTTCTATTTATGCCCAACCGGGATTTCGTGTTATAAGGAAAGATTATGAGGGAAGGCCACCAGATTTTTATCAGCATCTGGCCCTAAAATACCATGTACATGACTTAATTCTGGGAGTTGCAATTAGGGCTGTAAACTTTGGTCAGGCAGAATATATTGAATGGAATATTGGCTATCGAATTAGAAGACCCAAGAAAAAATGAAGAGATTATTAACAATTTTAAGTCTTATTATTTTGGGAACCTCCATGGGATTTTCGCAGAATGGAAAAAACAAGCCAATCAAATCTGAGTTTTTTATTAAGGGAGGTTTTGGCACATCATGGATTATCATGCCCAAAGCATTTCTTTCAGATAGTAGCGATCCGGATAATAATTGGCAAATCTTGCCAGCTACCAATAATTTTACTGCTTACGCAGGTATGCAGGCAGTTTTTCCGTTGGGGGCACATTGGTTATTTGTGCCTGAGATCGATTATAATTTTATTGCAGGCCAAATTAGAGTTGACCAATTAAAGCCAGATTCGGTATCTGGCCTGCCAAAATCTTCACAAAAATTACAGACGTATAGTAGAATTGAGGTACCACTAAACTTTGGTGTACTATCTTCAGACAATTTCTGGGTATCTTTTGGGCCGGTAATTTATTTTACCATAGCAGATAATAAGGGGTTTGATAATGCTGTTTATGAACTAACACAGCAAGCAACAATCAACAGCGATAATCCTGTAGGCCTTAGGTTTAGATTAGCAGCTTATTTGACACTATCTAGTAGAGCCTATATTGATATTAAATTCGATTCAGACCTAAGCAGAAAATTTGAATTCTCAGATAATGTGTACCAAATGAAAATGTCTATGCAGAGTATTACGCTTGGTTTAGGTTGGAGAACTTTCAAAAATAAGTAAGCTTTTGTCGAAGCTTGGTTAAATTAGCCGTTAGATTAGTGTTACCATTTAATATTGATAAACTATTCACTCTTTGAGACATCCCAAGAGGGCAAAACCTTCATTTACCGGTCATCGGCTGGTTCAGGCAAAACCTTTGCCCTTACCAAGGCCTATTTAAAACTTGTACTCCTAGACACCTCCCGGTATCACCAGGTGTTGGCAATAACCTTTACCAATGATGCGAAGAATGAAATGAAAAATCGTATCCTGCTAGAATTGTCTAAGCTTGCTCGCGGGGAAAACAGTATTATGCGAGGTGAAATTCTCAAAGACTTTGAAAAGGAAAAAGTAATTAATATCAAAGATGTATTAACATCCCGGGCACAGACAGTTTTGAATCACTTACTCCACGATTATGGAAGGTTTAACGTAAGTACCATTGATCATTTTTTTTCACAACTAATTCGGCAGCTTGCCAAAGAACTTAATTTAAATCTTGGATATGAACTAGACATTGATAACCTAAGAGCCTTAAGAGAGTCGGTGCAAATGCTATTTACAAAGGCAAATAAAAATCTACTAGAGTGGTTGAAAGAATTTTCTTTATCTCAGCTAGAGGATGATAAAGGGTGGGATATAAAAAAGAATATTATCTTACTTGGCAGGAAGCTATTTAATGAAAGCTATCTGGATATAGAAGAGACCATTATTAAGAATGCTGATAAACTGGATGATTTCATTAAACATTTAAAGAAGAAAGTTAAAGCGTTTAAAGAAGCGATAATTACCCAAGGTGCAAAAGGTGTAGAAATTGCTCATCAATATAATTTACAAAGAGGAGATTTTTATCGGGGCATGCCTTATGAGCAAATGGAGAAAATGGCTCTTAGGGCATATGATTTTAAAAAGAAGCCACCCAAAACCTTCCTTAATGCCTTAACGCTTGATAAATGGCATACCAAATCCTCTAATAGAATTGATGATATTGCGAAGGCTAGGAATGCTGGCATGAAAGAGGCTCATCAGGCACTCGTAGATATGTACGAGGGGCAAGCCTATGTTGAGTTTATAGAAACACTGACTATCTTGCAGTATATCCATTCTTATGGGGTACTAGCATCACTTACAGAAAAACTACAAGTCTATAGGTCGCAAAATAATTTAATATTGATTTCTGATACTGCGTTTATCCTTAACAAAGTTATCAGCGATGCTGAAATACCTTTTATTTATGAGAAAATAGGAGCAAAATATCGCTATATACTCATAGATGAGTTTCAGGATACTTCTTTTTATCAATGGAAAAGCCTTTTGCCATTTTTTCATAACACGGTAACAGATGGCGGGCAATTATTAATCGTAGGTGATGTGAAGCAATCGATTTATAGTTGGCGTGGGGGCGATATGAAATTATTGCTTCACCAGGTAGAAAAAGATATAGAAGTACCTGAGGAAAACATTGTTAATCTGGCAACGAACTACCGTAGTGCCCGGAACATAGTTTCTTTTAATAATGCTTTCTTTAAACTGGCACCGCAACAAGTGGCTGAGATTCATGGTCTAGACAACTATTTGACTGACTTTAACAAGGCTTATAATGAAGTTGAACAAAGCTCAACAAAGGAATTCGATGGCTATGTAAATCTGCAACTTCTCCTTTCCGAGAAAGGAAACAAATGGCAATCTCAAGCCGAACAAAACACCTTAAGCGAGGTGCAAAAGGCATTGTTGGCAGGTTTTACCTTAGGCGATATGCTTATTCTTACCCGTAAAACAGATGAGGCTAGCAAAATGGCCCGTTTTTTATTAGAAAATGAGATTAGTGCTATTTCAGAAGAAGCCCTCTTGGTAACCAGCTCACCAAAAGTACAATTGCTGATTAGTGCACTTAAATACCTGGCGAACAATGAGGCCAAATTAGGCCTGGCAGAATTTAATTATTACTATGCTCAAGTATTTGGCCAAGCAACTTTCTCTTACCTGGAGATTCAGCCCTTGTTAAAATCAATAAACGCGCTGAAAGAGTTGCCTGTTTATGAAATTATTGAAGAACTTATTCTAGGCCTGGGAATTGCTGATGATAGTGATATCTATATTCAGCAATTACTGGATATATGTTATTTACAGTCTAGAAAGGGCAATACCAGCATGGTGAAATTTCTTGACTGGTGGCAGGAAGAACTAACGAATACTAATTCTAAGTACATGTCCGTTTCAATCACCGCCAATCCAGATGTAATAAAAATAATGACCATTCATAAGGCAAAAGGCCTTGAAAAACCAATTGTTTTTATTCCATATGCCGATAGCTCCATGAGGCCTTTGGCTAGTAGTATTTTTTGGGGCAAGCCACTGCCTGAGGCTTACCAAGCCTGGGGTAGTTTACCCCTGGCGTTTGTCAATAATTTATCAGCCACTAGATTAAGTGAGGTCTATTATGATGAGTACTTTAAGACGGCCTTGGAATCACTTAATTTGTTATATGTTGCTTTTACCAGGGCTGTTGAGCGGTTGTATATTTTTTCTAATAGAGAGTCAAGTAGTCCCAATGCAGGGAACCTTCTTCTTTCAGTACTAAAGAATCCTGATTTTGAGCTTAACCAATGGTACAATGCCGAAGCATTTTCCTTTTCCATGGGTGAACCATTGGCTAAATCATCTACAGCAAAAGTTCAGGAATCAACCGCAATTATTCCCTTGGCCGGCACCTCTCCACTTGCAGGCAAATTAGCCATTAACCAAAAAACCAACAGACTGTTTTTAACCTATAATAGTGAAAAATCAGCAAAAGTTAAGGAAGGTATTGCCCTGCACAAAGCTATGGCCCAGATAATAGATAAAGACTCAGTAAACATAGTGTTAAAAAAACTGCAACACCAACAGGTGATCTCAGTATCTATGGCTACCTTATTAAAGCAAAAAATAGAACAGCTTTTTACTGCCATTCCACAATTAGAAGACTGGTTTAGTGGAGAATATGAGTTGATCAGCGAAAGGAAAATATTTACCCGGGGCGAAACCTTTATCCCCGACAGGGTAATGATAAAAAATAACAAAGCCATCATTATCGATTATAAAAGAGAGAAAAAGGATTCAAGCCATGAAAAACAAATAAAAAACTATGGTGTCTTACTACACACAATGGGCTATGACCCGGTTGAAATGTATTTAATTTATATTAATAACTATATGCTGGTTAAAGTAAAGTGAAACCCTTTTTACAATATATTATTGATGACCTGGGGGCGGCAGAAAGTGCTTCCTTAAAAGACAAATGCTTTGTTTTTCCTTCCCGCAGGGCTACTGTCTATTTTACCGATCTTTTAAAGCATAAGTTTCAAGATAAAGTCTTTTGGGCACCGCAGGTACTTAGTATTGAGGATTTCATCCTGCAAAACACCCCTGAATTAGTTGTAGTTGATGAAATTGGGTTAATCTTTAAATTGTTTAACATTTATAAAAAGGAGGTTTCTCACCTTGATTTCGATTCATTTTATTCCTGGGGACAAACCTTATTGAAAGATTTTGACGAAATTGACCGCTATTTGGTTGATGCTAACCTGCTATATAAAAATCTGCAAGAAGTTGAAAATATAGAAGAAGCTTTTGGCCCTGGTGAGGAGGTGATACAAGCAATTAAGGGCTTTAAAGAAGTAATTATTACGGCTACTGAAGGTACCCTTGCCAAACATTTTATTGAAACTTGGACAACCGTAGGTAAAGTATATCATCGTTTTAAAGAGGCACTTTTAAGTAATGGTGAAGCATATAATGGGCTTTGTTACCGAATGCTGGCAGAAGGGTTGCAAGGTGGCAATATTACGCTTGCTTATGAGGAGATTGTTTTTGCCGGTTTTAATGCCCTGTCAACGGCAGAGGAGCAAATAATTGACAGCTTACTGGATATTGGGCAGGCAAATGTTTATCTGGATGCAGATAAATATTACCTGGATGATGAAAACCAGGAAGCCGGATACTTCATGCGTAAGATGCAGCGGCACTGGCGTAAAAATGGACGGGTAAAATGGGTGATTAACGATGGCTTTAGCCATCCAAAATCGATTAAATTAATTGGTGTTGCCCAAAAAACAGCCCAAGGTAAAGCGGCTGCTAGTTGTATTAAAGAAACCGGTAGCCAAACTGCCATTGCACTGGCAGATGAGTCGCTGCTTATGCCGGTACTTTATGCCCTGCCTGAGCAGGATAGTGAATTAAACATCACCATGGGTTATCCTGTGGCCGAAACTGCCCAAGCTAATTTACTCAAGGCTTTTATAAAATATCATGCTTCGGTTTCAGTTACCAAGCAAGGTAAGGAATATTTCAGCCTTGAAACATATGGTGATCTTATTACCCAGCCGGCATTAAAATTCTTAATTCCTGATGCCATGACAAAGCTAACAGATAGCAAGTCGCGATATATAAGCTGGGATACCATTCAAGTGGGCATAAAAGAAGCTGATTCTGAAAATATCGCTTTGCTTAGCCAGCTTTTTAAACCAACAACGGATGTTTTAAGGTCATTGGAGACTTTATCCCGGTCTTTACTAGACTTGTCTATGTTAACCCGGGAGGATGATCTGGGGGGCTTACTAAGGGAGCAGATAATTTCAACGTTGGTAAAATACTTACAAGAGTTGGAGAATGCCATATCTGAATTAAACCTCAAGATTAGTTTTACCACCCTTGAGCATCTTATTAATGAATCTTTGCAGCAATTAAGCACCCCTTTTAATGGTGAGCCATTAGCTAATTTGCAAATAATGGGCTTTCTGGAAACACGCGCCCTTGATTTTGAAAACCTGGTAATTATATCGGCCAACGAAGATATTTTGCCGGCAACAGGAGGGAGTAAGACCTATATCCCGTTTGGCATTCGTAAAGCCTTTAAATTGCCAACATTATTGGAACATAATAATATTTATGCCTATCACTTTTTCCGCTCTCTTCAGCGGGGTAAAAATATTAGTATCATTTATAGTACCCAGCTTTCAATTACCGGTTCAGGAGAAAAGAGCAGGTTTATTTTACAATTAATAGACCGCTTTCTTGGGCAGAATACACCAGTTACTATAGAACAGGTAACAAGTACCCTACCAATACCCATTCATCATCAAAAAGAGGCCTTAATAGTAAACAAAACAGGGGGAGTATTGGAGCAGCTAACCCGCCACTTTGATGCGATTTCACAGGATAGACCTTTATCACCAACCTCCCTCGTTGATTACCTAACATGTAGTCTTAAATATTATTTAGCCAGGGTTGTGGGTATTCGTGAACCTGATGAACGTTCCCCCGAAATAGATGCCAGGGTATTTGGTAACCTTTTGCATGAGGTACTTGAAACGGCTTACACGCCCTTTATTGGCAAGAAAATCAATAAAAATGAACTAAAATTTCTTATTAAACATGACCTTGCCGGCTTGGTGAATAATACTTTTACCGGATATGCTCAAGAAAATGGCGATGTGGCTTTTACACATCATGTGGTACATTATTTAGCTAAACGCATTTTGCGGAATGATCTGGAAGATACTCCTATTAAAATTATTGACCTTGAATCACGCCAAAATCCTTTATGTTATAACTTGCCACTGCGCGATGGAACTACGATACCACTGGGCGGTAAAATTGACCGGATAGACCAAATCACTATTGACGGCCAGGAGGTAAAACGAGTTCTAGACTATAAAACAGGATCTTTCAAGTTGGGAGGGAAACTTCAAAATCGTAAAGAACTTGCTACAGAAGATTATATAGATGTTTATTTTAATGATCCACAGTATAAATCAGGGTTTCAAATCTATTTTTACACCCTAATCCACCATCGTTTATTTCCTTTGCAACCTATTACGGGTGGTATCATTAGCATAAAAAATCTGAACCGCGGTATTGCCTATCTTCGACAGGAGAAACAGGCCTTAGCGGAAGATATTATTATTGAGTTTGAAAAACGGTTGCTTGAACTCATTGAGGAGATTAGAAACCCCAATATTCCCTTCCAGCAGACAGAAGATAGTAAACGTTGTTCCTATTGTGAATTTAAAACAATATGTAACAGATGAATATGGTGCTCACCACTATCGACCGCTAAAATAATATTTACCGGTAGAAATCTGTGAAATGTTTACTTTGAGTTAAAATTGAAATCATACCATAATATGCATACCATTTTCCCTTCTACTAAGCAGATAATATTACTGCTCACTTTCATTATTTTTACTTTACAAACCGATGCTAAGCGTAAAAAGAAATCGAAGTCTTCATCGCTATCGCAAGTTAAGCTGGAGCAAAGTGTTTATTCTTCGTTAAAATACCGCTATATAGGCCCGGATGGGAATCGGGTTATTGCTGTGGCAGGAGAGCCGGGGAATAATAATATAGTATATGCCGGAGCCGCTTCGGGTGGGATTTTTAAATCAACTGATGGTGGTATTCATTGGCAGCCCATTTTTGACCAGCAGAATGTTTCATCCATTGGTTCAATAGCCATTGCTCCCTCCGACCATAATGTGGTTTGGGCAGGTACTGGGGAGACTTTTATTAGG
>Ga0114931_10004463_pt1 | contig 17453 bp, 13 predicted proteins | sample 2SBtaG_FD_89579 | JGI IMG/M metagenome (GOLD analysis project Ga0114931, IMG submission 89579) | Deep subsurface microbial communities from Kolumbo volcano to uncover new lineages of life (NeLLi) - 2SBTROV14_V59a metaG | ecosystem: Environmental > Aquatic > Marine > Volcanic | place: Kolumbo...
ACAATCCCAATGCGCCCATAAAACTGGTCCATCCTGCCAGAGAAAAAAAGTCGCGTCGAGACCATAAAGTATCTCCCGCCTCATCCTTTTTTCCTTTTTTCCCTTTTGCTTTAGCCGCAGGGGATTTTGCCTTTTTTAGATCATCAGCCTCAGCCATAATTAAACCTAATTTTTCAAGTGGTTAATTTATAAAAAGCCAAAAAAATCTGCCACCTTATTTTCTCAGAAGCTCTATTCAAAGAGTTGGTTTTTAACATAATTAAAAAATCCAGTCAAGGCAAGATGTTTTTTCAGCAAAGCGCCTTCCGTTTCAGGCTTTCATCGCCTGCACACAAGCCTTTGCCGCCTGCTGAATCCCCTGAAATTGAGTGGACACGCCGCACGATAATCTGGCCAGGGAATTCGCCGTCAGTCCCTTTTTTATAGCTAACAATATCAAGGGGATAAACTCCGACGCGTGCTTGCAGACAATTTGTCCGCCGATAATCTTTTTTGAGGATTTGTCGGCAACGACCTTAAAAAAACCCCGCTCTCCACCCCTAAGCATTGAATGGTCCAGACTCTGCAAATCACATCTTCCCTCGACCCCCCGGAAACCCTTGTGGTGAGCATCGCGGGCAAAACACCCCACCGTGGCAATTTCGGGGTCGGTATAAATGACCTGCGGAATCCAATCAATATTGAGGCTTTTATCTTTGCCTAGAGCATTTTCCGCCGCGACCCTCCCCTCCTCCTCCGAAAGTCCATCGAATGATTTCCTTCCTGTCACACTGCCTATAGCATACACCCCCTTCGCTGTCGTTTTCATTTTTTCATCGACAAGAATTTGTTGCCGTTCCCCCATACGAATTCCAAACTGTTCGGCATTCAACCCTTCGGTCCTGGCCACCCTGCCGGATGTCACAACGATGGTTTGGACGGAGAACTTCACGCCACCATCGAGAGAAATATCTATAGCATTGGCATCCTTAAAAATGGAAATGATTTTTTTATTGAGTAGAACCTTTACTTTGCGGGCTTTCATCGCCCTTTCCATCACATCCGTGATATCCGGGTCCTGGTTCTCAAGCAGACGCGGCCCTTCCTCACACATAAATGTTTTACTTCCCAGGCTATTGTATAAGCAGGCCGGTTCACATCCATTGCCGCCGCCTCCAATAATCAACACACTGGTGGGGATTTTGCCGATCTTAAAAATAGCATCCCGCGAAATGATTCTTTCTCCGTCAAAGGGGATGGTTGGTGGGGGCTTGATACTTGACCCCATGGCAAAAATTATATTTTTAGCCTGGATTGATTTCTCTCCACCGGACCCCATAATCCTGACTTCATTGGGACCGCTGGCAACGGCCTCCCCAAATTCTATATGGACTCCACTGGCCTTCAGAGTCGATTCCCATTTTTCGGAAATGGTTTGGGAAAATTGTCTGGTATCCTCAAACAGCCGTGAAATCTCTTCACCGTTGTTCTCAGCCCCCACTTGCATGTTGATTCCGTTGTCAGCCATTTGGGCCATCATGCGACGGGTGGGATACAGTCCGTTATTAAAACATCTGCCTCCAAGCCTGTCCTTTTCGACCAGACACACTTTTGCGCCCAATTCCGACGCCCGCGTTGCGGCAGAAATCCCCGCGATACCGGCGCCCAGAATAGCGACATCAAATTCATCCATAAACCCTTCCTGTTGAAAGAAATTTCAGGATATTAGACCATACTTTTTGATTCCGCGGAAATGCAAGCCGTCCGCCGAAACAGAAAACTGCGAGCCAGGAAGGCAAAAGTTGGAATATTTGTTCGTTAAAACCTGTTCAACCTAAATGAAGAAAGGCCGCCACCGTCAAAAGGACAAGGCCCACCGAGGCGATAATCGCATGCACCGTTATGCTGGTTTTTTGGCTGAGGGAATGATCGCGGTAAAATAAATAAATACGGCATAATTCAACAGGCTGTTTTTTCCATACACAAAGTGGTTCCATATCAGGAAAAACAGATAGCAGGCCAGAACGGCAAAAAACACATAAAGATGAAATTTATAGCGTTTGCGCCTTTTATCTTCGGGAAGCATGCTCACCCCAACCATGACATTCGCAATGGTGGTCAGGATGGCAAAAAATATGGCAAGAAAACCTGGGTTGAGGAATAAACCTTCTAAAGTGGTGGGTTGCATGCGAGACGGAGGGCTGGTTTTTATTCTGCTATCTCCACCTGATTCCTGCCTTTTCGTTTGGCCACATACATCGCCTTATCCGCTCTTTCAAATAGTTCGGTTTCGGATTCGCCTTCTTTGACGCAGGCAACTCCCAGACTGATGGTCACTTTCAGCTTTTTCTCTTTATCAACAAAATATTCTTTTTCCACGTTCTTGCGAATCTTGTCCGCCAACTTGAACGCATTTTCTTCCTGGATGCCGTTTAATAGCACAACAAATTCCTCTCCCCCATAACGGAAAACTAAATCCGAAGCGCGAAGTGAATCCTGAACCGATGCGGCCACCGATTTCAATACGCGATCCCCGGCTTTGTGTCCATAAGTGTCATTGAACTTTTTAAAATGATCAATATCGAGAACTAATAAACAAAAGAAATCTTTCGAACTGGAGAACTCACGGATCATTTGGGAAATCTTCATATTGTAGGCATTTCTATTCAGCACATTTGTAAGGGAATCTACAAGGGCCTTGGCCTCTGTTTGCTCCAGTTTTGAAGACAAGGACTGGGTGGTTTTTTTGTACGCGTTCAGTTCTGATTTTAAGGATTGGGATCTGACCCTTACTTTCCCGATTTCCTTGATGATCCCCTCTTTAAGGGCCAAAATATCCTCAATAGTTGCGGCGGCCTGAATATCCTCCATGCTCGCTTCCATCTTATGATCAAAATCTCCGGTGGCGGAAGAAATCTGCTGAATGGTGTCTGTCAGATCGAGAACGATCTGTTTCACCGTTTCGTTTTTTGTTTCCCTGAACCTGGCTTCCAATTGTTGCCGTTTAAAAAAATCTTCAATATCCTTTCCCATACCTGTAAGAGGCTTGGGACGGGTGGCTTTTCTCACAACTTCGCCAAGGTTTTTCAACGCAGAATACAGAGTCTCCTTTTGCGGGATCATTTGACATATCCCATCGAGACAAACTACAAGCAGGCGGGAAACCCGCTCATTAAACTGCTTGACGGCCTCACTTCCATTTGGACCTTCTTTTTCAGTATTTTTATTTTTCTTGTTCATGGTAAGGACTACCTTTTGACTGGATTGGAGGGAATAAAATATCCTTATAATTAACGGTTCCGCTGCAAGCGGACGGGGCATCCTAAAAAACGGGGTATAAACCCACTTGTGGGAATCAAGCAAGCTGACGCGCTAAAAGAATATAGCTTGAAGCTACGGGTAACAGAAAGTCCAGTTTATAAAATGCCGATGGGGAGATTCGAACTCCCACGGATCGCTCCATACGCCCCTCAAGCGCACGTGTCTACCAGTTCCACCACATCGGCACGCTAAAAAAATCTAATGAACGACCCCGCGAAAGCGGATGGGGTATGAAACCTCCTGGCGGAAATCAATTTTCTTCAGGAGGGGAAGGCTCCACAGGGGCCGCTTGTCCTTCAATGGGCGCTTCAACTCCCTTCATGACGGAATGGGAATCTTTTTTTGAAGAAAGCATCGCCAGGGTCAATGACGTTATCATGAACAAAATAGCCACTCCAGTGGTTAATTTAGTCAGAAAATTACCCGCCCCGCTACTGCCGAACATGGTTTGACTGCTTCCTCCGCCCAACCCGGACCCCATTGCCGCCCCTTTACCGGACTGCAATAAGATCACGACAATTAATATCAAGGCTCCGACAACATGAAAAACGGTAATGACTGTCTGCATCAGCAGTTAATTCCTTCCTCTTTTGGGTTACCTCGCCGAGTTGATAATGGCGATAAATGATTCAGCGTTGAGGCTCGCAGAACCAACAAGGGCTCCGTCAATATCTTTTTGATCCATCAGGCTTTTGCTGTTTCCCTGATTAACGCTTCCCCCATACTGGATCCGGGTGGATTCGGCTGTTGGCTTCCCGATGGTTGTTTCAAGAAATGCGCGGATGAAATGATGGACCTCCTGCGCTTGCTCGGGAGTCGCATTTTTGCCGGTTCCAATAGCCCAAACCGGCTCATAGGCAATTATTAATTTCTCAAAGTCGTCGGCGGTCAAACCTTCCAATCCAACTTTTAGCTGGGATTCGATAACTCCGCGGGTTTCATTTCGCTCCCTTTGTCCCAGGGATTCTCCCACGCAAAATATAACATGCAAATCATGTTTCAGGGCCGCTTTGATTTTTTTATTTATCAATACGTCATCTTCATGAAAATAACTTCTTCTCTCTGAATGGCCCAGAATAACATATTTGCATCCGCAATCTTTCAACATGGCGGCGGAAATTTCACCGGTCCAGGCTCCCTTGGGTTCAAAATAAATATTTTGCCCCGCCAGTTGAATTCCTGAACCATCCACCAGCTTTTTAACAATGCCCAATGCCGTAAAAGGAGGGGCTAACACGACATCTACTGTCTCGGTCAATCCTTTGTGATCTACCAGTTATTCGACCAAATCCTCCGCTTCAGATCGGAGACAATTCATTTTCCAATTCCCGGCGACGACAGGCTTTCTCATTTCACTTTAAATTCCCTGAGCGACGACAAATTTAATCAAATCCTTCACTCGGGAAGAATACCCCCATTCGTTGTCATACCAGGAAAGCACTTTGACCATTCTTTTTCCCATGACCTTCGTGGAAGGTCCATCTACGATGGATGATGTGTCATCACCGTTAAAATCAACGGATACCAGAGGATTTTCTTCCACGCGCAAAATATGTTTCAATCGGTCGGCGCTTTCTTCCCTGAACAGTTGGTTCACTTCCTCCACGGTTGTGTCCTTTTCCACTTCAACCACCAAATCCACCAGAGAGACATTGGGCGTCGGAACGCGAATCGCCATCCCATCCAGCTTTCCCTTAAGCTCTGGCAAAACCAGGGAGACCGCACGTGCCGCGCCGGTCGTCGTCGGAATTATGGACAAGTTTGCGGCCCGCGCCCGCCTAAGGTCTTTATGCGGTAAATCCAGAATTGACTGGTCATTGGTGTAAGAATGGATGGTCGTCATCAGCCCTCTTTCAATTCCCAGCTTATTCTGAAGAACCCAGGCCACCGGAGCCAAACAGTTGGTCGTGCACGATGCGTTGGAAATAACATGGTGTTTCTCTTTATCGTACACTTGATTATTTACCCCCAGCACAAGGGTCACGTCCGGGTCGGTAGCGGGTGCGGAGATGATGACCTTTTTTGCGCCTGCTTGCAGGTGCTTTTGCGCTCCTTCACGCTTGGTGAAAAATCCCGTGGATTCAATAACGATATCCACCCCCAAATCCTTCCAGGGAAGTTGCGCGGGATCGCGTTCAGACAAAATCTGGATCGGCTTGCCATTTACGATCAAGTTGTTACCCTCGAACGCCACCTGGGCCTTGTTCACCCCCTGGACCGAATCGTATTTGAACAAATGGGCCAGGGTTTTGGCGTCCGTCAGATCATTGATCGCGGAAACTTCAAAATCCCGGCATTCTTCATCCTGGAGGATGCAACGGAGAACGTTTCTTCCGATTCTCCCAAACCCATTAACAGCAATTTTAATCGACATGCAACTCAACCTCTTGAACGCCTATGAAAGGCAAATAAATACATTTCCAACAACCGCAATTGGAATTTTAACTCGGGGAACTTAAAAATCTGGATTGACTCTCAGGGATATGAAAGAATTGCGGGTTTCTGATTTACAAGACGTAAAGCCTGAATAAAACCACCCTCAACCGAGCCCTTTTATAGAAAAAAAACACAGAAAAGGTCAAATTTCCGGCCTTCGTGAGTTGATTATGCTAAATTTATAAATCCAAGTCAATAGTAACCTTGAGTATCACAGGTCGTTGGACTGGAAAATCAGCCTTGCGCGGGTTATTGCTCGTTATCGGTGGGTTCATTTTTATTTTCCGAGGATGCTTCGGTAGGCTCTGCCAGAGTCAGGGAAGAAAAAAGAACATGGTCTATTTTCTCATCTAACTCCAGGCTATTCTCAACCTGTCTCACCATTTCGGCGGATCCTTCAATCAGATTTTTTTCTTCGAGAATTGTTGTTTCCAGTTCTCTCTCCAACCTTCCAACTTCATTGAGAAGTTTTTTTCCTTGCTCTTCCAAGGCTTCCTTCTTTTCCCAGGCCTGGACTTTTTTTTGCCTATTTTCTTTGTGCGACTCTTCAAGTTCATTTTTTAATTTTTCAATAGATGCCAGTTTCTCATCTAAATTTTGAAACTCGTGGTTTAAATTTTCTATAAATTTATCCCTGCGAATCCTTAATTTTTCCAAAGTTCCTGACCCACTCTCATTATTTTCATCCGGGTCAACGTCGGTTGCGGGTGAATTTTCTGATTCCAAGCCAGCGCCATTAATTTCAACGCCTTTTAACAGATCTTCATATCTACCCGCATGTACCCTCTGTTCATCCTCTAACTGCTGGAGATTCAATGCAATTTTTTCACTGTTGGCATCAAAAATTTCCAAATTACGGCTGAGAGCATGCTGGGCATCCAGATTTTCCTGTAAATTTTTTGCCATCCCGTGAAGATCGGCTTTCAGAGATTTCACACAATCTTCTTTATACTTCAAAACTTTGTTAAACGTGTGCACCACCCGGTCAAATTCACGGGCAACGATCAAACCTTTTTCTCTGGCCGCAATATTTTCATCCTTCAATTCAGAATCATTCTGGTTCATAAGCATTAACTCGTTTAGTGTCAATTAATTGGCAAACATATATTAAAACATCGTAACGCAATATTTATGCCAACACCATTTCAACAGCTAAAACCTTTCAAGCTTATAGGGTTAAGTTTGATGAATTTGATCCACGGAAATTTTTTTTATCGAATGAATCATTTCCTTGACGGCCTTCTCCATTCCACAAAACACCGAACGGGCGATAATATGGTGGCCAATATTCAGTTCCTCGATTTCAGAAATAGCGGCAATCGCCTGAACATTATCATTCGTCAACCCGTGCCCCGCAAATACACGCAATCCCAATCCAACAGCCTGATTTGCCGATTGGCGGATTTTTATCAGAGCCTGCTCAACATCCTCTTCATCTTTTAATTCCGAATAGGCCCCAGTGTTTATTTCGATACTGTCCGCTCCGATTCGACCCGCGGCTTCGATTTGCCTGGGATCGGGGTCAATAAATAAACTGAATAATATTCCGTTAGACGTGAGCCTTTCTTTAATTTGAAGGAGGTATTCGACCTGCGAGCACACATCCAATCCGCCTTCCGTAGTGATTTCCTGCCGTTTTTCTGGAACCAGAGATACCTGATAGGGCCTGGTTTGAAGGGCGATTTGCACCATTTCCTCGACAGGCGCCATTTCCAGATTCATACTTGTTTTGATGGCCGAACGAATTCTCTCCACATCACGATCCTGGATATGCCTGCGGTCCTCCCGCAGATGTACAGTGATCCCATCCGCACCTGCGCTCTCGGCTATTTGCGCGGCCATGAGAGGATCGGGTTCCACGGTTTTTCTTGCTTCCCGAATCGTCGCAACATGATCCACATTGACAAAAAGCCGGGTCATCTTTCTTGAACTCCATTTCCCATGATCGCCCGCGCCATTTTTACCGCCCGGCCTGTCGCACGGACATCATGGGTCCGAATCAGCGTCGCGCCGTTCAAAACCCCTATGACTGTAGCGGCCAATGATCCCTCTAACCGTTCTTCTACAGGAAGTTTGAGCACACCACCAATGAACGATTTGCGCGAGACTCCCAGAAGGATTGGCTTGCCCAGTTCTTGGAACTCTCCCAACCGGCGGATCAACTCAAGGTTGTGGGCCTGAGTTTTGCCAAATCCTATTCCAGGATCAATCACAATTGATCTTATTCCTGCATTTTCCGCTAAATTAATACTTTTATTAAGGAAAATTTTTATATCCTGGATCACATTTTCGTAACAGGGTCGGTCTTGCATGGTCTCGGGAGTGCCGAGCATGTGCATGAGAATGACCCCCGCTTTGTTTTGAGCAATAATTTTAGCCATTTCGGGAGTTTTCTGCAACCCGGTTATATCATTGATGAGGGTCGCTCCTGCTTCCAAAACCCGCTCAGCCACTCGCGGTTTGTAGGTATCCACGGAAACGGGAACATCAAACCATTTGCAGATTTCAGAAACAACCGGGATCAACCTTTGCCATTCCAGTTCTTCAGAAATGGGCGTTGAACCGGGCCGCGAACTTTCGGCTCCAATATCTAAAATCTCAGCACCCTCTTCAATGTGGCGTTCAGCGAGGAGAACGGCATCTTTTTCGGAACCGGATCGGCTTTTTTGGTAAAAAGAGTCTGGAGATAGATTGATGATACCCATAAGGGATACAACTCTGCTTTTTTCCTCTTGTTTGAATGCAGATGCCATAAAAGTTTTTTGCCCCGTGGTTTTTTGGAGAATCAGACGTACAAGCCTATTTTGCCATATATTTAAAACAAAAAAAGCTCCATTTTAAGCCTGCATGGCTTAAAATGGAGCTTTTTTACTCTCCGGGTTCCTGAATTAACGATCAATGTATGCCCCCGCAGAAAGCGGACGGAGTATCCGATGCTGCAAATTTTAACAACAAGACGTTGCGAAGGTCTCCTTACGCAGGAGCCGGGTCCGGAAACCCGCCGCCCAGGATATCCCCTGCCCCACCTTTTCTGTCACCTGGTTTTTTCTGTTTATCTTCGTCGGGGTTGCGCAAGGGGGATTGATCGTCATTGTTTGTTTGATCTTTCTGAGAATCCACTTTGCCTTCTACGATGCGGCGAATTTCCTTGCCGTCAAGAGTTTCATGTTCCAACAAAGCCTCCGCCAACCTTTTAAGGGAATCAATATTTTCATTGATTAATTCTTTGGCTGTATTGTATCCACCCATCACCAGGGCTTTGATTTCCTGATCAATGAGTTTAGCAGTCTGATCGCTGAAGTTTTTCTGGGAGGAAAAATCCTTTCCCAGGAAAACCTGCTCCTCCTTGGTACCATAGGTCAGCGGACCCATCTTGTCACTCATACCCCACTCGCACACCATCTTACGCGCCATCTCAGTGGCCCGCTCAATATCGTTGCCCGCTCCCGTGGTCATCTGTCCCAGGCAAATTTCTTCCGCCAGCCTTCCACCCATGAGGATGGCAAGGGAATTGGAAAGATAGGTTCTGGGATAAGTGTGTTGATCGTCCACAGGCAATTGCATTGTCAAACCCAGGGCCTGTCCCCGCGGAATGATGGTCACCTTATGAAGCGGATCCGTCCCCGGCAATAACAGGGCCACCAGTGTGTGCCCCGCTTCATGATAAGCCGTCGTTTTCCTTTCCTTTTCCGTAATGACCATGCTCCGTTTTTCGACGCCCATGAGGACTTTATCCTTTGCGTCCTCAAAATCTATCATGGTCACGTTTTTTTTATCCCGCCGAGCCGCGAGCAAAGAAGCTTCGTTCACCAGATTGGCCATATCCGCCCCGGTAAAACCCGGCGTTCCGCGGGCGATGATTTTGAGTTCGACATCATCCCCAAGCGGCACAGTTGCGGTATGAACTTTGAGAATCGCCTCCCTTCCCTTCACATCCGGGCGGCTGACCACAACCTGCCGGTCAAAACGACCGGGACGCAATAGAGCGGGGTCTAACACATCGGGACGGTTGGTGGCGGCAATCAGGATGACGCCATCATTATTTTCAAATCCATCCATTTCCACCAAAAGCTGATTCAGGGTCTGTTCGCGTTCATCATGTCCTCCGCCAAGTCCGGCCCCGCGATGCCTGCCAACGGCATCGATTTCATCAATGAAAATGATACAGGGGCTGTTTTTCTTGCCCTGCTCGAAAAGGTCACGAACGCGGGATGCGCCCACACCGACAAACATTTCAACAAAATCAGATCCGCTGATATTAAAAAAGGGAACATTGGCTTCACCGGCGATGGCTCTGGCCAATAAAGTTTTTCCGGTTCCGGGAGGACCCACCAACAGCACTCCTTTGGGAATTTTTCCGCCTAATTTATTAAACTTTTGCGGCTCTTTCAGGAATTCAATAATTTCCTGCACTTCTTCCTTGGCATCTTCCACCCCCGCAACATCCTTGAAAGTGGTTCGATTTTTAGAATCATTCAACAACCGCGCACGGCTCTTGCCAAAAGAGAGCGCCTTTCCACCACCCGATTGCATCTGCCGCATGTAAAAAATCCAGATGCCAAGAAGTAGCAACATCGGAAACCAGGATATCAGGATGCTCATATACCAGCTTGTCTGCTCAGGAGGAACCACGCTGAACCTGATCCCCTTTTTCCTGAGAATTTTAATAAGCTCAGGATCATTGGGGGGGGCAATGGATTGAAACGAAGTGCCGTCCATATTCTTTCCGCTGATTTTATCGCCCTGGATGACCACTTCCGTGATCTGGCCTTTGTTCGCCTGCTCCAGAAAATCGCTATAAATTATTTCGGTTTGAGGGGCAATGGGCTTGTTAAATACATTGAACAATCCTATCAGGATGAGTCCGATCACCAGCCAAAGCGCCAAATTTCTATAAAATTGGTTCAAAACTTTCTCCCCTTTTGAAGAAAATGCTATCAATTGATATAACTAATATTAACACAAACCACTAGAATAAAGGGTAGATTATTCACTTGCCGCCATTTGGCCGCCACCCTCCCCCTTCGATAAAAAGCACCCTTCTGGTATTTTCAGTGACCCGAAAATTTTCTGAGATTCTCTCCCCGTATATCCAGATAATATCGCCCGTTCCCGTTGTCAAGATGGGAATGGATCCCCTCAGTTCACGTGGAATCTTTTCATCGATAAAAAAAGATTTCAGCTTTTTCCTTCCCGTCATGCCGAGAGGCACAAATCGGTCCCCAGGCTTAAAAAACCTTGCCAGGACAGCCGGTCCGGTCTTATCAAAATCCAGAAATGCCTGTTCAGGATGGTTTCCTCGTTCTTTCCAATTATTGGATGAAAGTAGCTTAGTATATAGATGGAGGCCAATACCTCCAATTTGAGTCTCCCCTGGAATCAACAGTTCTGTTGAATTTAAACGCATTTTCCCACCCAACCCGACTTTGCACCGCGATTCCGGGCTTTTCCGTAACTCCACCCCTTCACGCCCGCCAACGGCAATCAATTGACCGGGAAGGTTGATCTTCTTTCCCACTCGGGAATCCTCAAATAATTCCATAATTTCTTGAACATGCTGTGAGGTGATTCTGCGCAAATTCCCTTGAATCCGGCCAATGGCTTTTCTCACCAAACGTTTTTGGTATGCTGAGGGTTGCTGATTGAATTTTATCCTGTCAAGCTCAACACCAGCGCCATTTGCCAGGGGAACGGCCAATTCCAAATACAGGAGCCGGGTTTGATCTGTCAGACATTGATCGTCGTCCCGGATTATTTTTGCGGTTTTCTGAAGGTTGGATGCAATATTTTGATTGAACGTTTTGAGAACCGGGAGCAATTCATGACGAATCCGGTTACGCAGATATTTATTGCCGGCGTTGGAACTATCCACCCGGTAGTCCAGATTTCTGCCTGTCAGATACGCTTCAATTTCCGCACGGGTGCAATCGATCAGGGGCCGGATCACTGCTCCCCGCGTTTCCGGCATACCGGTCAATCCCTTCAAACCACTGCCGCGCAAAAGATTGATCAGAAGGGTTTCCACTTGATCGTCGGCGGTGTGCCCAAGCGCCAGTTTGGTTCCGCCGATACGCTTTAAAATGGATTCCAAAAAGCGATAGCGAAGAATCCGCCCGGCTTCCTGAAAGGAGGTTTTTAAGGTTTCATTCTCCTTACGGACATCCACTCTTTCGATAAAAGTTTCCAGTCCCAGTTTTTTTCCCAGCGCATCTACAAATCGCGCGTCTTCCGCAGACTCCTCACCTCTGGCCATATGGTCCATATGGGCGATGCTCAGGTCGAATCGGATTTTTTTCTGCATCTCTTTCAACAAATGCAGGAGGCACACAGAGTCAGCCCCCCCGGACACGGCCACCAGAACCTTGTCTCCGGGGGAAACCATGTGAAAAATGGCAAGATTGGCTTTGTCCAAAGCGGCTCCCTCCCATAAACTAAAAATTTTATCGATCACGCAAGAGGGAATTGTTCAGGGGAAAGCGGCTTCACCGGCAGGAGTCGACAGTGATATCAAGCTGGCAGGAATCTGTTTTTACTTTTTCACAAGTAAGCGGGCTTTCAAAGTTGATCAAGCAATCTCCGCTTCCTTGCATGGTATTCCTTGTCCGAAATTTTATGATGTATTCGCAACTTTTTAATAAAAGCCAACTTCCTCTCCATCACCTGAAAATTCTTTCGATTGGAGTCTACGCTCTTTACCGCCCTCTTACTTTTAACGCTGGAGGCTTCTTCCCAAAATTCATCTTGAGTCGGCGCAGGTTCGATTTCCAGATTCTGTTTCGGATTTTCTTTCGCGTCCACATCCTTAAACAGGGTTATTTGAATCATGGAATTTTTTTTAAGGTCATCCATCCAGCTTTTGTATTTTTTCTGTCTGGCCTCAAACGAAAGAATCTGTTCAATTTTTACTTTGACCTTATCCAGAGATTCGGCTTTTCCAGGACTTACCTTGTCCACCTTGATAATATGGAACCCATATCGGCTTTCAACAATGCCGCTGACTTCCCCGGGTTTCAGTCGAAAAGCGACTTTCTCAAATTCCGGAACCAAATGCCCCTTGTTCAACCAACCCACTTCGCCCCCTGAACTGGCAGAGACATCTTCCGAATAATTTTTAGCAAGTTCTGAAAAATCCGCACCGGACCGAACCTGTTTCAGCACCCGGTCGGCTTGTTCCCTTTTAGTTGCCTTCACCTGTTCACTGGCATCTTCATCGACAATGAACAGGATATGCCTCACAAAAGGTTTTTTGGATTCCCAGAAATCCTTTTGATGCTGAAAATAATACTTTTTGATTTGCCTGTCCGACACTTTGCCGGATTTACCCATATGAAACTGCACCACTTTGGACGTGAGAATCTGGTTGCGAATATGATCCTTATATCGCTCCAGGGAGCGGCCTTCCGACTGCAACATTTCCTTCATTTGCTCAAAGGTAATGTTATTTTTACTCAATATTTCATCCAGGGCTGAACGCACAGCATCCTCATCAACTACCAAATTCGCTCTCTTGGCTTCCTGAATCTGTAATTTTTCATCTATGATTGAATTCAGGGTTTCCTCGATCATTTTTCTTTCTCCCATCTGCGGAGAATTGCCGGAGGCTTGCATTTGTTGTTTCAAAACAGCGACTCTTTCCTGCACCGTGCTCAAAGTAATGATGGCCCCATTGACCGTCGCCACGACACGGTCCACAATATTAGCCCAAACAGGATTATCCGCCAGCAGGATCACTCCAAGCCCCAATACGACAACGAACGGTTTAACTGATTTTCGCCAAAATTCCATTTTTGATTTCAATATCCGCTTTTTCCTTTAGATTCAAAAGCCATTCGTGAAACGCTTCGTCCTGACGCTCTCGAACAAGTTTGTCATAAATTATCTTTCGCGACTCGTCATAACTCATTTTACGGTCTTTTCTTTTATCCACAACCTTGAAAATATGACTCCCATAAGGAGTGCGTATTATATTACTTATTTCACCTTTTTTCAGCTTAAAGATCTCATTAAGCTCTGGCGGCATATAGCCCTCCTCCACATACCCCAAATCGCCACCCTCCGCACCTTCGGGTCCCAAAGACAATTCCCGCGCTAATTCAACAAAATCCCTTTCCTTGGAATCCAACAGTTTCTTTATCCGCAAAGCCTCCTCTTCAGTTTCAACCATAATATGAAGCGCTTTGACTTGCTTTCTCTTATGAAACTCTTCCGAATGTTCTTTAAAATATTTTTGTATTTCTTCCTCACTAACCGATACGTTATTATTCACCTGTTTGTCAACTAAAAGCTTTACTAACAGATTGTTTTTTAAATCATTTTCCCATTCCTTCGGGGAGATATTTTCAATTTCCAAAAACTTTTTGAATGCTTCCTCCTCGTATCCGCTTTTCGCTTCCAAAAGACCGATTTCAATTTCCTACTCTGAAAGAGAAATCCCGTTTTTCCTGGCTTCCTGCCTGAACAGGGCATTTTGAATCATCTCATTGAGAGCATTGGTCTTTAACCAGAGAAAGGAATTGGAATCGAGCGGATCACTATTATCTACCTGGTATTTTTTCTTGTATTTTTCAAGGTTTTTACGGAATTCCTTTACGTTGATCTTCTCTTCATTGACTGTGGCGATGGTCGCGCTTTCTTTTATGCCGTCGGAGGAACCCGCTTCCGGCGAACAACCGATCATCGCTAATAATATCATAAAAATCAATCTATTACGATGAATGGTTTGGGACTGTAAGGCCTGGATAATCTTATTCAACACGATGGGAACTCAATAAGGCTTTCAGGGTGTTTTTGATGGTTTTAATATCCTGCTTCCATCCTTTACGGTCGATGATGACGCTTAATTGATACTCGGATAAAAATTTTAATCTTTTATCCTTCAAGGAAGTAATCGTCGCAGAAGTAACCGGCGTTCCAGGCTCCACGGTCAGGATGGCCTGATGTCCTTTTAATTTGGCTTTGGAGACATGAAGTTTTTGACAAAGAACTCTTATTTCCAATAAATCCATCAATTTTTCAACGGGTTCAGGGAGAATTCCGTACCGATCGAGTAATTCGCCACTCAGGGATTTGCACTCTTCGAGATCCGCTGTCAGCTGAATGCGGCGGTAAACCTCCAGTCGCTGATTGAGGTTTTCGATGTAATCCCTGGGAATGTAGCCTTTCACCATGAGATCGATTTCCGGCTCGATCAGGGACTCCACTTTTTCTCCCTGAATTTCTTTCACCGCCTCTTCGATCAATTTACAATACATATCAAATCCAATCGTGCTGATGTGCCCGGATTGCTTGTGACCCAGCATGTCTCCCACTCCGCGTATTTCCATATCCCGTGCCGCCAGTTGAAATCCCGCTCCCAGCTCGTTCATTTCTTCAATGGCGCAGATTCTTTTCCGCGCTTCGGGACTGATGGCCAGAGTCCCCGGAATCAACAGGTAGGCGTAGGCCCGATGCCTGTAACGCCCCACCCGGCCCCGTAATTGATATAGTTGCGCCAGCCCAAACGCGTCCGCGCGGTTGATGATGATGGTGTTGGCGGAGGGTATATCGAGCCCTGATTCAATGATCGTTGTACATAATAAAAGGTCGATTTCGTGATCCATGAATTGCTTCATGACCTCTTCGAGTTGATGCTCGCGTAGCTGGCCATGAGCGACGCCAATCCGAATTTGAGGGACTATTTTGAGTATCAATTCCTTAATGGATAAAATGCTGTGGATTTTGTTATGCACGAAAAAAATTTGCCCGCCCCGGTCCAGCTCTCTGAGAATGGCCTCGCGAATGACTTTTTCATCAAACTTGCGGACAAAAGTTTTCACCGCCAACCGATCACTGGGAGGGGTCTCAATAACGCTCAGATCCCTCACCCCCATCAGGGAGAAGTGCAGGGTTCGAGGGATGGGCGTGGCCGTCAGAGTGAGAATATCCACCGAGGCGCGAAGTTTTTTAAGCCTTTCCTTGTGCTTGACGCCAAATCTCTGCTCTTCATCGACGATGATAAGGCCCAGGTTGGCAAACTTGACGTCTTTGGAAAGCAGGCGGTGAGTGCCGATGAGAATATCCATTTCCCCGGTCTTCAATTTTTCCAGGATTTCCTTTTGCTCTTTGGGAGTGCGGAAACGGCTCACCTGCTCGATATTTACCGGATAGTTGCGGAAGCGTTCCTGAAAGGTGTTCAGGTGTTGCTGAGCCAGAATGGTGGTGGGAACCAGGACGGCGACCTGCTTTTTCTCCATGACCACCTTGAAAGCCGCCCGCATCGCCACCTCGGTCTTCCCATAACCCACGTCACCGCAAACCAGGCGGTCCATGGGTTTTGAATCTTCGAGGCTTTCTTCAATTTCATCAATGGCTTTTAACTGGTCATCCGTTTCCTCAAATTCAAAAGAATCGGCAAACTCCTCCATCGCGATAGAATTTGCGGAGTAGGAGGGCCTTTCGGTAATTTTCCGGGTCGCGTATAACTTGAGCAAATCTTCCGCCATCTCCTGAATAGCTTTCTTCGCCCGCGATTTCTGTCGCTTCCAACTGATGCTTCCCATTTTACTGAGCGGAGGACTGGCTTCCCCGGCTCCCATGTATTTCTGGATATACCCCAGGCCATCCATTGGAATGTATAATTTTTCGTCATCGGCATACAGAATTTCCAGAAACTCACCGCCGCCGACCCCCGTCTGCAACTCCCTGGTTCCCAGATACTTGCCAATCCCATAATCGACATGGACCAAATAATCATTGGGCCTGAGATCCTTGAATCCGCGTTGAAAACTTTGCGACTTGGGTTTTCTGCGATACCGGTGTTTGTGTGAACGGCCAAAAATTTCGCTTTCGGCGACAAAAAGTTTACCCAGACCGTGGATTTGAAACCCTGAACTTATCAATCCCTTGTCCACTCCCATTTCCAGCCCATATTCATCCAGCAATTGATGGACCCTTCTCACCTGCCCTTTTGTCGGGGCAACGATGACAGCCTCCATTCCCTCTTCCTGCCATTTAAGGGCAACTTCCGCCAGCGAATCAAATTTACCGCGCAGTAGAGGAATAGGCCGGATGTCAAAATGGGCTACATCTGGAGATTCGCTATCCGACAGCTTGAGGGAATTCATGGAAAGCGATTTGGCCGAGGACAATCGGGATTTAACATCTTCTACGGTCAAATAGAAGTCCTGGGGAGGCGCGGCGATATCCCCATTATCCAGCGCGTTCTCATATTCGTCCTGTATGAGCTGTTGGTATTGATCGCATTTGGCCAGGACAACATCCACCTCGTCCACAGCCACCAGGGTTTCGTCAGAGAGATAATCGAACAGATTTTCTTTCTCTGGATAAAAGAAAGAAGACAGGCGTTCGACTCCCGAAAACCCGCCCAAATGTTCTATCCGGTCCACCACTTCCTTAAGTTGAGCCTGGTCGAAATCGTTTTTTCCGGCGAAAGCCCGTATGTTATTCACACCACACTCAATCCCTTCCGGAGTCAACGTGACCTCCCGGATGGGGAGAATTTTGGTTTCGCCGATTTCCTGAACTGAAACCTGGGAGTTGATATCAAACTCACGCAATGACTCCACCTGATCGCCGAAAAATTCCACGCGAATGGGATTCGAGAACGCGGACTGAAATAGATCCACAATATCGCCGCGAACGCTGAATTCGCCGCGTCCTTCCACCATGTGAACGCGAGTGTAGCCATTATCCACCAGACAGGCTTCCAAAAATTCCCG
>Ga0114931_10004464_pt1 | contig 17453 bp, 15 predicted proteins | sample 2SBtaG_FD_89579 | JGI IMG/M metagenome (GOLD analysis project Ga0114931, IMG submission 89579) | Deep subsurface microbial communities from Kolumbo volcano to uncover new lineages of life (NeLLi) - 2SBTROV14_V59a metaG | ecosystem: Environmental > Aquatic > Marine > Volcanic | place: Kolumbo...
CATCGAGAACAAGATCGATCCGGGGGAGCCGCTCGACCGCGACATCTTTTCGCTGTCACGGGAGGAACTGGCGGGCATCCCGGTCATGCCGGGCACCCTCGAGGGTGCGCTCGACGCGCTGGAGGCGGACCACGACTTCCTGCTGAAGGGCGACGTCTTCACGGAGGATGCCATCCAGACCTGGCTCGAATACAAGCGCACCGCGGAATGCCAGGAGGTGGCGTCGCGCCCCCACCCGCACGAGTTCGAGCTCTACTACGACGTGTAGGTGCATCGGGGGCGCGATGCGGCCCGGGCTGCGAACGCTCCCGATGCCTTGCAAACCGGGCAGGGTGGTGGGAGACTCGTCCACCTGGGATCGGGCGCGAGGTCCAGATGCGTCCCCATTTCCTGCTCCCGCTGCTTGCCCTGCTCCTGCTGGCCACTCCCGCGAGGGCAACGCGCGTCGAGTTCTCGGGATCGATCGACACGGTCGCCGATCCCCTGGCCCTGCTCCCGGGGCTCGGAAGCCCGTTCTCCGGCTCCGCCGAGTACGATCCGACCGCGTTCTGGGTCAACCCGTTCCTGCCCGCAACCATCTTCGTGTGGCCCGGCGACGCGGCCCCGATCTTCGGGTTTCCCTGTTGCGCGTTGGGAACGGAGCGGCTCGTGGTCACGGGGAAGCTCGGTGCAAGGGCCCTTTCACCCCCCTCGCTCGGACCGGTGGGATTCCTGCCATCCCTGATCATCGAGGACAACGGCGCGCTCGGCTTCCACGCCCCCAGGGACCTCTGGTCCATCGGATACTCGCTCCAGGTCGATGTTCCCGGGGTCGGCCCGGTCTCCGCGGCATGCGGCGCGAACCTGACGGACCCGACGTTGGCCGCGATCTCGGGCCCCGGGTTCTTCACGCCCACGGACCTGAGTGCGTTCCCGAGCGCCCGGTTCGAATGCGGGATTCCCGGCCCGACCGGGATGGGCCCGATCGCGTCGGTTTCCGGTGAGATCACGCACTGGCTGGTGACGCCGGAACCCGCCGCGCGCTGGCTGCTGGCTCTCGCCGCCCTGGCGCTCCTCGCGGGCACGCGCGCGAATGCGATCGCGTCATCGGAGGAGCCGCACGCCCAGCGTCCTCAACGCCCGGGTTCGTCCTCGGCCTCGATCGTGACCGTGCGCTCTCCGCCCGCGCGGGTCGCCGGAAGTGTCCGGATGCGCGCGGCCACGGTCGCGGCCAGCGGAACGCCGCCGGCCGCGAACCCGGATGGGGAGGCCTGAACGACCTGGGCAAGGAATTCATGGCCTTCAGCGACGCGCTTGCCGTCCAGGCCGGGCCCTACGACGAAGCGTCCGTGCTGCCCGAGGGCCTCGACATCCAGCTGACCCTCAGCCGCAACGATCGTCCGCAACCCTTCCACCTGATCTGCGAATACGACAGCGTGATCGTCTGCATGTCCGGAGGCGGCCGGGTGGAATTCGAGGGAGTCTCGGTCCGCCATCACGACTACGTCCTGGGCGACGTGATCTACGTCCCGGCCGGCACACCCCACCGGATCGTTCCGTCGGAAGAATCGATCCACCACCGCTTCAAGCTCCCCGAGTCGCGCCTCGAAGGCGTGGCGTGGTATTGCCCGGCGTGCGGCCAGCAGATCCACCGCGTCGTGTGGTCCTTGACGGACACGCTCGCCCAGGAGGGCTACCTGAGCGCTTGCCAGGGCTTCAATGCGGACCAGGCGCACCGCCGATGCGAGCACCGCGACGCCGAACACCCGCCGATCGATCTGGAGGGCTACCGCTGGGAGCAGCTCTCGACCGGTCTCCGCAGCGGAGGGGCCTGAAGCGCCGGAAGGGGTCCGCGGGAGAGGAGCTGCCGCATCCAGGAGGGCTCGCTGGGAGCCGACCCGACTGCGCAAGGCGCCCGGTGCGCTTTGCACGTCGGCCGTCTCGAAGGCGGCGTCGCGCGCGTCGGCCGCTCCGCGGCGCCAGCCGCGTGGGACTTGCGCGGATTCGCGGTCGAGACCTCACGCACGAGGTTGGCCGTCCAGCAACGGATGCCGCCCCGTCGACCCACGGACGCCCGTGCTCACTCCGCCCATGCCGTCTCGAGCAGCTCGCTGCGATGGCGCACCGGGCGAGCTCGTTCGGGTCGGGCGGGCGGAGTGGCGCGAAAGCGTCGGCGACCCCGGAACTCGCTCCGCAACGGTTCGGTCGACACGTAGTGGAAGCCGCGCAGAATCCGGCCCAGAACGCGCCGCGCCGCCGTCGCCGCCTGACCGGCGGACAGTGCGTCGGGTTCGGGCACCAGCAGGGTGCGATAGTGGATCCGGACATCGTCCAGGTAGTGGCGCGCGGTCGCATCGTCGCTGCGCGGATGGACGACCCAGGCCTCCGGGGGAAGCTTGCGCGTTCGCGTGGCGTCGATGAAGGCTTCGAGGATCGGCACCTCGTCGGTGCGCGGATCGCACAGGACGAGCACGTCGGCCGCCGGGAGCGCCACCGCATCGATCGATTCGACGCGCTCGATGTCGCGGACACCGTGGGCGCGCAGCGCCTCGTCGAGCGCCTGCCCGAAGGGTCCCGTCGCGCGGTGGAGCACGATGCGTCGACCCCGAAGCAGAGCCGCCCCACGCACCAGGACGTCGACGAGCTTCGTGTAGGCGCTGAAGTACGCGTCCGGGTGGACGTGGTGCAGCGCGTGGTAGGCGGGTGGGGTCATGAAGCCGGGACGGTACGCGTCGAGCAGCTCGATCGGCCGGTGGTTGAGATCGAGTCCGCGCTCGCGAAGGATCGAGAGGAAGACCACGGTCTGGAGCCCGGCCAGCACCGCGGCGAAGGGAAGCGGCAGCAACCACGCGACGCCGCCGGTGAAGGCGAGCTGCGTCAGGTACTCCGGAACGATGTGGCACCAGATGTTGCGGCGCTGATACTCGAAGTGCACCACGAGCTCGCGATCGATCCAGCGGTGGTGAACTCGGTGCGGCCAGGCGAGCGCCCGAAGCAGCCGCCAGCGCGAGCGCAGCATCGCATGCAGCACGAAATGGACGAAGTCGAACGCAATCGCGCCCGCGAGCCAGAGCACCGGCCCGAGCCCCAGAGCGAGCACGATCGACTGCCACGGCAGCATGGCGGCAGGATACCCGGAAGGCCCAGGTTCGGCGGCGAGCCCGACGGCGCGGGCGGCGCCCCGGCCGGAGAGCGCTCGCCACCACGCAGAACGCCCGATGCGCGGAGCGCACCGGGCGTTTCGAAGGTTGGTAGCGGGGGCCGGATTCGAACCGACGACCTGCGGGTTATGAGCCCGCCGAGCTACCAGGCTGCTCCACCCCGCAACAGATCGGTGGTCGAGGGGGCACCTCGACCGGGAGACGCAATCTAGGGTTCACCGGCGGCGGCGTCAACGCGATTCAGGCGTTCTTCTTCCGATGTCCTGCATTCGAGTTGCGTATCCAACTCTCTGGAATAGGTGACAATTTTCGTCTCTTGCTCCAGACTGGTGGGAGACGGAGGAAAGTTCCCATGCAGATGCAGAGTTGGATCAAGCAGTGTGGAATCACGGGACTCCTCTCCCTGGCGCTCTGTGCGCCGGCCGCGGGGGGCACCCTCTACAAATGGAAGACGGCCGACGGGACCGTCTCGTACACGGACGACCTGAAGCGGGTGCCCGAGCAGTTCCGCGAAGGCGCCGGCAAGGTGCGGACCAGCGGGCTCGGCAGCTACGCCCGCTACACGCCGAACAATGCGAAGGCGCAGCAGGGCCACGGCGAACGGCTGGCCGGCCGGCTCGAGCGGCTCCGGAACTTCAACGCCGAGCCGCAGGGCCCCCAGGCCTTCCAGGTTCCGCTCAGCCAGACGGTCGTGCGCGTGAGCGATCGCATGTCGATCGCGGTGCCGAACGGGGGCCTCGAGGCCTCGGAGCCCATCGTCGTCGAGGAGCGCCGCGTGCGCGACCCCGGCAACATCACGACCCGGCACGTCACCGTCGTCAAGCAGGGCGATCGCGTCATTTCGGTGATCCGCCCGAAGGCATCGCACAACGGCGCGGAATGGGGCGACGAAGCCGAATTGCTGCCCGCAATCGACTAGCGTCTTCCTAGCGGGCGGTGGGCCCCGGGCCGCCGCCCGCACACGCGTCGGCTTCCCGGAAGCGGGTCGACGGGCCGCCGGATCAGGGCGCCTCGTAGTCCTGGAGGATGCCGGCCGGTACGCCGGCCCGGCGCGCCTGCTCGAGGAGCTCGGGGAACTCGAGCTCGAGCTCCGCGAGGTGGGCCTGCTGCTTCTCGTAGCGTCGAGGAGTTCCGCACGTGCGTCGCCGCGCGGGTAGTTCTCGCGCCTCATCCGGCCGATGTCGGCGCGGAGTTCGGCCACCAGCGTGCGCGTCGCACGCAGGTCCTGCCTTGCGGTGTCGAGACGGGAGACCCAATCGGCGGTGTGTGCCTGCTGTTGCGCCGCGGTCGGCGCGCCGATCGGCACGTCGGCGAGGGCGGGAGGCGAGACGAGGCCCCACGCAGCCGCTACGAACATCGCGACCCGGAGTCGTCTGCGAGCGACGCGCATCATCGGCCCGCCGTCAGCCAGGGCATGATCTCGTCGCTTCGCTCGTGGACGAAGTTCTCGATCTCGCGGCCGCTCGGCCCGTCGAGTTCGACGAAGCGGACGCCGAGCCCGACGGGTCCGCCGTTGGGCCGGATCCGCTTCCACATCACCCGGGCGGTGGGTTCGAGGCGGCGTTCGGTGCCCGGCAGGTCGAAGGCCAGCGAGACCTCGGCGCCTTCGGGCGCCTCGCAGGCGGCCTCGATGAAGAGGCCTCCGCGCGAGATGTTGCGCATCGTTCCGCGGAACTCGCGCGTGCGGGCGCGCACCTGGACCGGGCCCTCGACGCTCACGCGAGGCAGCCCGGCCGGGTGCTGCGTGCGGCCGACGAAGCGCGAGATGGATTGCAGCAACATCTCGCGCGAGAGCGGTTTTGCGAGCACGTCCGCGGCGCCCGCGTGGATCGCACACGCGTGGTCCTCGCGGCTGCCGTTGGTCACCATCACCACGACCGCCTTCGGTCCGGCGGCCGCGAGCAATCCGGGCACGGCGCCGTCGCTCGCGGCGTCCTGCAGGTGGAGATCGAGCAGGATGACCTCGGGCGAATGCACGCGCGCTTCGCGCAGCGCCTGCTCGATCGTGCTGGCGGTGCGCACCTGCCCGATGCGCGAGAGGAACAGCCGCTCCAGCTCCCGGAACATCGGCACATCGTCCACCACCAGGATCCTGGGCGGCAGCTTCTCCGCAGCGCAACGCGACGCCGTCGTCACCGGGGGGCCTGCTTCGCCGGGGCGGTCGAGAGGGCGAGCGCGAGTTCCTCCACGTTGAGGCTCACGGTCCAGCCGCCGTCGTCGTCGTCCCAGTTCCAGTCCTGCTCGACGCGGAACGACTGCTCGATCGGCATCGAGAGGCGGTAGCCCGTGTAGCGGATCTCGGCGTGCGCATTCTCGTCGCGTCCGTTGTAGTCGAGCCGGAGGATCTCGTAGTCGGTGAAGCGGATGTCGTTCAGTTCGGGCGCGAGGCCCAGGAACGCGTCCCGCTGTTCGTCGATCACGAAGATGCTGGCCTCGTCGATCGCGCCCCAGCGGATGAACTTGGTGAACTTCTGCTGGATCTCCTCGAACCGGCGCCGGTGTCCGAGCGGGTCGCTGAATGGCGTCTCGCACGCGGTCGCCCCCACGAGCACGGCAACGACGAGGCACAGGGTGCGGGCCAGATGCATGATCGATCCCTCCGGAGCCGGCAGCTCGGGGCGAACCGCCGCGAGTCACCGTCCGTTTTGCCTATCGGCCCGATGCCGGGTCCGACTTGAGCCCGGCGGGTCGGCGGCGTAGCCTCGGCCCCCGGGCGCGCGGGCATGCGCCCGGGCGGGGGAGGGGAAGGGATTCCGGTCCATCTCGGCATCGACATCGGCGGCACCAAGGTCGCGATGGCCCTCGGGAGCCCCGATGGCACGTTGCACGCGCGCGACCGTTTCGCGACGCCCGGGCTCGGCAGCGCCGAGGCCGACCTGGCCCGGATCGTCGAACGTGCGCGGGCCCTCGCGGCCTCGGCCGGGATCGGACTGGACGCGGTGGGCCGGATCGGGGTCTCGGTCCCCGGCCCCCTGGATGCGGAGGCCGGCGTCCTGCTCGACCCGCCGAACCTGGTGGGGTGGGGTCTCGCCCCGGTCCGCGCGCAGCTCGAGGCCGCGCTCGGGCGTCCGGTCGCGCTCGAGAACGACGCCAACGCCGCGGCCCTGGCCGAATGGCGCTTCGGAGCCGGCCGCGGCGCCCAGGACCTCGTCTACCTGACGATGTCCACCGGCGTCGGCGCCGGCGTGCTGGTCGGCGGCCGCCTGCACCGCGGGGTCCGCACGAGCGCGGGCGAAGTCGGCCACATGCCGATCGAATGGGAAGGCGAACCGTGCGCGTGCGGCATGCGGGGGTGCCTCGAGGCCTACATCGGCGGCGCCGCCTGGGCCGCGCGGCTGGCGGAGACGACGCCGCCCGGGAGTGCGGTGGCCCGGCTCGCGGCGGCGGACCCGGGGCCGACCCCCGAGCACGTCGTGGCGGGCGCCCGCGAGGGCGATGCGTTCGCGCTCGCCGAGATGGCGCGCTTCAACCACTACCTGGCCTGGGGCATCTGCCAGCTCGCCTACGTGCTGGCGCCCGAGGTCGTGGTGCTCGGAACGATCCCGAGTGCGGCGGGCGACCGGCTGTGTCTCGATCCGGTGCGGGAGCAGGTGCGCGCGCGGCTCTGGCCGTTCCTGGCCCGGGCGCTGCGCATCGAGCCCGCGGGCTGCGGCGACCGGCTCGGCGATTACGCCGGACTCGCGGTCGCGCTCGATGCAGTCGCGGCGGAGCCGGACTGACGCGCGGCCGCGGTGCCTAGCGTGCGAGGTCGGTGATCTCGCGGTGCAGACTCGCGAACGTGCCCGCCGAGATCGCGGCGCGGGCGCGCTGCATCAGCCGCAGCGTGTAGCGGAGGTTGTGGAGGCTCGTGAGCCGCGGACCGAGGCGCTCGCCCACCGCGAAGAGATGGCGCACGAAGGCGCGATGGTGCCGCGCGCACACGGGGCAGTCGCAGGCCGGGTCGATCGGACCGAAGTCGTCCCGGAATCGCGCGTTCTTGAGGTTGAGCGCGCCCTCGGAGGTGAAGACCAGCCCGTGCCGCGCGTGGCGGGTCGGGACCACGCAGTCGAACAGGTCGATGCCCTCGGCGATCGCATCCACCAGGTCCTCGGGGCGGCCGAGGCCCATCAGGTAGCGGGGCAGGGCGGGCGGAAGCGCCTGGTGCGCCTCGGCGATCATCGTGCGGCGGCAGCTCCGCTCCTCGCCGAGCCCGAGTCCCCCGTGCGCGTGTCCGTCGAAGCCGAGGCTCGCGGTGCCGGCCGCGCTGGCGCGCCGCAGGGCCGGGTCGTCGCCGCCCTGGACGATGCCGAAGACGGCCTGGTCCGCGCGGGTGCGCGCCCGCTGGCAGCGCTCGGCCCAGCGCAGGCTGCGCTCCATCGCGGCCGCGATCTCCCCGGTCCCGTCCGCCCGGATCGGTACCACCTGATCCAGCGCCATCGCGATGTCGGCGCCGAGGGCTTCCTGGATCCGGATCGCGCCCTCGGGCGTCAGCTCGCGGCGGCGGCCGTCGACCGGCGAGGAGAAGGTGACGCCGGACTCGTCGAGCCGCACGCGGTCGGCCATCGAGGTCACCTGGTAGCCGCCGCTGTCGGTCAGCCAGGGACCGCGCCAGCCCGTGAACCCGCGCAGCCCGCCGGCCTGGGCCACGATCGTCTCGCCCGGCCGCTCGTGGAGGTGGAACGTGTTGGCCAGCAGGAGCTGGGCCCCCACCGCGCCGAGGTCCTCGAAGCCGACCCCGCGCACCGCGCCGTAGGTGGCCACGGGCATGAAGGCCGGGGTCTCGACCAGGCCGCCCGGCAGGCGCAGCAGCCCGCGCCGGGCGGCGCCCTCGTGCGCCACGCACTGGAACCGGAGCGCGCTCATGCCGGGATCCACATCGCGTCGCCGTAGGAGTAGAAGCGGTAGCCCCGCTCGACCGCGGCCCGATAGGCCGCAAGCACGCGTTCGCGCCCAGCGAACGCGGCCACCAGCATCAGCAGCGAGGAGCGGGGCAGGTGGAAGTTCGTGAGCAGCGCATCGACCACGTGGAACGCGTCGCCCGGCTTCAGGAACAGGCGGGTCTCGCCGCCGCCCGGGCGGACGAGGCCGGCGCTGGTGTGCGCGTGTTCCAGTACCCGGGTGGTGGTGGTGCCCACCGCGGCCACCCGCCCGCCGCGCCGGCGGGCCGCCGCGATCGCGTCCGCGGTCGCTTCGGGGAGCGCATAGCGTTCGGGGTGGAGGCGACCGGCCGCGAGATCCGCCTCGCGGACCGGCCGGAAGGTGCCGATGCCGACGTGAAGGACCACCTCGGCGGTCTCGACGCCCCGCTGCCGCAGACGGTCGAGGAGGCCGCGCGTGAGGTGCAGCCCAGCGGTGGGCGCCGCCACCGACCCCGGCTCCCGTGCATACACCGTCTGGTAGCGCTCGCGGTCCTCGTCCCGGGCGGCCGATCGCTCGATGTAGGGCGGAAGCGGCATCTCCCCGAGTGCGTAGGGGTCGGTTCCGGGCACGAACGCGAGCGCCACCCGGCCGTGGTCGAGCAGCGCCGCGATCTCGGCCTCGGCCGAGGCCTCGCCGCGGAAGAAGCGGAAGCGTGCGCCGACCCGGAGCGTTCCCCGCGCCTTCACCAGCGCCTCGAACGCGCGCGGCGCCCCGGCGCAGGCGGCCGGTCCCAGCAGCAGGGCTTCGGCGCGCCCGCCGCTCTCCTTCCGGCCGCGGAGGCGCGCCGGATCGACCCGGGTGGCGTTCATCACCAGCAGGTCGCCGGCTTCGAGTTCGCGCGCCAGATCGCGTACGTACGCGTCCGTCGGCTCGCCCGCGCGCCGGGGCAACCGCATCATCCGCGCCGCGTCGCGCACCGGGGCCGGAACCTGGGCGATCCGATCCGGCGGCAGCTCGTACGCGAAGTCAGCGAGCCTGGGCAGCGCGCTCACGCGCAGCCTCCGTCGCGAGCGCGTCGAGCAGCGCGGGCGCCTCGCGGATCGAGTCCCACGAGAAGAGCGCGGTACCAAGCCCCGGGATCGCGGCCGCCGTGCGGAGCTGGCCGACCCCGCCCGCGGGCGAGCCCGCAAACAGCCAGCTGCCGAGGCCGATCCAGAGTTCCCGATGCGCGCCGTGGGCGGACAGCGCCTCGAGCTGGTAGCGCAGGCGCACGTCGTCGCGCGTGTAGAGCATGGGCACCGCGAAGTCGAGCGATCCGGTGTCGAGCCAACCGAGCCAGTCCTGGAGATCGACGAGGTAGGCGCGCTCGCGGTCGGCGACCACGGCGGCGGAGACGCGAAGCCCCGGGCGGGCCGCCCGCGCCTGCTGCGCGATCGAGGCGACGAAGGCGCCGAGTCGCGCGCGGCGCCAGTCGTCGAACTCGTTGGCGTTGCGCAGCGAGCGGTCGAAGGGGGCCTCGAGGCCGGTCTCGGCCCGGAACCGGGCCCGGCTCTCGGGACCGAAGCCGAAACCGAGCCCGACACCGAACCGTGTACCCGGCACGAAGGGGAGGGCGTCCGCATAGCGGACGTAGTCGAGATGCAGCCCGTCGAAGGCCGGATACGCCCGCAGCAGATCGGCGAAGAGGGCGCCCAGTTCCTGCGCGAGCCCGGGCGCCGCCGGGTCGAGCCAGATGGCCGGCGTCCCCATCCGGAGCCAGGTCCGGTCCGGCGGTGGGATCTCCTGCTCCGGGTAGTCGAGGACGGAGCGCCCCTTCTGGTCGACGATGGCGATCCGCTTCCCGAGCCGCTCCAGGATCGGGGCCCCGGCGTTCCGCGAGAGCGAGAGCACGTTCACCCACGCGTGGACGCGCAACCCGCGCGCGTGCGCTCCGGCGAGCAGCGCCGCGAGCGTGTCGCCGCCGTCCGTGCGGAACGCGCGCGACGGGGTGTCGTCGGCCCGCGATGTCGGGAACCACGCCCGTCCGCCGCGGTAGACCTGGACGAAGAGGTCGGTCACGCCCAGCGCATCCGCATCGGCCAGCAGCATCCCGACCCGCTCCGGGTGTTCCAGCACGCGCTGCGAGCCCTCGCACAGGACCCAGAGGCCGCGACGCTTCGGTGTCGCCGCTGCCGCGGCTGCGGGGCCCGCCGGCACCGGGCGGGTCGCTGCGGTGTCAGACCCGGAGGACGTGGGTGCGGGAGGGGGAGGCGCGCCGCTGCCGCACGAGAGACCGCACGCCAGCACGCACAGCCACGCCAGACGCTGGGCACCGCGTGCTTCCGCAAGTCTCGACACGCGCGGACGCTAGCAACTGGCGTTGATGCCGCCGCCGCAGTCCACCACACTCGATCGCACCAGGGGGCAACGAAGCGTGAGCGGTTGGGGATGGCAGGGGCGCCGAGCGCGCACGGGGCCTCGGTCCGGCCGCCGCGCGCGCGCGCGACGGGTGCTGCGCGTGTCGCTGGGCGCCATGCTGTTGCTCCCCCTCGGCGCGGGCGACCCGTCGGACCCGGCCGTGGCGCGACCGGGTCCGTTGCTCCGGACGGCCGCCGTCGCGCTGGACGCCGGCGCCCACGAGACCGCGGCTCGGCTCTACGCGCGGGTGCGGCGCACGTACCCGATCGTCGCCGATCATGCCGCGCGCTGGGAGGCCGAGGCGCTGCGCCGCGCGGGCGACTTCGCGGCGGCCGCAGACCGGGCGCGGCAGGCGCGCACCAGCGACCCGGCGGGTCCGCTCGCGGGCGCGCTCGCGCGAATCGAGGCCGAGGCGAGCCGCGCCGCTGGCGACCTCGCGCGCGCCCGGGAGGCCTGGCAGGCCGCGCTGCGCCACGAGCAGGATCCCGACGAGCGGGCTGCGCTGCTCGCGAGCATCGCCCGCGCGCTCGAAGCCGAGGGAGACCGCGACGCCGCCCGCGGCGCGTGGCTCGAGATCTGGAGCGAGCTTCCGCAGACCGACGAGGCTGCGGCCGCGGACGAGGCGCTCGGCCGTCTCGATGCCGGCGATCCGCCGCTGCGCCGTTCACCCGAGCGCCTCCACCGGCGTTGCGACGCGCTGACGCGCGCCCGCCTCAACCCGGAGGCCCTGGAGACCTGCGCGATCGCGCGCGGGATCGTCCGCGATCCCGTGCTCGGCCGTCGGCTCGACCGCCGCCGGGCGGACCTGCTGTTCCGGCTCCGTCGCTACCCCGCGGCCGAGCGCGCGTACGCGGGTCTACCCGGCCGCGAGGCCCGCTTCTGGCGCGCGCGCTCGCTGGCCCGCAGCGGGCGGGTCGAGGCCTCGATCGCGGCGTTCGAGTCGCTCGCCCGGGGCCGGGACGTGCTCGCGTTCCGCGCGCGCTTCCTCGCCGGCACGCTGTGGGCGGAGCGCGAACCCGCGCGGGCCGCCGCGCACTACGCCGCGGTCGCGTCGCGTGCGCCCGCGGTCAGCCAGCGGCGGGAGGCCGAGTGGCGCCTCGGCTGGGCCGCCTTCCGCGCGGGGCGCTTCGTCGAAGCCGAGCGCCGCCTGCGCGAGATGGTGGCGGACACGCCGGACCCGCTCGATGCGCTGCGCGGACGGTACTGGCGGGCGCGCGCCGCGATCGCGGCCGGCGACACGGGCGGGTCCGCGGCGCTCGCCGCGCTCGCGCGCGAGTTCCCGATGACCTACTACGGCTGGCGTGCGGCACGGGCGCTGGGGCAGGAACCCGGCTTCGGAACGACCGGCCCGCCGCCGCCGCCCGATGCCACCGGCCCCTCCCAGGTCCCCGAGCGCACGGTCGCGCGCGCCCGGATCCTGATCGAGGCCGGCCTCGCCGAAGACGCCGCCCGCGAGCTGGCGGCCGAAGCGGAGCGCGTCCGCGGCCGCCGCGGCCGGCTGTTGCTGGCCGGGCTGCTGCAGGACGCGGGCGATTTCCACCGGGCCCAGCGTCTGGTCGTCGATGCCTACCTCCTCGATCTCGCACGGGGACCCGGGTCCGGCGGCATCGACCTCTGGTGGGCGGCCTGGCCCACCGCCTTCGGCCCGGCGGTGCAACGCGCGGTTGCGGGGCGCGCCGTCGACGCCCCGCTCCTCTACGCAGTGATGCGCGAGGAGAGCGGCTACCGCCCGAAGGTCCGCTCGGTCGTCGGGGCCCGCGGACTGGCCCAGATCATGCCCGAGACCGGTCGCCGTCTCGCCGCCCAGCTCGGGGAGGCCTCGTTCGATCCCGACGAGCTCTTCGTGCCCGACCGGAACCTGCAGCTGGCCGGGCTCTACCTGGAGTCGCTGCTCGCGCGCTTCGACGGCCGCGCCTCGGCCGCCATCGCCAGCTACAACGCGGGCCCGGCCGCGGTCAGCCGTTGGATCGCGGCGGACCCGGAGCTGCCCGACGACGAATGGGTCGAGGCGATCCCGTACGATCAGACCCGAAAGTACGTGAAGCGCGTCTTGCGGAGCCGCTACGCCTACGAGGTGTTGTACTGAGCAACGAGAACGCACTGTGGCCGGAGCGGGCCGGACCGTTCGCGGTCGAGGTCCTGGGCATCGGGCAGATCTCGCTCGACCAGGTCGGCGTGGCCCGGCACCTCCCGATGCCGGCCGGAAAGGCCGAGATGGAGGCGTGGCACGTCTCGCCCGGCGGCCAGGTCGCGACCGCGGTGCTGGCCGCGAACCGGCTCGGACGCAGCGCCGCGTTCGTCGGCACCGTGGGCGGGGACGCGGCCGCCGATCGCGTGCTGGCGCCGCTCCGCGCCGCCGGTGTCGACGTATCCCGGGTCCGCCGGGTCGCCGGCGCGGCCACACAGCGCGCGATGATCTGGGTCGAGGGCACCTCGGGCGAGCGGACGGTCTTCTGGCAACGCGACGCCGGGCTCGCGCTCGCCGCATCGGACGCGCCCCTCGACCTGGTGCCCGAAGCCGGGGTGCTGCTGATCGACGGAGGCGACCCCGCGGTGGCGATCCCGTCCGCCGAGCGCGCGCGGTCGTGCGGCGTGCCGGTCGTGCTCGATGCGGACGGCGCAGGCCCGCAGACGGACGCACTGCTCGCCCGTTGCGACTTCCCGATCGTGTCCGGCGAGTGGGCGGCCGCGCGCTGGGGAAGCGGAGAACGCGCCGTGCGCGCGCTCGCGGCGGGCGGGGCGCGGCTCGCGGTGGCGACGCTGGGCGCCGACGGGGCGGTCGCGGCCACCCCGGCCGGCGAGATCCTGTACTCCCCGGCATCCGCCGTCGTCGCCGTCGACACCACCGGGGCCGGCGACGTCTTCCACGGCGCCTTCTGCGACGCGGTCCTGTCGGGCCTCGGCCCGGAGCAGGCGTTGCGGTGGAGCAATGTCGCGGCCGGGCTCGGCTGCACCCGGCTCGGGGCCCAGGGGGGGCTGCCGACCCGGCCCGAACTGGAAGCCGCCTTCGCCGTCGGCAGCGGACGCGCGGCCGGGCGCCGCGCGGAACGCTAGTCGTCGTCGGTGTTCTCGGGCACGAAGTCGGCACCGCCTTCGCCCAGCGATTCGATGTCGAGCTCGGCGGCTTCCTCGTCGCCACTGCCGGTATTGGGCGTCGCGGGTTCGTCCTCGTCCAGGTACCGGGCCATCGGCGCCATTGCCGGCTTCTTCGGGCTCGGCGGGGGAGGGGGCGGCGCCGGGATCGTGTCGATCGGCTGCTCGAACTGGTTGGCCTCGCACTTGGGGCACAGCGGCGGCACCTTCTCGAGATCGTAGAAGCGGGAGCCACAGGCGAAGCAGGCCCACTTCAGACCCAGCCCGGGCTTCGGCTCGCGCGTCAGCGGCTCCGGCTTCGCGTACTTGATTCTCGGCCCCTTCTTCTTGGACGCCTTCTTGTTGGCAGCCTTCTTCGGCGCGGCCTTCTTTGCGGCCGCTTTCTTGGGTGCCGCCTTCCTGGCCGCGGCCTTCTTCGCGGTGCTCTTCTTCGGCGCGGCCTTCCTGGTCGTGGCCTTCTTGGTGGTCGCCTTCCTGGGAGCCGCCTTCTTCGCCGCGCTCTTCTTCGCGGTCGCCTTCCTGGCCGCGGCCTTCTTCGCCGCCGTCTTGCTGGCCGGGGCCTTGCGCGCGGTCGCCTTCTTCGGCGCAGCCTTCTTCGTCGCACTCTTCTTCGGCGTGGCCTTCCGGGCGGCTGCCTTGCGCGCCGACGTCTTCCGGGCGGCCGCCTTCTTCTTCGGGGCCGCCTTCGGCTTCTTCGCGGTCGCCTTCCGGCTCGCCTTGCGGGCCGGTGCCTTCTTCGCGCTCTTCGCGGCCGATGCCTTGCGGGCCGGCTTCTTCGATGCGGCGGGCTTGCGTGCGGTCATGCTTCCTCTCCTCCAGCGATGAGGATGGTCTGGTGGGCGATCCCGTCGTTCGCGGCGCCGCGCGCGGCGCACAGGCTCTCGACGTCGGGCCAATGGGCGGGGTCGATGTCGACCGTTCCGCGGGGATCCACCGCGACGCCGGCGCGGGCCAGCCAGCGCCGGTTGCGATCCGATAGTGCGCGCCGCGCGTCGTCCGGAGTGTGCGAGCCGGTCGCGTTCTTCACCGGCGCGTACTCGTCCGCACGATCGACGCCCAGCGCGTGCGCGCGTTCCGCGTAGGGCAGGGCATCGAAGACGAAGCGCTCGAGTCGGAACCCGTTCGGCGCGTTCGCCGGTGCGGCGCCGGGGCCCAGGGGGAAGCCGGTCCCCGGGAGGGCGGCCACGGCCGGGATCTGCTTCGGGGACAGGTGGATCGGCAGCTCCGGACGCCCCGCGACCGTGTCCGCGAGCCACGCGCGGTCGAACAGGTGGGCCCCGATCGAGCCGGTGCCCAGCCGCAGCGAGCCGTCGGCGGAGCGGGCCTCGCGCTCCGCCGGGCCGAGTTCGGTGTACTCGACGATCCGGGCGCCGGTCTCGCCACGCCGCACCCAGGCGCCGAGCTTCTCTTCCGGGGCCTGCTTCGCGACGACCTTGGCCGTCCACTGCGCGCGGGCCGCGAGATGCCGGCCGATCGCGGTGGCGTCGAGCACCGGGAGCAGCGGATTGTCGATCTGGAAGTAGGACAGCGTCTCGACGCCGCGATCGGCGAGCGTCGGCAACAGGGCGCTCTCGCGGAGCGCGCCCAGCAGGCCGCCATGTCCATCCGGCCCGAGGACCAGCCCGCCGGAATCGGACACCATCAGGTTCCCCTCGAAGTCGAGGGCCGGAAGGTCCCGCTGGCAAAGAAAGAAGACGTCCTCCGGGGGCAGCCCGAAGGAGTCGTCCCGCTCGAACAGGGCCCGGGTCGCCGTATCGGTGTGGTGGCTCGTCATCACGAGCCACGGGATGCGCCCGCCGTCCCGGCGCGCCGCCCCGCGGATCTGGGCGGCGTGGTGGGCGAAGAGGCTCCGCCCGCTGACGGGCCCGATCGGCAGGGCGCCCTTGGGCCCCGAGAGCCCGAGGCGGGTCCCCACGCCGCCGGCCACGACGATGGCGGCCACGCGGCCCCGTGCGATCGCCTCGCGCCCGCGTTCGCGGGCTTCCCGGGCGGCCGCCGGAGTGGGGCTGGGCGCAACGAGCCCGGGATCGAGGGTCGCTCGCGGCCCCGCGGGACCGCCGTGGCGGACACGGCGGATGGCGTCGGCGATGCCGTCGAGATCCAGCCGTACGAGGGTCTCCGACAGCCGCTGCCGCGCTGACGCATCCCACTTCCGGAGGGTCTCGATCAGGGGCTACTGGCCCAATGCCGCCAGCGCGTCATCGACTTGCAGGAGCCGGGTGGTCACGGGCTCGGAAAGCAACCTCGGTCTCGCGTCCCCCTGGAGGAGTGGGGAGGGCCGGAACCGCCGGGATTCGGGCGTCCCGACGCGTGGATTTGAGCAAACAGGGGCGGGCTCTGAGTAGCAGAGCCGAGCGGCCGCGCCACATCGCGAAGCCACGACGACCCCGAGGGGAGCGCGGACCCGCGGACTCGACTTCCTGCCACCGGGCCGCGAGCATCTGCCGTTCGGCCGCGTCCACCAAGATCGCGCGGTCCGAGGGGACCCCTTGCTTCGATCCCGCCAGAGCCGCCCGTCCACGTCGAACGCCGGCGCCGCGATGCGCCGCGGTCTGTTCGCGTTCGCGACGACGGCGTTGCTGCTCGCGGGCACGACCTCGGCGGCCTGGGCCCAGGACGCCGTCCCGGAGCCAGCTCCGGCGGCCGCACCCGAGGTCATTCCGGTTCCGAAGATTCCGGAGCGGACGGAGGCGCTCCAGCAGCTGCTCCGCAAGTGGACCGAGGACGCCCAGGCGGCGCCCGCGGTGACCTCGATCGAAGCCGATCTGCCGCGTCTGCGGGCGGAGGAGGCCCGGCTCCGCGCGAACACCGAGACCCTCCTGGGCGCCCCGTCGACGATCGAGGCGTTGGGCGACGATCAGTCCGCGTGGGCGGCGCGGCTCCGCACGCTGACCGCGGACCGCAAGACATTGACGGGTCGTGCCGGCGTGATCGAGGACGGCCTCGCGGAACTCGTCGCGGCCCGGGCGTTGTGGACGCGCACCCTGGAGCACGCGGATGAAAGCGCCGCGCCCGCGGACGTGCTGGCGGCCGTGCGAGGGAACCTGGCCGGAATCGCCGCGGCCGAGAAGAGCGTGCGGGCTCGTCGGTCCCAGCTGCTGTCGCTCTTGACCACGATCAGCCGGCAGGAGGTGGAGGCCTCGGAAGCGACCGAAACGCTCGAACAGGCGCGGGTCGCGCTCCGATCCAGGGTCTTCGAGCCCGACGCCGCGCCCTTGTGGGTGGCGCTGTCGCGGGAAACACCGGAACCAGAAGGCCGGGTCCTGCAACGCTCGCTGGCGGCGGGGTGGCACGAACTGCGGGACTTCGCCGAGAAGCGGCGCGGCGCGTTCGGGCTGCTGGGGGCCAGCTTCGTCGGCGCGGTCGCGCTCGCCGAAACCCTGCGGCGTCGCATCCGCAAGCGCGGTCCCAAGGCGGAAGCCGGGCGCGCGATGGCCATCTTCGAACGGCCCGTCTCGGTGGCCGTGTTGATCACGGTCGTGATCGCCGGCTTCGCCGTTCCCTTCGCACCCGGATCGTTCTGGGATGTGGTCGGCGTCCTGCTCCTGGTTCCGATCCTGCGCGTCCTGACGCCAGTCCTTCCAGAAGCGGGCATGCCGGCGCTGTGGATCCTGGCCGCGTTCTACCTGGTCGATCGCGCCCGCGACCTGATCGCCGGCGGTCCGACGGTCGAACGCGTCCTGTTCGTCTGTGAGATGGCTGCTGCGGCAGGAATCGCGCTGTCCCTGCTGCGGCCCGCCCGGCTGCTCTCCCTGCCGCGCGCCGCAGCGCCTCCGCGTCGCATCGCGCTAGCGCTCCGGGTGGCTGTGGTGATGTTCGGCGTGGCCACGGTCGCCAACGTCGTGGGCTACGCGTCGTTCTCCTGACTGATCGGGCCGGGGATGTTGCAGAGCCTCTACCTCGCACTGGTGGTGTACGCCGCCTACGAGATCGGGACCCAGCTCACGGTGATCGCGCAGGGAAGCGGACGCATCCGCGAACTGG
>Ga0114931_10004465_pt1 | contig 17450 bp, 14 predicted proteins | sample 2SBtaG_FD_89579 | JGI IMG/M metagenome (GOLD analysis project Ga0114931, IMG submission 89579) | Deep subsurface microbial communities from Kolumbo volcano to uncover new lineages of life (NeLLi) - 2SBTROV14_V59a metaG | ecosystem: Environmental > Aquatic > Marine > Volcanic | place: Kolumbo...
AGCAGCGGTCGTCGCTCGACAGCGGGCACGGCCCGTCCGTCGGCGCCTCGTCGGTCGGTGTCTCGTCCGTCGGCGTCTCGGTCAGGATCGCGCCGCCCGGATGCTCGCCGGCCCACGCACGAACGTTCCAACGACCGTTCGGTCCATGTGCCACGCTCGTTGCCGTCGCGTCGGATCTCGCCGCGTCCGCTGCCTTCACCCGGCAGGCAGGCGCGTGATCGGGTTCGCCCCGCAGGCGCGAATGCGGTTCCGGACCGGCCACGTCTGGAGCGCGCACCACGTCCGATCATCCCCACGCGCGGCGCACCGATCGTCTCGATGCGCCCCAATCAACGCCGTGACAAGCCACCCAATGACTCGTCGCACTTCGAGCCACGCGCCGCCAGACCGCGGGATCCCAGCCAGCGCGGATCGCATTCAGGCGGGCGGCCGTCGAACGATCACGGCGACGACCATGGTGATCACTACGGCGGTCACCATGACGGCCACTACGGTGGCTACCATGATGATCACCATGACGGCCACCATTACGGCTACCGTGATGGCCATGGTGAGCACCACAGCCACTTCGATGTCTACGTGGACCTGTACGGTGGTTTTGCCTATCGGTACCTGGATCTTTATCCGTACCACACCCATCACTACTACAGCTACCGCTATTGCAACGGCTACTACGGCGATCCCTACTACTACGCATCACCCTACGGTCACTACGGCTACTCGGGCCTCGGGCTGTACTTCGGCTTCCACGACTACTACCCCTACGATCCTTACTATGGCTACTACGGTCCGCCGGTGGCGGTGGAGGTGGACGACGGTCGGGCCGAGGGACGCGATGTCGGCGCCCTGGACATCAATGTCCGGCCCAAGGCCACGGAGATCTACCTCAATGGTCATTACATCGGAACCGCCGGCAACTACGACGGCTACCCGCAGTTCCTGTGGCTGGAAGAAGGCGAGTACGAGCTGATCTTTTACCGGCAAGGCTACGAGACGGTGCGCCGCATTTACGACGTGCGGTCTGGATTGCAGATCGACATCGGCTTCGAGATGACCCCGGGCGAAGCGGTATCACCGGACACGCTCAGTCATAAGAATGTGCCACCGGAAAGCTTCGAGCCGCCGCCCGACAGCCAGGATGCCGCGTACGGCTCGGCCGCCGCAAGCGAAGCCTACGCTGGGGACGGCGGTGCCCGCTCCAGGACCGGCGGCCCGGCAGCGACGAGCCCAGCGGGCGCCTTGCCTGCAGCAGTCGACTCGGCCGGCGTCGGCAGTGGATCGCTCGATGCCCGCGAAGCGCCGGGTCGCGTGCGACTGCGCATCGAGCCGGCGGAAGCTTCGGTCTACGTCGATGGTCGCTTCGTGGGCACTGGCGAGCAGGTGAGCGGCGCCTATGGTGCCGTCCTGGTCGCTGCGGGCAAGCACGTGATCGAGGTCGTGCACCCGGCCTATGAAACGCGCTCGGTGCGCTTCGAGGTCGAGGCCGGGGAAGCGATCGACGTCGAGGTTCCAGCGCTCGAGCGTCACGGGCGCTGAGCGCGAACCGAACCGACACCGCGCGCTCGGTCGCGCCACAAAAGCCTACCGGTTCATCCTCGCTGGCCGCGCAGGAAACGAGCAGCCGATGCGCTCGATCTCGATCAGGGCACCTTCGAGCATGGCCTTGTCGCGTAGGTCGACCCGGGCTTCGATCGCCCACCGGTTGTCGCCCTCGGGATCGGCCAACACTTGGCTGGCACGCCACACACGCTCGGACACCGGCTCGATGTGGGTGCGATCGGCGCGCCTTGCGCCATGGTCGAAGATCAGTCGTTCGTGGTCGCGGAAAAAAGGCGCCATCGCCTGCTCGAAGCGCTCGGCGGTCCAGGCTTCGAATGCCGTGCCCCCGCGCACGCAGAGCGCTGCCTCGGCGTAGTCACGGGTGGCCAGAGCGTGCACGAGCTGGTGCAGCTCCGCGCGCACGCGGGCGGTGAAGGCGCGCGGGTCTTCGAACAGCTCGAGCGTGCGCAGCGCCCGCCGTGCCGCGAGCTGAGCCTCGGCGTCTCGGTGCAGCTCGGGCGCCAGCAGGCGCTGCCACTCATCGAGCAAGCTGGTGTCGACCCGCTCGAGCATGGCGCGCAGGAATCCCAGCACGTCGAGCACCCGTTCGTCCTTGGCCTGCTCGGGGACGTTTTGGTCGAGAGTCTTGAAGAGCTGGCTGAGGTAGCGAAGCAGCACACCCTCGGAGCGCTGGAGACCATAGAGTCGGACGTAGTCGACGAAGCTCAAGTACTGCTCGACCATCTCTCGCCCGATCGACTTGGGGCGCAAGGCCTCGCGCCGCATCCACGGGTGGGTCTGTTGGAAGTGGGCGAAGGTGTCCTCGACCAGCGCGAGGTCGGGCCGCGGGTAGGTGACCTCGTCGAGGCGCTCCATGCGTTCCTCGTAGGGCATGCCTTGGGCCTTGAGCCGCGCGATCAGCTCGCCTCTGTGCCGGTCCACCTGGCGATAAAGAACCACCCGTGGATCTTCGAGAATCGCCTCCACCAGGGTCAGGATCTTGAGCGCATACGCCGGGTCTTCGGGATCGATGGCATCGATCGCTTCCACCAGATAAAGCGATAAGCTTTGGTGCAAGGAGAAGTCCCATTGCAGGTCATGGTCGACCACCACCCAGCGATAGTTGCTGGTCAAGTCGCGCTGGGTCTTGATCACGCCGGCACGATGGAGCGAACGCACCAACTGTGCAGCATTCTGGATCAGGCGCGACTTCGCACCGTCGGGTCCGTGACTGTTGCGGATCAATGCGCGCAGTGAGTCGAAGTTGTCGCGCTTTGGATCATCGCGCTCCGTATCGTACTGCAGCAGGTTGAGCACCATGCCGTGGTTGACGCGAAAGCGCGATTGGAGCGTCTCGGGCGGGCGTTCGATCAAGCGTTCGAAGGTCTTCTCGTCCCAGCTCACAAGGCCCGGTGGCGGTCGCCGGGATGCGCGCTTTTTGCCCGGTTTGCGCGCGGCACGTTGGGCTTCGATCACATGCTCGGGCGCCTGGCACACGACGCTGCCCTGCTCGTCGAAGCCTTTGCGTCCGGCGCGTCCGGCGATCTGCTTGAAATCGCGTACCTTGAGCAGGCTGACTTTCTCCCCGTCGTACTTGCTCAGCTTGGTGAACAAAACCGTACGGATCGGGATGTTGACACCGACCCCCAGCGTGTCGGTGCCCGAGATCACCCGCAGCATGCCCTGCTGCGCCAACTGCTCGACCAGCAGCCGGTACTTGGGCAGCAGCCCGGCATGGTGCACGCCGATGCCGAAGCCGAGCAGACGGCGGCACTCGCGGCCGTAGGGCGTGTCGAAGCGAAAGCCGCGAATGTGCTCGACAATGCGCTTGCGGTCTTGCTTGCCGTGAAGCTTGAGGCTGGACAGCCCCTGGGCCAATTGGGCGGCCTCGCGCTGGGTGAAGTTGACGATGTAGATCGGCGCGCGATCCGAGTCGAGCAGCGCCTGCACGGTATCCACCAGCGGCGTTTCCCGGTACTCGAAATCGAGTGGCACCGGCCGCTGGTCGCTCGCGATCGAGGCCACTTGGCGGCCGCTGAAAGCGGTGATTCGCTCGGCGATCGGTGCGGTGTTGCCGAGCGTCGCGGACATCAGCAAGAAGACTGTGTCAGGGAGGGTGATGAGGGGGATTTGCCAGGCGCTGCCACGCTCCGGGTCGGCGTAGTAGTGGAACTCGTCCATCACAACGTAGTCGGCACCGACCTTCGGTCCTTGGCGCAGCGCGGCATTGGCCAGCACCTCGGCCGTGCAGCAGACGATCGGCGCGTGCGGGTTGATCGAGGCATCGCCGGTCTGCATGCCCACGCGTTCGGCGCCGAAGGTGTCGCAGAGGGCGAAGAACTTTTCGCTGGCCAAGGCCTTGATCGGGCTGGTGTAAAAGGACCGCTTCCCTTCGCAAAGCGCCTTGAAATGCAGGGCCAACGCGACCAATGATTTGCCCGAGCCGGTGGGCGTTCCGAGCACCACGTGGCGGCCGGCCATCAGTTCGAGAACGGCTTCCTCCTGGGCTGGGTACAGCGCGAAGCCGGCCGCGCTGGCCCAGGTCAAGAAGCGGTCGAGGATGTCGTCGACATCGTCGGTGCCGGTTGCGGGGAGGTGGTGTGCGAGCAACGCCGGGGCCTCGCCGCCGGTTCGGTCCTGGGCGTCACCGGCTGCGCCCCCGTCGCATGCGGGGGGGGCTGGGGCGTTCATGGCGACACGCTGTTCGGTTGCGTCCGGGGCATCTGGTGGCAGACGGTTCATGGGGCGACACGCTCGCTCCTCGCGCGTTTGTGGCGACGCCGCTTGTGGTGCTCGCGCCGAAGGTGTCCATCGAGCCCCGAGAGGGGTACCCTTCGCGCGCTGCCGCTATGCTACCGCACCTTCTCGAGCGGGAGGCCGGGTGTCGCTCGCCAGACTGGCATCAAACCTGCTAGCCCCCCGATGGAAACGTCGAAGAGACCGGCCAAGCAGCCATCAATCCAGGGCCTCTTCGCGTCATTTTGACGCCCGCTAGAGTCGATTTGCCGCATCCTGGCCGCGGCTTGGTTGTGACTCGGGCAGACGCGCACAAGACCTGCCGTTTGGAGGACGATCGATGACCGAGACCAAAGGAGCCACGAGCGACGCCGGCGAAGCGCTGGTTATGGTCGAAGGGCTCGAGAAACACTACGGACCGATCCGCGCGGTCGACGGCGTCAGCTTCTCGCTGCGCCGTGGCGAGGTTCTGGGCTTCTTGGGGCCGAATGGCGCCGGCAAGACCACCGCCATGCGGCTGGTGACCGGATTCCTCGAGCCCGATGCCGGCCGGGTATGCATCGGCGGACACGACCTCGCCACCGACGCGCTGGCCGCACGCGCGATGACCGGCTATTTGCCGGAGAACGCACCGGCCTATGCAGAGATGACAGCGGAAGGCTTTCTCGACTTCATCGCCCGTGCTCGGGGCGTTGCGGATCGAGCATCAGCACTCGCGCGCGTGGTCGAGATGACCGGCCTCGGCCAGGTGCTGCACCAGCCGATCGAGACCTTGTCGAAGGGCTTCAAACGACGCGTCGGCCTGGCGCAGGCCCTGATCCACGATCCCGAGGTCCTGATCCTCGACGAGCCCACCGATGGTCTCGATCCGAACCAAAAGGCGCTGGTGCAGGAGCTGATCGCGGGTCTTTCAGCAAAGAAGTGCATCATCCTCTCGACCCATATCCTCGACGAGGTCGAACGCATCTGCAACCGGGTGATCATCATCTCCCAGGGCCGCCTCCTGGTCGATTCGACGCCTCATGAGCTGGTCGCCCAAGCGCCTGGCCACAACGTCGTGCACCTGAGCCTGGCAGCGGCCGACGCGGCGCTTTGCGCCCGGCTCGAAGCAGCACCCTGGTGTGCGCGCGTGGTCGCGCATCCCTCGAACGCCTACGACGTGCTGCCGGCGGATGGTGCCAATCACCTGGCCGACATTCTGGAGCTGGCGCACGGTACCCAGGTGGTCGGCATACGGGTGGGCGAAGGGCGACTCGATGACGTGTTTCGTGAGATGACCGAGGGGGTGGCGGCATGAAGGCTTTCGCCCTGCGCTTCACCGGCCTGTCGGCGGTCTTTCGGCGCGAGTTCAAAGGCTACTTTTCCTCGCCGCTGGGCTACATCTTCGTGGTCATCTTCCTGGTCGCCAGCGGCTGGTTGACCCTGGCGCGCGATTTCGGGCGCTTTCTCGAGCTGCGCGAGGCGAGCTTGACACCGTTTTTCACCTACATTCCCTGGCTGTTCGTGGTCTTGGTTCCGGCGGTCGCCATGCGCTTGTGGGCGGAGGAGCGCAAGACCGGGACCGTCGAGCTGTTATTCACCCTGCCGGTCACCCTCGAGGGCTCGTACCTGGGCAAATTCCTCGCCGGCTGGTCCTTCCTCGGTTTCTCGCTGCTGCTCACCCTGCCGCTGGTGGTCGAGGTGGCGCGCTTGGGCGATCCGGACTGGGGCGTCATCATCACCGGCTACCTCGGCTGCCTGCTGCTCGCCGGCTGCTACCTGGCGATCGGCATGCTGTTTTCGGCGCTGACCAAGAACCAGGTGGTCGCCTTCGTGCTGGCGGTCGCGGCCAGCGTCGTGTTTCTGATCGTCGGCCTGCCCCAGACCATCGACCAGGCCAGTGGCCTGCTCGGCGGCTATGCCGCGCAGGTGTTGGGTAGCCTGTCGATCGCCGATCACTTCAATACCTTGACCCGCGGCCTGATCGAAGCCGGCTCGCTGGCCTTCTTCGTGCTCTTCACCATCGGCTGGCTGGTCTGCGGCATGTTGGTGCTGGACCGCACCAAGGCTTCGTGAGAGGTATGGACATGCACCGTATTCTGCGCAATCGACTGACCACCATTGTCTTGATCGCGCTCGCCGTGGTCTTCGGGGTGCACCTGGCCACCCGGGCCGGCGAGAATCTCCGGATCGACGCTACGGCCGACGACCTTTACTCGCTGTCCGACGGGACCCGCGAGATCCTCGATCGTATGCACCAGGAAGGCACCAAGCCGATCGAGATCCGGCTTTATTTTGCGGAAACCGTCGGCAACACCTTGCCGCGTTTCATCAAGGATTTCGTGTCCTACAATCGCTACCTGCGCGCCTTGCTCAAGGAGTATGCGGCGGCGTCGGAAGGCAAGATCTCGGTGCACTTCGTCGATCCCTTGCCCGACAGCGACGAGGCCCAGGACGCCCTCGACTTTGGGCTTGACGGCAAGGCTGTCAACCAACAAGGGGATCTCTTCTTCTTCGGCCTGGTGCTGCAAACCCAGACCGGAAGCCGCGACGTGGTCGAGTTCCTGTGGCCCGCCGAGCAAGAGCAGGTCGAGTACGAGATCACCAAGCGCATCCATCGGTTGATCTGGCCGCAGCGCAAGCGGGTGGGCGTTGTTTCGGGGCTCGACGTTCTTTCTGATGTCAGCAACCCCTACATGGCGCAGATTCTCGCCGCGCAAGGTAAGACGCCCCATGAGTCGTGGCTGATGATGAAGCTGCTCAAGGAGGTCTATGACCTCAAATTGATCGATATCAACACCGACCATATCGATCACCAGGACTACGACCTGGTGCTGGTGGTGCATCCGAAGGCCCTCAGCAGCCGTGCCCAATGGGCGCTCGACGAATGGGTGCAAACCGGCGGCAATGCATTGGTGCTGGTGGATCCCTTCGCGCTCGCCGATGAGGCGCCACAGAACCCGCAGCAGCCCTTCTCGCGCTTTCAGTACCAGCCCTCCTCGAGCCTGGCTCCGCTGCTCACTGCCTGGGGTCTCGAGCGTCAAGGCAACCGGATCGCCGCAGATCTCGAGCTGGCAATGAATCGACCGACCAGCCGGCGCGGGGCCAGCGAGCCGGTGGTCCACGATCTACACATCACCCAGCGCACCCGCGATCGGACGCTGGCGGTGGATCAGCCGATTTTTCAGGGGGTGACCGATCTGCGCTTCTACGCCGCCGGCAGCCTGGTGCCTCGAACAGGTGATCAAGCACCGAAGGGCGTGGAGCTGACACCGCTGGTGACCACCACCAAGAGCGGCAACACACTCGAGGTCAAGGCTGGCTTCCCGGGTGAAGGCGGCTTGACCTATGCCGAGCTCGAGTCCGATGCCAGCCGTGTGCGCGGCCAGCTCGCCGAGGGCGATCATCCAATCACCCTCGCCTACAAGATCTCAGGCCGCTTGCCATCGGCCTTCCCCGACGGCGCGACGGTGCCGGCCGAGCCGCCCCCCGCCCCGCCGCCCGGGCTGCCACCCGGCATCCAGCTTCCGCCGCCAGCGGACGCCAAGATGAACAAGAAGTCACCGGTCGCGGAGGCTGATCGCAAGGAAGCGACGGTGATTGTCTTCGCTGACGTCGATTTCATCTTCGATGCCCTGGCCTTTCAAAACAGCCTGTTTGGCACGCAGGCGGCGAACGACAACAGCCGTTTGATGTCCAACGCCGTCGACTATCTGCTGGGCGATCGGTCCTTGATGGCCGTGCGTGCGAAAAAAGCGATCCGGCGGCCGTTCATCACCTTTGACAACATCGAGGCGGCCGCTGCCCGCGAGACACAAGCGCGCGAAAGCGAGCTGCAAGCCGAGATCCAAAGCTTCCAAAAGCAGCTCGACGAAAAGAACCGAGGGCTCGGCTCGGGCAATGCCGCGCTGTTTCAAAAGCAGGTCCAAGACGAGGTCGAAGGGCTCAACGAGCGCATCCGTGGTGCCCAGCAGGAGCTGCGCGAGATCCGCCTGGCACGCCGCCGAGCGCTCGAAGGTGAGGAAGCCAAGGTGCGCTTTGCCACCCTGGTGCTGACGCCATCGCTGGTGCTGGCACTCGGGCTCTTCCTGTTTCTCCGCCGCCGAGTCCGTGATACGCGGGCACGCAGGACGGCGCAACCGTGAGGATGGAGCGATGACGGATTCGAAGTACAGCCGGCGCGGTGACCGCCTGGCGAAGGTCAATACGGTGCTCGCGATCTGCACCGCGTTGTTGATCGCGTTTTCCGCGTTCGCCTACCACGACAGCGTGCGGCGTGCCCAGCGGTTCGAGCGCGGCCAGAAGTTCCTGCCCAACCTCAACCCCGATGAGATCGCCACCATCGAGATCAAGAAGGGTGGCGAAACCACCCAGCTCCGGCGCGATGGCGAGCATTTCATCGTTGTCTCTGAAGGCAAGTACCCAGCGTCGAACGAAGCGGTCAACCGCCTGATTCGCAATGTGCTCGGCTTGTCACTCGAGAAAAAGGTCGGTCAAGGCGAGACATTGACGGCCGAGCTTGGCCTGGCTGCGAATGGGGCGGGAAGCAGCCCGCCGGGTGGCATCCCCTCAGAAGACCTCGAGGTGGCATTCGGGGACGCAGCGGGCAAGGATATGGTGCGTTTCCGCGTCGGGAAGGGGCTTGAGGATGGTGGTGGATCGTATGTCATGCGGACCGACGAGGGCGCTGATCCTTCGATCTACCTCACCGCGAGCCGGGTGTCGTGGACCACGGAGGGCGACGCCTACCTCGACAAGGAGATCCTGAGTGTCGAGGCCTCCAAGATCCGGTCGATCACGGGTCGTGACTACCAGCTCGTGCGCGCGGAGGAAGGCGCGCCGCTCGATCTTGCGAAGCTGCCGGCCGGCAAGCAGGCGAACCGACCGAAGGTCGACGAGCAGGGGAACCTGCTCAGCAGCCTGCGCTTCACGCGCCACATCCTGGCCAGTGCCGAGGAGGTCAGGGGGCTGTCCTTCGGGGCGCCGCTCGAGGTGGTGCTCGAGGATGGCTCGGGCTACAAGCTGGCGATCGCGGAAGGTGGCGACAAACACTACTTGCAGATCGAGGGCTTCCACACCGCCGGGCGTCTCGAGGTTTCGATGGAGGCCAGCGAAGAAGAGGTCCGCGAGACTTCCGACGTGCTGGTTCGGGCCGACGAGATCACTGCGTTCAACACCCTCCACGGCTCGTGGATCTACGAGGTCCCCAGCTTCTTTGCCGAAAAGGTGATGCGGCAGAAAAAAGACCTGCTCGGCGCGGCCTGAGGCCGGTCAGCGTCGCCTACGAGCGTCGCCTACGAGGCTCGATTATGGGTCTGGGGTGGCTGCTGCCGGTGTCGCCGGTGCTGGGCCGGCCTGGCGCTGGCGCAGGAGCTTCTTCTGGTACCGGCTCTGGACGATGTCGGTGAGTGCCAGCACGCCGATCACAAAGTAGAAGGTCGCCTTGCTCATCGCTTCGATGGGGTGGCCGAAGAGCACGAGCTGAGCGAGGTGTCCACCCTCGGTCACCAGCATGATGCCGACCACGAAGAGCACGAAAAGACCGAGAACTTCGTACATCCGGTTGCGTTCGAGGAAGCTGGCGACGCGGTCGGCGAGCAGGATCATCATGGCACTACCGATGATGATCGCCAGCGCCATGATCCAGAACACCCGGGTCAGTGCCATCGCGCTGAGGATCGAGTCGAACGAAAACACCAGGTTCATCGCGACGATCCAAAACAGCACCGAGCCGGCGGAGCGCGTCGGCGCCACACCTTGATGAAGATCCTCGACGCTCATCATGTGCCAGATTTCCTTGGTCGCTGTATAGAGGATGAAGGCGCCACCGAGGAGCACGATCAGGCTGTGCAGATTCACCGAGCCTTCCGCCCATCCCTGGATATCGAATGCCACAATCGGTGCTTGAAAATAGCGGATGAGGTGCAACAGGGCGAATAGCAGCGCAATGCGCAGCACCATGGCAATGCCGATCCCCAGTCGGCGCACGCTCGCCTGACGCTCTGCTGGCGCGCGCTTGGATTCGAGCGAGATATAGAGCAGGTTGTCAAAACCGAGCACAGTCTGGAGCAGGGTCAGTAGCCCCAAGGTGACGAAGCTTCCGAGCGTCAAAGAGGATTCCATGGTCGTCCCCAGGGTCGGTGGGTGGTGGGGTGCGGGCGCGAGGCTACCCACGGGGTTCGCCAGCGTCAAGCCCGCGCCGCCGCCTTCGACCGCTGGTGATCAGCGGCCGCGAACGATGCGCTCGGCGATGCGGGGGGCGGGGGCCCGGTACCAGACCGCGACCTCTTCGCCGCTGATCAGCGCATCGAGGGCCACCGCGCCATCACGGCCAACCACCAGCGCACCGGAGGGCAGGGTAAAGCGAGGTCCGCTGCCATCTTCGGTCTCGACCACCACCTGATCCTCGGCCGGCACGGTGTCGACCACGCGACCGGTCGATCGCCGCCAGGCCCACACTGGCTCGCTTCGGGCACGCGCAGTGGCGATGGCCAGTCCACTGCTCGCTGTGCCGAAGCGGTCGCGCAGCTTGCGTCCGCGGCCGCCGGTGGCCAGGCGCGTGGCCACCGCGATCGCCTCGTCGAGCGCCTCGCGCGCCTCGCCTGTGCGCTGTCCGGCGAAGGCGAGCGCAGCGCCGGTGTTCAGCGCCGCCGCCTCGAGGTTGTAGCCAGCGCGTTTGAAGGCACGTTCCGAGAGGGCATCCGCCGCTGCCAGGCGGTGATGGCGGGCCAGCGTCCAGGCCGCCAGGGCGACATTCGAGAGCACGGCTTCGCTCGGTGGCAGACGGTCGCCCGCGATCTCGCCGGCCAACCACTGCACATCGTTCGCTGCCAGGCGTAAGTCGCGCGCGTCTTCGCCACTGACCGCGGTCGAGGTCAGCTTGCGCATGCGCTTGGCGGTGCGCCCGAGCATTGCCGCGGCCTCGGCCGGGTGCTGATCCTCGAGCTGTTTCATCGCCCGGCGCAGGAGCTGGCCTTGCTCTAAGACCCCCTTGCGGTAGGCCTGCTCTTGGAGCAGGTCGATGGTCATTTCCTGGGGCATCTCGCCGCCGGCCTGGCCCCAAGCAGCGGGGGCCGCGGCCAGGGAGAGGCTGAGTGCGGCCCATGCGGCCCATGCGGGCCACGCGCCGGGGGAGCGGGGGGCGAAATGTTTCGCGATGGGGGTGCGCTGCTGGGTGCTCATGGTCGTCCTTTCGTTCGCCTCCGGTTTCCATCGTCGATCATACGCTGGTCGACCACCACGGCCGGCGGCCAGGATCGGGTAAAGTCTCGCCGGCATCGCGCCGGGGACTCGGATTCTCGCGGCTCCCTGGCGCCGGTGCCGACGCCTCGAGCCGACCATGGCCGCCTCACCACAGCCTCCTCTCACCCGCAGTCGCCAGCATCCGTTGGTGCTCAACCTGGCGCTCTTGGCCCTCACCCTGGTGGTGCTGGCAGTGGCCGTCGAGCTTGGTTTGCGGATTTCGGGCTACCACTTTCGCCTTTACCCGGAGACCATCGAGTTCGGGGCACCCGATCCGGTGATGCTCGAGAGCGGCTTCGTTTCCGACCGCGACCTGTTCTGGGTGACGAAGGACTACCAGGCCAAGCTCGCTCGCTACCGCCGCGAGCGGCCGAGGCTGATCTTTCTCGGCGACTCGGTCACCGATCTCGGGCACTACGATCAAGCCCTCGCCGAGCGACTGGCGGCACGCACTGGCCGCCGGCTGTCGTACGGCAACCTCGGCGTGGCCGGCTGGTCGTCGTACCAGGGGCGCCAACAACTGGCGCGCGATGTGGTGCCGCTGGCGCCGGCGGTGGTCAGCCTGGCATTCGGCTGGAACGACCACTGGATCGGTTTCGGGGTCACCGACCAGCAGGTGGCGGCGATCCACCACGGGGCGACGGGAGGTGCGCTCGAGGCGCTGCGCACGGTGCAGCTCTTCACCCAGGCGCGCTTGGCGCTCGCCGGCCGCCGGGGCGCGTTCCCCAACCGCGTGCCGATCGCAGATTTCCGCGCCAACCTGCGCGCCATGGTCGAGACTGCACGCGCCCATGGCATGGTGCCGATGCTGGTCACCGCGGCTTCGAACCATGTGCCGGGGCATGAGCCAGCCTACCTGGGTGATCGCTGGCTGCGGGACCTCCACGAGCTGGTGCCGTTGCATCGAGCCTACGTGGCGGCCGTGCGCTCCACCGCCTCGAGCACCGGTGCCGCCCTTGCGACGCCGCGGCACGCTTCGAGGCGCTCGCTGCGAGCGACCGCGACCGCCGGATGATGGCCGACGGCGTCCACCCGAACGCCGCCGGCGATGCCTGGCTGGCGGCGGTGCTCGAGACCTGTCTCAGCGACCACGGTCTGCTCGAGCGCGTGCTGGCGTGAACGCGTCGGCGTGAGCATGCAGAGGTGAGCGTGCTGTGCCCTGCTCGGCGTTGGGTCAGCCTGCGGGCGCTGGCGTCAGCCTCCGCCCGCATCACCTTGCACCATGGCACGCACCACGCGCACCACCAACTCCACGCCGCGCAAGAAGGCATCGCGCGGGATGCGCTCGTTCTTGCCGTGCACGCCGCTCATGGCACCGCCACCCAGGATGAACGGATTCCAGCCATAGGCGGGGACATTGCGCGCGCGCAGGTAGCGGTTGTCGGTGATGCCCGCGATCATGATCGGCACCGTGGGTGCACGCACGGCGAGCTGGCGCGCGAGCGTTCGGTAGATCTCGTTGTCGGTCGGCGTGGCGGCGACCGGCGGAGCCTCGAGCAAGATCTCCACTTCGATCCCTTTCCCCAGTCGCTGGAGCAGCTTTCGGAGGAAGGCATCCTGGTCGGTATCGGGCAAGAGCCGACTGTCGATCCAGGCATAGGCATCGGGTGAGATAATGTTGATGCCAGATGAAGATTGAAGCTTTGTGACATTCAAGGAGTCGTAAAGCACACCCAGCCAGTAGGGTGGCAGTGAGCTGGTACCGCCTGCTTCGAGCAGCGCGTCGAGCCGCTGATACAACCTGGCGGTCGCGCCGCCCTCGACCCCAGCGACGGCGGCGAAAAAGGCGCGGGCGCTGGGCGTGACGCGCAGTGCCGGTCGCTCGGCGGTGAGCCGGGCCAGGCCCTGGATCAGGGTGTGGGTGGCGGTCTCCAGCAGCGGCATGGCGCCGTGGCCGCCGCGGCCATGGGCATGGAGGCGCAGCCACAGCGGACGCTTCTGATCCACTTCGATCCCCCACCACACCAGCCGTTCGCCGATCGCGCGGTTCGCGCCGCCCTCGCCGAGCACAGCAGCGACCCCGTCGAAGAGCTCGGGATGGGCTGCGATCAGCCAACCCATGCCCTCGCGTCCACCGGTCTCTTCGTCCGCCACGGCCAGGTAGACCAGGTCCCGGCGGCGTGGCGCGTGGTCTTCGGCGACGCGCACCAGAGCCAGCAACTGGGCGATTCCCAGGCTCTTGACGTCGACCGCGCCACGGCCCCAGATCGTCCCGTCGAGGACCCGACCGGAAAAGGGTGGCACCTGCCAGTCATCCCCCGCGGGCACCACATCGATGTGGTGGCTGAGCACCAGCGCAGCGCGCGGCTCGGCGACGGTGGCGGGCAAGCGGGCGTAGAGGCTGGTACGTCCGCTGGGGCTCGAAAGCAGCCGCGCGGCAATGCCGTGACGCTCGAGGATCGCTGCCAGCAAGCGCGCTCCCGCGGCCTCGTTGCCGGGCGGGTTGGTGGTGTCGATCTCGAGGTAGCGGCGAAGCAGGCGCACCGCGTCCTCGGCTGTGGCCGCAGCCGCAGCCGCAGCGGGGCGAGGCGCGAGCAAAGCCGCTACCAAGAGCATCGCTGCGGGCACCCACCATGGCCGGAATCCACGCATGTGCGCAGTGTAGCGGCTCGGGGCGTAGCCTGCCGCTGGCGTCGGTGCGCATCCGGTGCGTCGACAGCGCCAGCGCGCTATGGTAAAACTCCCCGGCCTATCGCTGGCCGGCGGGGCACAGGCCGGCGTGCATTCCAAGCGCCTCGAGCAACGATCCGAAGACTGATGAAGATCCTGGGCATCTCGTGCTACTACCACGACGCGGCCGCCTGCCTGGTGGTCGACGGCGAGGTGCTGGCGGCGGCCTCCGAGGAACGTTTCACGCGTGTCAAGCACGACGCCGGCTTTCCCTCCCATGCGATCCGTTTCTGTCTGGAGCAGGCTGGCACACGCGAAGAAGAGATAGATATCGTCGCGTTTTATGACAAGCCGCTGTTGAAGTTCGAGCGCATCCTCGAGACCTACCTCGCCTGCGTACCGCGCGGTCTGGCGTCTTTCATCAAGGCGATGCCGGTGTGGATCAAGGAGAAGCTCTTCATCCCCAAGCAGATCCGCGATGCGCTACCGGGCTTTGCCGGCCGCATGCTGTTTCCCGAGCATCATGAGTCGCATGCGGCCTCGGCGTTTTATCCCTCGCCCTTCGAGCGGGCCGCGTTCTTGACCATCGATGGGGTCGGCGAGTGGGCGACCACGAGCTGGGGCGTCGGCCATGGCGCGGCGTTCGAGATCCGGGCCGAGATCCACTTCCCACATTCCCTCGGTCTGCTCTACTCGGCCTTTACCTACTACACCGGCTTCCGGGTCAACTCGGGCGAGTACAAGGTCATGGGTCTCGCCCCCTACGGCGAACCCAAATACGTCGACACCATCCTCGAGCACCTCATCGATCTCAAGGAAGACGGGTCCTTTCGTCTCGACATGCGCTACTTCGACTATGCCGCGGGGCTGCGCATGACCGGCGCTCGTTTCGCCCGGCTGTTCGGCGCGCCGCCGCGGGAGCCCGAGAGTGCGCTACGCCAGCGCGACATGGATCTTGCGCGCTCCGTGCAGGTGGTCTGCGAGGAGGCCATGCTGCGCATGGCGCGCCACGTGCACCGGGAAACCGGCGAACGCCACCTGGTGCTCGCTGGCGGTGTGGCGCTGAACTGCGTGGGCAATGGCCGTGTGCTGCGCGAGGGACCCTTTGACGACATCTGGATCCAGCCGGCTGCGGGCGATGCGGGCGGTGCGCTGGGCGCCGCGCTCATGGCCTGGCATGGCTATCAGGACCAGCCGCGCACGGTCCGCACGCGCGGCAGCCTGCATGGCAGCTACCTGGGGCCGGCGTTCACCGACGATCAGATCCTGGCCGTGCTCGAACGCTGTGGCGCGGTGTATGAACGACTCGAGCCGGAGGCGGTGCCCCAACGCGTCGCGGAGCTGATCGCTGGCGGCAAGGTGATCGGCATGTTCCAAGGGCGCATGGAGTTCGGTCCCCGCGCGCTGGGCAACCGGTCGATCATCGGCGACGCACGTTCGCCTTCGATGCAGACCACGATGAACCGCAAGATCAAGTTCCGCGAGTCCTTCCGTCCCTTCGCCCCCTCGGTGCTCGCCGACCAGGTCAGCGAATGGTTCGATCTCGATCGCGAGAGTCCCTACATGCTGCTGGTCGCGCCGGTGGCGGCCCAGCATCACACCGCTGCCCCAGAGGGCGAAGCCGAGCGCTTCGGGATCGACAAGCTCAACGTTCCTCGCTCGAGCGTACCGGCGATCACCCACGTCGATCGCTCGGCGCGGGTGCAGACGGTGCATCCCGAGGACAACCCGCGCTACCACGCGATCATCGAGGCCTTCCAGGCGCTCACCGGCTGTCCGGTGATCATCAACACCTCCTTCAACGTCCGCGGCGAGCCGATCGTCTGCGACCCGGAGCAGGCCTTCGTATGCTTCATGCGGACCCACATGGATTTCCTGATGATGGGGAACTTCCTGCTCGACAAGAGCCAGCAGCCGGTCTGGCAAGAAGGCGAGGCTTGGCGCGAGCAGTTCGTGCTCGACTGAGCTGGCGACGAGGTCCGAGATGTCGATTCGCAAAGAGATCCGCGCACTGCCCCGCGCGCCGAAGGACTTCCGCCGCTTTGGCTTTGTGGTCGGTGGCGTGCTGGTCGGACTCGGCGCCTTGGCGCTGTACCGCGAGGCGGGATGGGGCCGCTGGGCCCTGGGCCTGGGCGCCGCTTTGGCGGTGCTCGCTGCTGTTGCGCCGAAGCTGCTGCGACCGCTGTACTTTGTGTGGATGACGCTCGCGGTGCTGCTGGGCTTCGTGATGACGCGCGTCATCTTGAGTGTGTTCTTTTTTCTGGTGCTGACACCCGTCGGCCTGATCATGCGTCTTTTCGGCCACGATCCACTCCAGCGCCGGATCGATCGCCAGGCCGCAAGCTACTGGATTCCGAAGAAATACCTGATACCCGACCGCAGCCGTCTCGAGAAGTACTTCTAGGACGGCCGCTGGAGAAGCCTGCAATGATCGAATTTCTCAAGCAGTTTTGGGAGTTCCTCAAGGTCCGCAAGAAGTGGTGGTTGGGCCCCATCTTGCTGGTCCTGCTGCTGCTCGGCATCCTGCTGGTGCTCACCCAGGGCTCGGCCGTGGCGCCGTTTATTTACACCCTGTTTTGATTCCGGTGCTGGTCGCGGGTCTGGTCACCGGTCGGATCACCGCGCAGTGCCCCGCCCCGGATCCCAGCGCGCGCGACCTTCCTCGCGCGATCCCGGGCCGAGCGACCCTGGGCGCCGCGCGCATGCGCGCGGGCGTCGGTGCCGATGGCGGTCGACCCCTCGTGCGCCGTGTGCGACAATCACCTCGGCATGTCTGAACAACAACCCCGCGTCATCGTCGTGGACGACGAAACCGGCTCCCGCGAGTCGATGGCGATCGCTCTCGAAAAGGCGGGGTACGTTGTTCGAACCTTTGATGACGCGCGGCAGGCGCTCGAATATCTCAACGTGCAAGATAGCGTGCGGGTTGTGGTGTCGGATCTTCGCATGCCGGATATGGATGGCATCGCCTTTATCCAGCAGGTGCGCGCCCGCGGCCTCGACGTCGGTGTGTTGCTGGTGACCGCCTTCGGCTCGGTCGAGTCGGCGGTGGAGGCGATGCGGGTGGGCGCGGACGACTACTTGACCAAGCCGGTCGACCTCTATGAGCTGCGGCGGCGGGTGGAAAGCCAGCTCGAGAAGCGGCGGCTGGAAGAGGAAGTCACCGTCTTGCGCGAGCGGCTTTCGGAGCGTTACAGCTTCGACTCGATCATCGGGCGCTCCGAGGCCATGGAGTACCTCTTCGAGCGCACGCGCATGGTGGCGCCGACCCGCTCGAGCGTGTTGGTCGTGGGCGAAAGCGGCACCGGCAAGGAGCTGATCGCCAACGCGCTGCACCAAGCCTC
>Ga0114931_10004466_pt1 | contig 17450 bp, 22 predicted proteins | sample 2SBtaG_FD_89579 | JGI IMG/M metagenome (GOLD analysis project Ga0114931, IMG submission 89579) | Deep subsurface microbial communities from Kolumbo volcano to uncover new lineages of life (NeLLi) - 2SBTROV14_V59a metaG | ecosystem: Environmental > Aquatic > Marine > Volcanic | place: Kolumbo...
TGACCAGCACGTTAATGCGGCCACGATGTGCCATGCCGATGACCAGTTCCCGGACGCCCGTTTTGCCGCTCTGCTGGATGAGTTCATCGAGGATCGGGATCAGGCTGTCACCACCCTCCAGGGAAAAACGCTTCTGGCCCACGAAGCGTGTGTGCAGGTAGCGTTCGATGCCCTCCGCGTGGGTCAATTGCTCCAGGAGCCAGCGGCGTTCGCTCTCCGCCAGGCCTGCCGAGACCATGCCGCGTTCGAAGTGCTTCCTGAGCCAGAGCCGTTCGCGCGCGCGTGACACATGCGCAAATTCGGCGCCGACCGTGGCGCAGTAGATTCTCTTGAGGAGCTCCAGGATGTCCCGTAGTCGCATGCGCCTGTCGCCGCTGCCTGCGAGGCCACCGGTGACGAACTCGGTATCCATGTCGGCTTCAGTCAGGCCCAGGTAATCGAGTTTCAGGACCCCCGGGACGTGCCGTTGCATCAAACCCAGCGGATCGAGGTTAGCGATCTGATGGCCGCGCAGGCTGTATACCTGGATCAATCGTGACACCGCCGCCTGTTTTTCGTTTGCCGCGACCGGACCGACCCGCTTTCTCGAAACAGCGGTGTCGATCGAGCGTTCGGCGCGGGCGGTTTCGATCAAGCGTTTGCGGATTGGCGAGTGCGGCAGATCGGTGCCGACACCACCAAGCGCGCGGAAATATTTTCGCCACCCGGCCGGCACCGAGTCGGGATCGGCGATGAACTGTTCATACATCGCCTCAACCGCTACTGCGTTACTGCCATATAGCGGTGAGGATGCGTATTGTTCTTTCAGAGAATTGCTCATGGCGCCGCCTGGGACCCGTGTCAACGCGCGTTTTCCGGCCGCTGAAAAAAGGTGCGCCAGTTTATATCAAGCGACAGCAAGAGGGAATGAACGGCGCGGCTGGCAGCCGGCGCTTACAGGTTATTCATCAGGTTGATGAATTCGTAACAGAGGAGCGCCGCATAGCCAGTGAAAAATACGGTCAGGAACAAGCCGGTCCTGAACCAATTGAAGAACATGGCACGTGCCAGGAAAACCAGCGCCAGGATACCGAAACCCGTGAGTAGCATTTTGCTGGCGGCAAAGCTTGCCGGTCCGTGGCTCATGACCGAGGCCATGAACGGGTTCGCCTCGTAGGCACCAAGCTCCAGAAGCCGCAATGTCAGGTACGCGTCCAGGGCGCTCATCACCATGATTCCTGTCGCCAGGAAAAAAAGCCACGGGTGATGCCAGTCCGTGAACACCGGCTCGGCCTCGTCTCCACGACGCGTCGCGCGGCGACGCGAGCGCGCAAACCCATAAAGGATGGTTCGCCAACCGAACTCACGGCGATCCATGTGAGCCCGCTCCTTGCAGACCAGGTCGTTGCCCTGGCCGCTCAACGCTGTCCCCTGGTTCTTCATCAGTATTTGGACTTGCAATCTATGCGCAGGTTTGTATTGTTTTCAAGCAATGTGCATGCCAAGTAATTATTACTTTGATTTTTCTGGTTTTTTTCAAAATTCGATGCAAATGCTCAGTGCCGCATGTATAACATTCCGACACCACCGCAAGTGGATCGCTATTTTCATTGTATAGACCCGGATTGATTAGGGGGCCGAATCGACCATAATCAGCGGAATTATTGCATGTCTGGATTCGCTGCATGAAAACATACACCGCGGTACTGCCGAATGGCGAGGCTATTCTGTATATCGACAGGAAGCGTTACCTGTGGACACTGTCGGTCCTCTACCCGCTACTTCCGTTCCTCGGCATCTGGCTGCACGCCAGGAGCGGTAACCAGGCCTGGCTATTGTTGCCGCTGTTTTTGAGCTATGTCGTCAACCCGCTCCTCGACTGGGTGCTTGGCGAGGACACTAACAATCCGCCCGAGGCAGTGGTGCCGCAACTCGAGCGCGATCGCTTCTATCGGCTCCTGACCTACGCCGTTGTGCCACTGCATTTCGTGGCACTTGTCGGCAGGCCTGGTGGCCGCTACCGCGTCACTCAGCACGTGGGCATTCATCGGCCTTGCCGTGATCGCCGGTATTACCAGTGGGCTGGGCATCAATACGGGCCATGAACTCGGCCACAAGAAATCCCGGCTCGAGCGAAACCTCGCCAAAATCGTGCTGGCGGTGCCCGTTTACGGCCACTTCTGGATCGAGCACAACCGTGGTCATCACCGTGACGTATCGACGCCCGGGGACCCGGCCAGCGCGCGTATGGGCGAGAGCATCTACAAATTCGCCCGTCGCGAGATCCCGGGTGCCTTTCGACGCGCTTGGGCGATCGAAAAGGAGCGCCTGCAGCGCCGCGGAAAATCCGTGTGGCACGCCGATAACCAGATACTCCAGTCGATGGCGCTCTCCGTGGTGGTCCAGGCTGGCCTGTTGATCGTTTTCGGCTGGAAAATGGCCCCGTTCCTGTTGTTGCACAATTTTTTCGCCTGGTGGCAGTTGACGAGCGCCAACTATGTCGAACATTACGGCCTGCTGAGGCACAAAGACGAAAATGGCCGCTTCGAGAAGTGCCAGCCGCATCATTCCTGGAACAGCAATCACATCCTGAGCAATCTGATCCTGTTTCACCTCGAGAGACACTCCGATCACCATGCACACCCCCTGCGACGTTACCAGTCGCTGCGGAATTTTGACAAGCTGCCGACATTGCCCGGCGGTTATTTCGGCTCGTATTTACTCGCCTGGGCGCCGCTCCTTTGGTACCGGGTCATGGATCCGAAATTGCTGACATTGCCGCACATCAATGGCGACCTGGACAAGATCAACATGGATCCCGAAAAACGCGACGCGCTTCTTGCGCGTTACGGACAGCGGCAAGCAGGCGCGACATGAGCTGTTATCGCTGCCCGGAGTGTGCTTATGTCTTTGACGAGGACAAGGGTGACGCGCACGAGGGATATCCGCCGGGAACGGTCTTCGCGGAGCTGCCTGAGGATTTTGCCTGCCCGGATTGTGCCGTGTGTTTCAAGAGGGACTTCGAGAAAACAGCATAAGACGCAAGGCACGAATCAGGCGACATTGACGGAAAATCCGACTTTGCCCAACGGCAACGCCTGCTACCTTGCGAGCATGCCCGGCCGACAAAAGCTCCCCGTAATCCAGGTCTCGATCGCCCTGGTCATGCTCTTCCAGGTCTCATCGCTCCTGGTTCGCGAGTTCGTGCGCCTCAAACTGGGGCAATCGGGGATCGATGCCGCCAGCGCGAAGCATCTGAGCGCACTCGCCGGCTTCGGCATGCTGGCAATTCTGATGTGGCCGCTGCTGCGTACCCTGCGTCCGCAGCTCACACAGCTTCGCAAGTGGCCCGATTCCTGGTCGCGGCTCGTGTTTTTCTCCATCGGCATCGGTCTCGCGATGCGCGTTGCAAGCTGGGCGAAAATGGTCGCACTCATCTCGTTCGGTTTTTACGGCCCCGGCAATCCGGCGCAAGCCGCCGGCCCGACTTTCTGGTGGCAATGCCCCGCCTATGCCGACCTGTTACTGAGCGTGGTCGTGATTGCGATACTGACACCGATCGTCGAAGAACTGATACATCGAGGCCTGCTGCTTTCTGCCTTGTTGCGGCGAGGCCGGTTCCAGGCAATTCTGTTCTCGGCTATCCTGTTTGCGACCCTGCACGCACTCGACGACATGTTCCTGGCGTTCATCTTCGGCCTCGTTGCGGCCGTTCAAATGCTCGAGTGGCGCACGCTTTGGGCACCCCTCATCTCCCATGCCACGTTTAATGGCATGATCGCAATCGACTGGGATTGTCTGCACGGCGTTTGGATTCCGGCGACGACCTCGATGCCGCTCGGGGCGATTGCCACTGCACTTGGCGTGCTCTCTGTCCTGGTCGCGGCCTGGCTCGCCCGAGCGGGCAATGCCGAGGCAGGATACCCCGGCATTGCCTTGCCTTAGCCTCTCAGGGCGACTGCCACGCGCTCGATGATGTGCGACGTCGCATCCACGGCGCCCTCATACAAGTTGATGAGATCGCGGCCGAATTGTCCGGTATCCGTGATACCACTGAAGTCGTTGCTGGCAGAATCCGAGGGGCAGCTCCCGCCATTCCCTCCACCGGCTACCTGATGTAATTCCCTGCTGTTGAGTTCTCGCATTGTTGTATCCTCCATGACGGATGATTGATTGATTCCGCTTCCTGCGGAACTTGACAATAATCCGGTGCGAACACGCAATCACGCGCCATATTCAGGCAAATCACGCAAAAATGTGAACGCATGCGAGGAACATTCCACGAGCGGTGATTACTCTCAGGCCTTCGACTCGCGGAGTCGACTTGGGTAATGGGAGTGCGATCATGAACTTACGGGGCATGCAAGCCGTGCTGCTGCTGGTGACGCTGGTTTTGAGCGGTACCGCGAACGCGGGTGACAATTTGTGGTTCGGCGCCAAAGCGGGCACGCTCGGCTTTGGCGGAGAGATAATCTATCGGCCGATCGAATGGGTGGACCTGCGAGCCGGCATCAATTTCTACGATTATAAGGACACGAAGGGTTATGCCGGTATCAATTACGACGGCACCCTGGCGCTGGAAAATTATTATCTGACCGGGAACTTGCGCTTTCCATTGAGCCCGTTCCGGCTGACCGTCGGCGCGTACAAAAACAACAACGAGGTGCAACTCACCAGCCAGGACGCAAGCGCCTACCTCATCGGCAGCAACCCAACGCCGTACACGCCAGCCGATGTCGGCACCCTGCGCGCGGTTGCGAGCTTTGACAGCATTTCGCCTTACCTTGGCGCAGGCTTCGATTTCGAAGTCCTCAATCGTCTTGGCCTTTCGCTCGATTTCGGCGTGCTCTGGCAGGGACAGCCGACGGTCAGGATGAGCGCGGACGGATTGCTGGGCAGCGACCCGGCATTCCTGGCCGATCTCGATGCCGAAATTTCCGAGCTGCAAAACGACGTGGACAACCTGAAAGCCTATCCCGTCGTGAGCCTTGGCCTCAGCTTTAATTTCTTCTGAGCATTGCCGGCACGAATCAGGCTGCGTGGGCCTGCCGGCAACACAGCCCGAACGGCATACCGTTCAGGCAGCGCCCGGCTGCAGCCGGGCGATGAGCGGGTCCCTTCTGAGCAGGACCAGGCTGACCAGCGTGATCAGCAACAATGGCGACGGCACCAGCACGAGCGTGTACCAGCCATAGAGGTGAATGATCGTACCAGCGAGCAGGGAGCCTGCCGCAGAGGTGCCGAATACCGCGAACTCATTAACGGCCTGGGCGCGGAATCGTTCCGAGACCCGGTACGTGAGCGTCACCAGCGTCGTCCCGCCCACATACAGGAAGTTCCAGCCGACACCTATCAGTACCAGTGCGTACCAGTAATGCATATAAGTCTGCCCTTGCAATCCGATCAGGCAGGCAGCGACAAGCGCCAGCGCGCCCGCCGACATCATTCTCGCTATGCCAAAGCGCTGAATCAGGTAGCCTGAGAACAGTGAAGGTAAATACATCCCGATAACGTGGCTGCGAATGACACCTGCCGTGTCCTCGAGCGCAAAGCCGTCGCGGATATGCATGCTAAGTGGCGTCGCGGTCATGACAAAGGTCATAACACCGTAGGCCGTCGCGCCACCGAGCACCGCCATCAGAAATGCAGGCTGCCCGACGATCTCCCGAAGCGGCCGCGGCCTCTCCTGCAGCGGCACGGCCTCTTCGCCGCGCAGCGGCCCGAGCGATCGAAACAGGACCGATTGCAACAGGTACAGGACACCCACCGCGACCAGGGTGCCGAGGTACTGCACAGATGGCACCGCGTATTGACCATACTTGACCAGTTCCGGCCCGACCAGCGCGCCGCCGATTGCGCCGAGCAGCACGTAGGAAATCGCGCGCGGCGAATCCTGAGGGCTGACACTTTCAGCGGCGGCATATCGGTACTGCTGGGTAAACGCCATGTTGATGCCAAAAGTCGCGCCGGCAACGATGAACAGCCCGAAGCTCTCGTTGTAAAGTGCGAGACCGGCAAGGACGGCCGCCACTGCCGCGCTGAACGAGGCGATCGAAAAGCCGCGCCGCCTGCCGATTTTCCGCATGAGCACGGTCGCCGGAATGGTCGTCGCCGCTATGCATAACACCATGATTGACACCGGCAGCGTTGCCAGGGTCGGATTTGCCGACAATTTCGCGCCAATGATGCCGCCCAGCGTCACCATGATTATCGCGCCGGTCGCCGAAATAAGCTGGCATGTCGTCAGGATCAGGATATTGCGACGTTGCATCATGACCTTTGGTGCTGCAAAGCAGCGCATTCTCACATATTCTGGTCCGCGGTCCGACCTATGATTTCACGCAGCGAAAATATCGACATTCCGGAAACTGAACTGGAGATGACAGCGATTCGTGCACGCGGACCGGGTGGGCAGAACGTCAACAAGGTTGCAACGGCGATTCACCTGCGTTTCGACATCCGCGCATCAGCGGTGCTGCCGGATGAAGTCAAGGCGCGACTGCTCGGGCTTGGCGACAGGCGCATCAGTGCGGACGGCGTCGTCAATATCAAGGCGCAGAGATACCGGAGCCAGGACAAGAATCGGTCGGACGCACTGCAGCGCCTGCAAACACTGGTCGACGCAGCGCTGGTTCCGCCAAAGACGAGGAAAAAGACCCGGCCAGGCCGCAAGAGCAAACAAAAGCGGCTGGCTGACAAGGCGCATCGTGCGCGCATCAAACAAACCCGTGGCCGGGTGACAGACGATTAGCTGTGGCTCAGTTACACTCGATTTTATCATCGATCCAGTCGCAGCCGGCGCCTCGCCAGTAGGCGCTCAGGCCAACAGCGTCGACGAATGCATCGAAACCGGGGTGCCGGCGAAACGCCTTGAATTCATCGATGTAAATGAGCTCGAGTTCGAACTGGCCGTTGGCCGATTCGGCACCCCGTGCAACATCAATCGCCCGGTCGGTGTCGCCGAGTAATACCGACAGGGTAATGATCACGTTCTCCGGCATCTCGCCGGATGCCTGCAGTTTTTCGAGGAGCGTGATGGCGCGTGGCCGTTTCCCTGCATCGCCGATTCCATCGAATACCGGCGATACCCAGGCCGCATAGACACCAAATTTCTCCAGGGCGCGCGTGGTCCAGAGTTTGGCCTCTTCGATTTCACCGCGACGGATCAGGAACAACGAATAGGCCAACACATGGATCGGCGCCTCGAACTTCATTTGATTTGCCACCTGGAAGTAGTGGGCTGCATTTTCGAGGTCGTTGACCCAGAAGCTCGCAATCGCGAACCTGCTGATGAGTGCCGCGTATTGCGGGTCCAGTTCCATGCCCCTGCGAGCGTACTCGAGTGACTCGTCCAGGCGTCCCACGCTGGCCAGCACGCGTGAATGCCAGTGGTAATCGTCCACTTCCGGCGACCTGGCGCTGACGGCCATCGTCGTATTCGCCAACGCCTTGGCCCACTGGTGCCGCTTGTGGAAAATGTAGCCGTAAACCGTGCCGGCCGCCGCGCGGATCGATGGATCAGCCTTGATTCCTGCGTCCATGATTTCAAGTGCCTTGTCGAAGGCTGACTGGCGATCAACATCGAGGTCGTAATCCGGCCAGATGCTGTAGGTATAGGCCAACCCGAGCCATGCAGGGCCGTAGGCCGGGTCCAGCCGAATCGCCTCCTCGAACTGTGCGATTGCCTCGCCAAACGAATCGGCATCGCGCTGTTCAAACAGGTAGCGACCCAGCGCATAAGCCTCCGCCGCCGCAAAATTCGAAGGTTCCCTTGCCGGTCCGGTGTCGGCGGCGAAGCCGCTGTCCACGGCATGCAGCAGGGCGTTGGCGACCTGCCGCTGCAGCTTGAATATGCCGTTGCGCCTGGCATCGAAGGTGTCCGACCAGCGCACGACCCCGGTTCTTGCATCCTCGAGCCGCGCGGCGATCTTCACCTCGTCGCCGATGATCTGGACGCTGCCGGCGACGATGCTGTCCGCCGCCACCGTAATGCTCGCGTCATAGTTATTGCGCATGCGCACGATCTGCATGCCATCAACCTGCTTGAGCGTGCTGATGGTCTGCTCTGCAAAGCCGAAGCAAAGATGCGCACTCGATTCACGGGTATCGAGCAGGCAATCGAACTGAAACACGGCGACCGATGCAGCCGGTGTCTGCGAAACCGGCGTGTTGCCGCCCCTGTTCAGTGCAAACCAGCCAATGGCCAAAACCGCAACGAGCCCGAGGACGATCATCCACAATTCAGGCCGGAGCGAAGCGGTTGCCGCCGGTTCGATGAGCGCAACCGCTGCATCCGTATCTGGCGTGTTGACCGGCAGCATGACCCGGTAGCCGCGGCGCTGAATGGTTTCGATGCACCGCGGCTGGCGCGCGTCGTCACCGAGACCACGGCGCAAGGCCGCGATGCAGCGGGCGATGACGTCGTCCGTTTGCGGACGGCCGTCCCAGACTTCATCGATCAGCTGGTCCTTGGTGACTACCTCCCCACCGTGGCTGGCGAGGACCACGAAAACATCCATGACGAGCGGCTCGAGCTTGTTCTCGCTGTCCCCGTTACGGATCAGGCCCCGCTCCGGTATGACATGCCACGGCCCAAACTCAAAACCACGCATCAGATCAGTGTCGGTGGGCATTTGTCTCCTGCTGGCGGGTGGCGGGTGGCATTATTTTTCGCACCCGCTCAATCCGTCCTCCATTGTACTTGAGTGGCTGGCGCTGATTGATCCATTTTTGTGCGGCTTTCAGTTGGCATGAAGCGTTTGGGGAAACATGTTATATTGTTATCTTTCTACCTACGTAACATAGTGCAGATGATGCCCGGTAAAATCGTCGAACGGACACAAACCGGTGTTCGCCTGGAAAAAAACCTGCTCAAGGTGCTGAAGGGCCTCGCCGAGTACTGTGATATCACCCTCGGTGACCTCCTGGAAGGAATTGTCTTGCATGCCTTCGAGGGCAAATCACCATTCTCACCGGAGACCCTGGCAGCCATCCAGCACCTGAAGACGGTCTACCATTGTGACCTGACGGCAGGCGACAGCCACCGGCTCAGCGAGACCGCAGCGTGAACGACGCCGGTGCCGATAACCGTGCACCGGGGAAACCCGGGCCGTCAGTCACCCGCTTCGAGACCCTTGATTTCGATGTCCGGGGGTTTGATCACGAGGCTCACGTTTACGTCGCATGGCGCTACCTGCAGGAATTCGAGTTGCTCGAGTCGATTTCACGGTTTCGTACCGCGCTGAAAAACCTGACTTCGAGCCTGGGCAAGCCCGACAAATATCACGAGACGATTACGTGGTTTTTCATGATTGTCGTTGCGGAGCGAGCGACAGAGGACGCTGCGCAGGACCGGACAGCGTTCCGCCGCCGCAATGCCGATCTATTTCAAGCCGACCTCGCTCTTGTATGCGCACACTATACGCAGAAACGGCTGAATTCGGCGGCGGCGAAAACGAAATTTTTGCTTCCCGACCTCATCCCGGGAACGCTGCATCGATGACCGCGGTTCGGACCGTGCCGGGTTGCGCAACAGGCTACGCTGTCATGTCCGGAGACTGAATCCCCGAACTGCATCACTCTTCTGTACGCGGGATCGACATATACTCACAACCTGTCGATAAAACGATGGAAAATCGACACATTGGCGCGAACTGTCGATGACATCGACACCTGCCGGGAATCTGTCGAAATAATATCGTTTTATCGACACGTTTGGCTGTGGTGTCGATATGATCGACATACGGATAAGATATGTCGATAAAACGTCCTTTTATCGACATATCGTAGCAACCTGTCGATCCGGTCGAGGTGCCGAAGGAGTACGATAAGTGACTGATTTTAATGCTAATCAACCCTATAATGAACTTCCCGCGCTGCCACCGGATGCAGCCAGCATCGAAAACACCGAGATTCTAAAAAAATGCATCGATGCGCGGGTGGCGCTGGCAGAGCTCAAGCAAGCTGCCGAGTTAATTCCCAACTCTGCGGTGCTGGTCAATGCACTGCCATTGCTCGAGGCGCGCGCCAGTTCCGAGATCGAGAATATCGTCACGACCACCGACCGGCTGTTCGAGTTTGTCGACATCAACGAGGACAAGGCGGACGCGGCCACCAAGGAGGCACTGCGTTACCGTACGGCCCTTTTCGAGGGCAGCAAAATGGTACGCCGGCACATGCTGACGACCGATATGGCAATTCAGATATGCAGTACTATCAAAGATAAAGAACTGGATATTCGAGACGATTCTGGAACAAGGCTGACGAACAGGCGTTCCGGCGAAGTCATCTACACGCCGCCTGTCGGTCAGCAACTGTTGCTGCAAAAACTCCGTAACTGGGCCGATTTTATGTACAACGAGACGAAGATCGATCCGCTCGTGCGTATGGCCGTGCAGCACTACCAGTTCGAAGCGATTCATCCGTTCACCGACGGCAATGGCCGTACCGGCCGGATCATGAATATCCTGTTCCTGGTTCAGCAAGGGCTGCTCGATACACCCATCCTCTACCTCAGCCGCCATATCATACAGCACAAGGGCGAGTACTACCGCCTGCTCAACGACGTCACCCGCGAGCAGGCATGGCAGCCCTGGATCATGTTCATACTCTCGGGCGTCGAGCAGACGTGCACCTGGACCACCGACAAGATCAAGGCCATCCGCGAGCTGATGCAGCACACGAGCCAGTATGTGCAGGCGCGCCTGCCAAAGATCTATTCATGGGAACTGGTCGCGGCGCTGTTCAAGCAACCCTATTGCCGAATCAACAACCTGGTGGCGGCCGATATCGCGAAAAGGCAAACAGCGTCCGTTTATCTGAAGCAACTCTGCGAGGTTGGCGTGCTGAAAGAGTTTCGTTCTGGCCGTGAAACCCTGTTCGTTCACCCGAAATATATCGAGTTGCTGACCGGCGAGGAAAACGTCTGGGTCTACTACGCCGGGGTGGAAACCGAACTCGCCGAAGCTGCCGAGGCATAGCCGCGGGTACTTTCCGGGCCGGCAATCATTTCGCCGGCGGCTGCATTTCCCGCATGCGCATGTAAAGCAGGCCGAAGGCACTTTGCATCAGAGAATCTTCGATGATGCCGTCGACATCGCAATTCTGCGCCAGGCGGCAAAGTCGCGAGAAGCTGTGCATGAAATTTCCCGTATGCCGTTGGCGTAATTCGGTGCCATAAAACAGGCCCTGCAGATCCGTATCGGCGGTAAATCCCAGTGTCAAAAACCTGCGCGCGAAGATCGATGAGTCACCGGCGGCTCCCTGTTTGAAATATTCATCCAGCTGCTCGCCACTTATCGCCCCGGAGCCGGCAGGCCCCTGCGACGACGCGTAGAGCATGCCGGAGACACCGCCGAGTTGCTGGAAGACGTTTTCTTTTATTTTGAAGAACGTCTCCTGGCGTGCGTTCATCTCGGTCGCGGCGATTGCCGCGGTCTGCTTTTCCGATTGCTCCGAGGTCTTGCGCAACGCATCGGCATTATTGGCCAATTCACGCTGTTGAATAAAAAGTCCGATGACCAGCCAGAGGAACGCAAGCGGCGCGAAGGCGCCTTCAAGAAAATTGCCGATGACATCGAGCGTGAACTCCTGGTGCGGTACCGCCTTGCTCGCCCGCAGCACATACCAGAAGCCACTGCTGATCCACGCCGCTGAGAGCACGATGCCGAACCAGATGCGCCAGTCGCGGCTGCGCAGGAATTTGGCGATCGGGTTCTCAGAAGTCATTTCCCTACTCTAATCGCTGCCGCGGCGGATTTACAATATCCGCGCGCTGTGCCCGGTGCATTCCGCACAACGCGTACTCGACCCGGAACGGGCAAAGGTCACCATTGTTGGCTCCTGTTGCCGCCCGTGCCTGTACGGGAACCACATTACGGAACGCGAATGGTCTGCTGGCACCAGGGCTGGCAGAATCGCCGACTCGCATTCCAGGGGTGGTCAACAGCTTGTTTGCGGACCGTGGCCGGATCTTCCAGCTCTTCAAATATGCCGTCTATGCCCTGCTGACGGTCGACGCGTTTATCTTTTTCAGCGTCGAGTGGTCGGCGGTGGCGCATCGCTTCGCGGGTGGAATCGGCCCCAGGGACATCATCGAAGGCTTTGCCTCCAGCATTGACACCGCGAGCTGGGTCATCCTGCTGCTGATGTTCGAACTCGAAACCTGCGTGCTGGAGGACCGGCATTTCACGTCCTGCGTAAACTGGACATTGCACGGTCTTCGCGGCTTTTGTTACATCTTCATCGTCTACGCGTTTTACGGCTACATTACCAAGTTGCTGTTCCTGTCAGGAAGCACTCCACTGGCCGGCATGTCCGATATTTGTGCACTGGTCGACGGCTCATGGGCCTACGCCGTGGATCTCGACGAAGAGGAATTAAAGTGACAGTGACCCTGATTCGCGTTGCCATTGCTCGTGGCAACGCGAATCAGGGTCACTGTCACCTTAATTCAACACGAATTAGGGTCACTGTCACTTTAATTCCGTATATACTTGCCCCCGAGCAATGCTCACGCTTTCACTAACAACCAACAAGAGCAGACTATGGGAATTGCAGATTTAGGCCGGGTACTCAAGATCTTCGGTGGATCCGATATCAGTGAAGATGAACAGCGGGAGTTGTTCGAGGAAGTGCTCCTCATGGTTTTGGGACGCGCATCGAGCTCGGATTCCAATATCCATAAAATCGAAATTCGTTCTATCCAGGATATCATCGAGAGGGAGACCGGTCACGAGGTCTCCGACCAGGACGTTCGCAGGGCAGCGCGAACCGAGCTTTATGAGACAACGCCCATGGACAAGTACTTGTCCAGCGCTGCCAGGAAGCTGCTGAGCCGTGACCGGGTCGCGATCGTCCATCTCCTCGCGGAGGTGATCAGGAGCGACACCACCGTCAGTGTGCTCGAGGTCGATTTTTTCAACATGGTTGCCAGGGCGCTGGAAGCCACGCCGGCCGAAGTGGCCGGATTGACCCCGGACTGAAGAGCACCGGCCTGGTGCCCCAGCCGATTGGCGTTATCGCGGTCTTTTAAACATAACGCAACGGCCGGGCTAATTCGGCGGAGAGACTTCGAGTTGCGGCTCGCTGGCCCCGCGCTCCAGCAACGCCGGCGCCGAATCCTCGACCGACAGCGTCACCAGCTTGCCATCCCGGTCGAGAAACATCAGGTACGCGTGCCACGCTCGCTCGCCGCCGCGCCGGTATTGCCCGGACAACTCCCAACCGTCGGCCGCAGGATAAATATAGACCTTGCCCGCCGATTTCACGCGGTGCAGCGCATCGGAAATCTCGATAGACGATTCGCCGGCCAGGTAGCTATGCAGAATCCGCCGCGATTCACGCACGATGCCCTCCTCGACGGCGCGCCTGGCGCCACGGTCGGGATTGCTGATCCATTGATACGAGCAATACGCGACCGACAAACCGACCGCAAACGCGAACACCAGACCGGAGAGGCGATGATTGATCCGCAATTATGGCATTCCCGTCAGTTTGTGCGTTTGCAGGCTGAGCTGCCAGCGCGGATGCGCCAGGCAGTAACGAATGGCAGCCCGAGTGTTCGCGTCTTTGTGTTCGTTGTCCAGTGGCTGGAGATAATAGTGCGCAAATTCGAGATTGCTGAAGTTTTCCGGCTGCGCCTCGTCCTCCACTTGTGGATAGACCAGTTTGAGTTCGTCGCCGCTTGTCTGCACAACAGCCGCTGTGCCCTTGGGGCTGACGCAAAGCCAGTCGATACCTCGTGGCGCACAGAGGGTTCCGTTTGTCTCGACGCCGATCTCGAACCCGGCTTCGTGAAGCGCCGCAATGAGGTGACGGTCCAGCTGCAGTAGCGGTTCTCCCCCCGTACAAACGACGTAAGGGCGCGCCGCTGCAAATTTATCGGGCCATATCTCGCCTGCCGCTGCGGCCAGCTGGGCAGCACTCGCGAACTTGCCGCCACCGGGACCAGCGGTGCCGACGAAGCGCGTGTCACAAAAATTGCAGACTGCGCCGGCCCGATCCCTCTCCCGCCCCGACCACAGATTGCAACCGGCGAAGCGAAGGAAAACCGCCGCTCTCCCGGTACGCGCGCCCTCACCCTGCAAGGTGTAATAGATTTCTCTTACCGTGTAGGTCATCGGCGCAACAACGGGTCCTCGATGCCGGCTTCGGCAAAGCCCTTTGCGCGAAGAACGCATGCGTGGCATCGTCCGCAGGGAGGGCGCTGTCCTGCATAACAGGTGTGTGTCAACGACATCGCATCCATTGCACCGAGTTCCTCAGCCAGCAACACGGTCTCCGCCTTCGTCAAATTCATCAGCGGCGTGTGAATCTCGAACACCAGCTCCATACCGAGCTTGAGCGCCGTCGACAATGCGTCGATGGTTTCCTGCCGGCAGTCCGGGTATCCGCTGTAGTCCGCCTGCGAAACACCGGCAACGATGTGCGTGACTTTTCTCGGCCAGGCCCAGGCAGCGGCAAAAGTGACGAATATTAGATTTCGACCCGGCACGAAAGTCACCGGCAGTTCGCGCTTACCATCGCTGCCGACAGCAATGCCCGCATCCGTCAACGCGTTGCCACCCAGCGCGGCAAATGTGTCGATGGGCAACACGGACTGTGGTACACCCGCGAGCTCGGCAACCGCTGTTGCGCAGTCCAGTTCAATTCTGTGACGCTGCCCATAATCGAAGCTAAGCGCTTCTACATTGTTGCTGCCGAAGCGCTCGAGCGCCCACCAAAGGCAGGTCGTGGAGTCCTGGCCGCCCGAGAGCACGACCACTGCTTTGTCCGTCATCTACTGCTTGTCCGTTTCGTTGCCGTCGCTATCGCCACGCACGCCGCCCCTGAAAAGTTTCCGGTCCGGCCGCTCGTGCGAAACATAATTGTCACCGACGAGTTCCCGCGACTTAAGCCACAATCGGGAAGCCTGCCCGGCATCCCGCACATGAGTCGTACCGCTGATGGTCACCGCATTACAGTTTACGAAAAATTCACCGCTGACATTGCCGAGCAATGGCGCTGTCGCAACGAAGCACGATGTGGCAGCACCTTGTGCAACCGATTTGCCGTTGATCCTGGTCAGCAACGAAAACCCGTAGCGCACGATCGCGGATTCGTCCCTGACGATATTCGTCGCGATCAGCCCGGGATGCAACGCATTCGAGGTGATGCGCGTTCCCTTTAGCAGCCTCGCAAGCTCGAGCGAAAACAGCGCGTTCGCGAGTTTTGAATGCGCGTAGGCACGGCTGACGCTCCATCCTTTGTTCATTGACAGGTCGTTGAACAGGATCCCCTCCTCCGGCACGCTGCTGCCGTAGGCCGCACGGCTCGATACGACCACTACGCGCCCCTGTCTGGCGAGGAACAGCCGCTCCAGCAATCGATTGACCAGCAGGAAATGGCCCAGGTGGTTGACGGCAAAATGTTTTTCCACCCCGTTCACGACTTCGCGTTTGCCGCCGCGCATACCGGCATTACAGATCAGCATATCCAGCGGTGCATTGAGCGAGCGAACGGCCTCGGCGCACGCCACGATCGAGTCGAAATCGGCAAGTTCGAGCTGCACTGGCGTGGTGATTCCGCGCACGCGGGCACAGGCCTCTGCTGCTTTTTCCAGCGTGCGTCCCGTGCCGACGACATACGCGCCACGCGCCGCGAGCACGCGCATGGTCTCGAAGCCGATACCCGAGTTACAGCCCGTGACCAGGGCAATCTTGCCGCTGAGATCGAGTCCCTCAGTGACCGCCTCGGCCGTCGCTTCGGCATCGAAGCGACTGCGCGGCACGCCGGCGGCGGGCATCACCTGCGGGCCACCACAGCTCTGCATCAGTGGCGCTACTGCCGCAGCTGACGAGGCGTAAAGGAATTTTCGGCGCGTGAGCTTCATGCAGTGACTACTCGAACAGGTCCCTGGCTTGCTGCAACAGCGGGTCTGCAGCGTCCTCGTGTTTCTCTTGCTCGCCAAAGAGGCCGGCCAGCTCGGATGCAGCCTCCCTGGCGTGATGCGCCCGGAGCGCATCAAAGGCCCCGCTACGCGGACTGAACCATTCGCAGAAATTGAGCTTTTCCTTGTCGGCGACCTCCTCCGCATCGTCTTCGCGGCATTGCCGGGGCTTGTCGGCGGCGAAGAACTCACACATGCGACAAACGTGCAAGTGAATGGCGCACGCCGGACACTCATCGCGGATGGATAAGGGCAGGCTCAGACTCTCGAGAGACGCGCCGCATCGAAAACAGGACAGGACTTCGGCCATGGTCAATCTCAGCAAATAGTTCGGAGCCGGATTCAGGATTATAAACGCCTTGCCGGGCTTGCAAGCGTGCGAACAGGCCACATTTCCGAGACGGTTTCGATCAGACAAACGGAGATCGGGTAAATGCAGCCCTACCCACACCACTACACCGTGACCGCCATGGCACAAGGCGATTCCGATGTCAGCCTGAGCAGCCCGGGCATCGCCCCGCTGCTGTCCGCGGGACCCGCGGAATTTGGCGGGCCGGGCGATCTCTGGTCGCCGGAATCGCTCCTCAGTGCCTCGGTGGCAGACTGTTTCGTGCTGACGTTTCGCGCCATCGCGCGCACCTCGCGCCTCGTGTGGGACGAACTCGAATGTAAGGTCGACGGTGTTCTCGAAGAGGTCGATGGCAAGGCGCTGTTCAGCAAATTCAGGATCAAGGCAAAACTGTCTGTCGGTCCCGGGACGAGCCTGCTCAAGGCCGAAAAGTTGTTGCACATGGCGGAGCGCCACTGCCTGATCACAAACTCGCTGGTGGCATTGACGGAGCTTGAGATCGAACTGGTTACCGTACAATAATATACATTAATAAACTTTTATATCATACTGTTTATTAAGATATTTCAAGGACATTTGCTCCCCGAACAGGAGCGAACCGGAGACCTCTCAAGGCCGCGTTTGCCTGCTCCAGGGGAAAGCGCCTGACCTCGACATGCAGCGGAATTTCAGCGGCAACGGCCAGAAACTCGCGAATGTCGCGGCTCGTCACGTTAGCGACCGTCTTGAGTTCCCTCTCCATCCACAGGTGCTCGGCATAACTGATCTCCGCCATCAGGTAGCGGTCCGTCGTTTCCTTGCGAATGGCGTTGATCACCACGCGTCCTCCCGGCACCAGGACTTTGAGCGCAGCGAGCACGGGAAGCCATGCGGGCGTCGTGTCGATAATGGCATGCAGGCGCTGTGGCGGCCGCTCTTCCGTGTCGCCAGCCCACTCGGCGCCGAGTTCGACGGCGAAATCTCTTTCCTGCGTGCTTCGTGCGAACACATAGACCGCGGCTGCCGGGTAGAGATGCCGGGCGAGCTGCAACACCAGGTGGCCTGAACCGCCAAAGCCCGTCAGGCCAAGCCTTTGCCCGTCGCGTAAGCCGCTCAGTCGCAATGCCCTGTAGCCGACGCTGCCAGCACACAAAAGCGGCGCCGCCTGGGTGTCAGAGAAAATCCGCGGTATCGGGTACGCGTAGTCTTCACCCA
>Ga0114931_10004467_pt1 | contig 17445 bp, 11 predicted proteins | sample 2SBtaG_FD_89579 | JGI IMG/M metagenome (GOLD analysis project Ga0114931, IMG submission 89579) | Deep subsurface microbial communities from Kolumbo volcano to uncover new lineages of life (NeLLi) - 2SBTROV14_V59a metaG | ecosystem: Environmental > Aquatic > Marine > Volcanic | place: Kolumbo...
GAAAAAAGGTCGTTTCTCCTGAAAAAATGTTTCAAACGCGGTAAAGTTCACCTCTGACGGGTCTGCCTCAACCTGTCCAAAATCGGGATTCACCGTCACATCCAGGGTCAGGTCGCTTGTTATCCCTATCTTGGAATCAAGCCCCCCGGACAGATCATTCTGGCGTCCGGCTACAAATGGATTACCCGGCTCATTGGGCAAGGTGCGAGAATCGGTCACCACATAAGGCAGCAACTCTACTCGACGCGGGGCCTTAATATCACGAATTCCCCGCAGTTCCCCAAAAAAGCTAACCCAGCCGGGGGAGTTCCGCGAGATATATTGCCAGACCGATCGTTCCTCCTTGCGGAAAAGACGCCGTTGAAGTTGCAAGCCCCACACATGTTCTTCGTTGTCGCCAAACCTCAGTTGACTCAATGGAATGCGAATTTCGGCCGTCCAACCGAGTGAATCCGATGCCACTTCTGAAAACCAAACCGGGTCCCAATCGCTGTCCCAATTATCTCCATCTTGTGAAATAGCCTCGTCCCCTTTCACGCCGGCGGCGTTCACTGTAAAGGAAAATCCTGTGCGATGGTCAAAATAGCTGTCGATGTTAATTTCAACCCAGTCGCCGTCGAAGCCATCCCGGCGCGTGACGCGGCGGACGATTTCGTCGGGCTCACTATCGAAGGCGCGGATTGCAAAGTAGAGGTTGTCATTGTCGTACAAAATTTTGAAGGCCGTTTGTTCTGACGGTGGCGCCCCGTCGTCCGGCTCACGCTGGACAAAGCCAGTCTGCCACTCTGTTTTTTGCCAACTCACATCATCCAGTCGGCCATCCAGCAAAGGGGCATGCGGATTCACCCGATGTGTAACATAAACACGTTTATCACTTGTTTTGTCACTGGCAAAAGCGGCGTGACTGGTAAACAAGACAAGGATGCAAAGAAATCTCATCATTGCTGTACCTCTGCTGAAGTGAAGGGATGACTCATGAGACGGAAATAACAGTTGATTGTTGCTGTCATGGCTGCTTAATCTCTAAGACACCAGTACGGAAAAAAGGTTGTCAGATTCGTTTCGCGTGCAAATGAGGGCGAATATTAAAATCAGTACAAATTCGCAAGATTTTGCTACTCGAAGTCAAATTAACGTTGCTTTTGGTTCAAAATGTTGTATTTTGACGGAGAGTCCTCATACATGTTGGGCTCTGTTTTGGCCCGTGAAGGTGTTTGGTACTGGAGGGTAGTCTCCTCACGCGGGAAGGCTCAATACCCCGTTGTGAAACGGTAGAAACAATTTCAAAATCGCCCAAATAGCAATACTGAACTGAGTCAGGTTCTCGAGCAGAGCACCACCCTAACGAAAGCGAAATAGGTCTTATTTCTTCGATACTTTACAGCGTGGCCACTTTTTGGGTGGGCGCAACCTAATTAAGAGAAGCAGGCACCAACGGATAACTTGATCCGAATGAACGACGTACTGAAAAACTACAGCGACACAACCATTCTTGTCATTGATGACGAGCCGCTACGTATCAAAAAGATCGCCAATCTGACTGATTCCGAGGGCCTGGCAAATATTGGTTGTCGATCCGCGATCGAAGCCGTAACAGCCCTACGCCAGACACCTTGCCCGGTTGCGACGCTCAACCTTGGGTTGCCTGCGACCGATTGCCTTGCGCTGATGCAACAACTGCAGACTATCGTCCCTCACATAAAAATTATCATCTACGAACCAACTCGAACGATAGCTGAATCGGTTCTTGCAGACGCGCAAAAGCATGCGTTTGCCTACCTGAAACGCGAGGCCCATGCCGACGAGCTGATATTGCATTTGCATCGGGGCCTGCACCACTACCTAATTTCCCGGGACAGAGCGCTGCGGCGGGTGGCAGCAGACCAGGAAAACCGACTGGCCCAGCTTGAAGAACAATTAGAAGAGCAAAAGCGTGAACGAGCCAGGGTGCAATCGGTCCTCAATGAAAGCAAAGCAAGATTTCGCGAGTTGCTTCGAAATTTTCCCAATGGCTACATTAACATTCTTAACCAGGATTTGTACTATGTTTTTGCGGCCGGCAAAGGCTTGACCGAAATGGGCCTTAGACCCGAAGACTTGATCGGCAAAAAAATGTCGGACGTCTTTCCGGAAGACTTTGTCGCCAGCGTTTCAGCCCGGTTGCAAGACGCTTTCGGGGGCGGAGAAGTGGAGTTTGAGCTTGAGATTGACAAACGCCACTATCATTTCAATGCCGCGCCGATGCAACATGACTCAGGATCTGAGAAACTCATCTTTGTGGTCGCGCGCGACGTAACCCAGCGCAGACGGACGGAGCAGGCTGTCCTGCACAGCGAAACCAAGTTTCGCGATTTGTTTGAGAGCTCGCCAGAAGCCATTTTTGTGTACAATACAACAGGTGATCTGCTGGACGTTAACCAGGCAGCTTGTCGATTGCACGGCATGACTCACGATGAACTCATGCGAAAAAACGTTTGTGACCTCGTACCTGAGGAAAATACTCAAATAGCGCGAAACTACCTGAACCACGTGCTTGAACAGGGATATGGATATTGTGACGGGACGAGTGTAGCCAAGGATGGGAGCAGGGTGCCGGTCGAGATAAGCGCGCGACGCATTCAATATTCAGACAAACCTGCCCTCCTTTTGCACGTGCACGATTTATCCTCTCGCAAGGACCTGGAAGCTCAATTGGTGCAGGCTTCGAAAATGGAAGCCGTCGGGCGACTAGCCGGCGGTGTCGCCCACGACTTCAACAACCTTCTGACCGTTATTCTGGGCAATTCTGAATTTGGTTTGCAAGACAGCAATCCAGATGACAAGACCTACCAGGAACTACTGAATATCGAGGATGCCGCCCTGCAAGCCCGTGACTTGGTTCGACAACTTCTGACCTTTAGCCGGCGCCAGGATTTTGAACCCAAGTTGATCGATATGAACGAAATCATTCAGGCTCACCTTAAACTGTTGAGAAGGGTGATTGGCGAAGATGTGCGCGTGCAAACCAGCTTGGCGCCAGATTTGAAGCACCTGGTCGGGACCCGAGCGAATTGCAACAAATCTTGATGAACCTGTGCGTCAATGCTAGAGACGCGATGCCAGATGGGGGCGATTTGGTGATTACAACGCGAAACATCGACGAGCATGATGCCTTGCGTGAGATAAAGAACCAATTCTTGCAGCGCGCTGACCAGAGAGCCAACGCAGAAGGATTGGTAGAAATCGCCGTAAAGGACACTGGCGTTGGGATGGACAAGCAAACGCAAGCCCACATTTTTGAACCGTTTTTTACCACAAAAGAAGTCGGCCGCAGCACCGGTCTTGGGTTGTCTGTAGTCTATGGCATCGTCGATCAACACGACGGACTGATTCAGGTGCATAGTAAAACAGGGGAAGGGACGACGTTCAAGATATATCTGCCGGCAGTTAGCGAGGCAGCTCGGGCAGAACATGAGGAACCAGACCCGATGCCAATTCGAGGGAAAGGTGAAACAATATTGGTCGTTGAGGACGACGACGCAGTTTTGAACGTGTCATTTCATATCCTCGATGGCCTTGGCTACCGCGTATTGAAGGCCGGCGATGGCCTTGAGGCCGTCAAGATCGTTCAGCAGCAAGATGTCGATCTTGTTATCCTGGATGTTGTGATGCCGAAGATGAGTGGTCCGGATACATACAAACAGATCAACGAGCTGAGACCGGAGGTGCCGGTGCTTTTTGTAACGGGGTACGATGTGAATGAAGAGATCGATACATTTGCGGGAGGATCTGTCCCTGTATTGCAAAAACCCTACACGCAGGACACCCTTGGTCATAAGGTCCATGAAGTATTGCAGTAGGATCCCCGCGTTTATCTTGCAAAGTTGAAACACCCGGCGGCAAGCCGCTGTCGTATCCTGACCAGACATGACAAAATCATCATCTTTCGCCTAACCAAAGAGCAAGGACATCAGCACCACTATGTTCGTATTCGAACACCCATTGTTATGTAGCCGGATAGCAAGATAAACCCTTAATAAAGAATGGTGGTGTGGGAATGAGTTGAAATCCCAGGCTGTGCTTGACTCTTGGGTGCCGTTGCCTGCAACTTTTCTGGCACATTTGTTGTCCATACACCGTAGGATCGGTAGGCCACTACCGGCTATTCAAGCAGCTTTTATCAGAAAGCTAATCACAGGAGCCAACGCATGATATCGATGACAAATATCGTCAAATACTACAAGACCGGCGCCGGCAATACTTTCGTTTTGCGGGATGTCAATCTCGAAATAGAAGAGGGAGAATTCGTTACGATTATGGGCCCCTCCGGCTCAGGCAAATCAACGCTCCTGCATATAGTGGGCATGCTGGATTCTGCTTCAAGCGGCGACTATCATTTCAATGGCATCGATGTCAAGCGACTCAGCGAGCGCAAACGCACCGAACTTCATGCGCAAAATATCGGATTCGTCTTCCAAAGTTACCACTTGATAGACGAACTGACTGTCTATGAAAACATAGAAACACCTCTCCTCTATAGGAAAATCAAGGGATCCGAAAGGAAGGGCCTGGTCGCCGACACACTGGATCGTTTCAATATTGTTGGCAAAAAGGATCTCTTCCCGAATCAGTTGTCAGGTGGCCAGCAACAACTGGTCGGCATTGCGCGGGCGGTTGTGATCGAGCCCAAAGTTATCCTGGCCGACGAACCCACGGGCAATCTCAATTCCACGCAGGGAGAGGAAATTATGAACATGTTCAAACGGCTCAATGATGAAGGAACAACTATTATACAGGTTACGCATTCCGACAAGAACGCCTCCTATTCCCAACGCACAGTTCATCTCCTCGATGGCAGGGTTGAGAAAACGGTTGCGAATTGAATCTGACACGCGTGTCTGCGAGTTGATTCGAATGTTGCAGCCGCTTCTCTAAGATTAAAGTTCACTAACAGTTTCCCGATACATATGACATATCTTCAACAACTTTCACAACCGATTGGAGTGTGGCATTATGCAAATATCAGGAGCTGATTCTCATTCTGCAGCGGTCCATTTTCAAACAGATGTAGCTGGCCCCAGGGATGACAAACTGGCGCGGGAGCAAGAGGCCGAAAATGCTGCAACCGCTCAGCAGGCAGCGAAAAGCAAGCAAAGCCATTCCGCAGACAAACAGCATGAGCGCAAGGATGCTGCGGGTGGTTTGGGCCGCGTGGGCAACAGCCTGCAGGGAAGCGTATCAAGCACAGATGCTTTTTCAACAAACAAAGCGGTGCAGGACCATGATCACGATCATGACGCCGCCGAAGAAGCACAGGAAAGCCGTTTGCAGGAACAGCAGGAACAGGCAAAATTCTTCAACAGCGCCGGTCAGATAGCAGCACAAAAGCCGGAGCCTCGCGCTGTCGATGTCTTCGCCTAGAACAATTAGGCCCCGAAAACGAATGGTTTGACTTTCATGCAGATTTCGGGAACCCATTCACACCTATATAGCATGCTCGGTCAGGCGCCGGGCATGCAACCGGAAGCAAGTCACCCCACTGGCCAACAGGCGGACCTGACTGCGGAAGAACAGAAGCAGGTTGAGGAGCTCAAGAAGACAGACGCCGAAGTCAGGCGTCATGAGCAGGCTCACAAAGCCGCCGCCGGGCAATTCGCCAAGGGCGGACCAACCTTCAAGTACGAAACCGGTCCGGACGGGAAGCGTTACGCGGTCGAAGGCGAAGTTAAAATCGATACGACCGAAGTTTCTGGTGACCCGGAGGCGACTCTCAAGAAGGCCCAAACGGTGCGCCGGGCTGCGCTAGCTCCCAAAGAGCCGTCCTCACAAGATCTGAAAGTAGCGGCGCAGGCACGGCAGATCGAAGCAAAAGCGCGACAGGAATTGGCCCAACAGAAAAAAGATGAAGCACAGGGTTATGACAGCCGGGGACAACGCACAAATCCGGCCTCTGAATCATATCTGGTGGACGTTCTCGCCTAGCCCATCGAGAAGAAGAAGATCTGCTGGATGCTTGAATCACATGACTATGACAACGACGCCGGAACCGATTTGACGGTATCTATTCTGACTATGGAGATGACTGAATTCAAGTATCCAGCAATTCTTCTGACCCAATTTTACTGCCATCGAGAATCTTGTCAAGATTCGTCGGGATCGTGATGACAAATTTTGTTCCCTTCCCCAGTCGGCTTTCCACACTGATGTCACCTCTGTGATCTTGAATAATTTGATAGCAAATAGAAAGACCCAGTCCCGTGCCGACGCCAACCCCCTTTGTTGTAAAGCCGGGGTCAAAAACCTTCGCTAGTTTTTCGTCTGAAATGCCCACGCCATCATCGGCCACTTCGATATAGACTTTCATTCCCTTCCTGTAGGTCCTTATGACAATTTCTCCTTTATCTGCGATTGCTTGGCGCGCGTTGATCAACAAATTCAGATAGACCTGATTGAGTCTGCCGGGCAAACAGGCGATGGGGGGAATGTCCCCGAATTCCTTTCGCACCTTGATATCATGTTTGATTTCATGATGGATGAGTGTTAGCGTGTCTTCGATTCCTTCATGGATATCAACGGTCTTCAGCTCGGCCTCATCGAGTCGAGCGAAGCTACGCAATCGTTTGACGATGGTTATGACACGCTCGGTACCATTGTCGATAATCCGGTTTGCGTCCTCGATAATTTTCAGGGGGCGCCCGATGGTGGAATCTGAAGCGAGCTCTTCCGCCGCATCTGTTGTGAGGGCAGTTTTTAGTTTTACGACGGCGCGTTTTAACGTATCGTGCATACTGGCCACCGCGCCGATAGGCGTGTTGATTTCATGCGCGATACCCGCCACCAGCATACCCAAAGACGCCATTTTTGCGGACTGAACCAGTTGACTTTGCGTCTCTCGCAAATGCTGATTTGCCCGCTCTACTTCTGTGAGACTGTCTTGTAAAGCCTTTTCCGCTTGCTTGCGGTCCGTAATGTCGATGCCGGTAGCAACAACAAATTCGACGGCGTGCCTTTCGTCGAGCAAAACCGTATTTGCCCAGGCGATCAAACGTTTGTCTCCGCTCTTGGTACGCCAACAATTTTCTTCGTATTTCGGGAAGTTTCCCTTGACCAGTTCTTCGAATTCCTCGCGTGCTTTGCCGGTTTCAGCAGGGGGTATGAACAGATCCCAAATGTACTTATCGAGTACGTCATCGAAGGCGTAACCAGTCGTGATTTCGCAGGCACGATTGAAACGAACGATTCGTCCCTCGGTTGTCAGCACGATGACCAGGGCGCCAGCCGTTTCGAGTACGGCAGAAACAAAGTTCCGCTCCCTCTGCAACGCGTCGCGAGCCATGACGCGTTCTGTAATATCCTGATTGACGCCGCAATAACGATAGACCTGGCCATCTGCATTCTTCACAGGGAATGCGCGCGATTGAATCCAGCGCACCGAGCCATCGTGTCTGCGAATCCTAAATTCTTGCTCATTTTGAATCCGGCGCATTTCCGACATTCTGCTGCGCAGCACCTGCAGGTCATCTGGATGGACTGCTTGCAGCCAGTCATCTGGGTCCTCATAGAGCGCGTCACAGGGCCGGCCGAAAATATCCTCGTACGACTGGCTGACGTAGAGCACTTTATGAGACTGTAAATCAATTATCCAGAAAACTTCTTTGATGTTTTCATTCAATTGACGGAAACGTTCTTCGCTTTCGGAAACAGCTTTGAGCAAACGCTGCGTTTCGAGATTCTTTAGCTCCAGTTGCTCCTGCACCGCCAGCAGCTCAACGTTCGCCCGGCCCAATGAATATGTTTTCTTTTCCAGCTCTTTAGTCTTTTCCGTGAGTTTCCTGTTCGTCTCGTTGAGAGATTCGGTTCTGTCAAGAACGGTGCGTTCGAGGGATTGATAGGCGCGAATATTATCCAGAGCCAGGCTTGCCATGTTGGCGAAGACTTCAAAGCGCTCGACATCCTGCAAATCCATTTCACGTTCGTGATGCTGCATGTTTCCCACAATAATGCCAATCGGCTTGTTCTTGGCTCGAATCGGAGCAATCACAATGGCCTTCGTACGCAGAGGCTTGTCTACCTCGCGCGGCCAGCGCTCGTCGGCGTTCAGGTCGGGGACAAAAATCACTTTGTTGTGCGCAAGACTTTCATGAAAATGCGGCGGAATAGAAAACTTGCCCGAACGCACCCGGGCGAGAAAATCCTCGACCATTTCTGATGTGTCTTTTTCCATGCAGAATGACCGCAACGATAATTCGCCATCACGCTCTAGTAAGAAAGAGGAGCGGTCAAAGTCCAGGGTGCGGCTGAGCAACTCTGGCAGTTCCTCAAAAAGCTGCTCCTCATCATAAATTTGCGTGAACCTGCTGGAAACTGTGTTCAGGGCGGCTAACTGGCGCGCGGTATCCTTCAGCTTCTCCGTACGCTCATCGACCTTTTTTTCAAGCTCGTAAGAGTAGTCTTTCAGTTCTTGCTCCAGCCTGCGCCTTTCGGTCACGTCGCGGGCGATGCCATCCTGGCGTACGACCTTACCGTTTGTATAAATGAGCCTGCGATTGACCTCGAAATGACGCACCTTGCCAGACTTGGAGACCATGCGAAATTCGATCGTTCGTATCGTTGAGTCGCGCGATTTCATGGCCTTGCGAAAGCCCTGGCGGAGAACCTCTCGGTCCTCCTGATGCACGAAATCGAAAACGTTCTTCCCGACCAACTCTGCCGGCGTATAACCCAGCAACCCCTCGGCGGCCGGACTGACACTGAGAAAACGGCCTTCTGGGTCGAGAGAATAGACTAAATCCGGAACCGTCTCGAGCAGCCTGCGTAAAGCATCTTCAGATTCGCGCAACTCGCCTTGCAGTCGCGCCTTCTCTACGGCCTTTCTGACGGTCAGCAGAACTTTGTTCGCCTCCAAAGGTTTGAGGACGAAATCGTCAGCCCCCTGTCGAATTGCCGCAAGTGCCTTTGGCATGGCATCGGCGGCGGTGAGAATGATCACGGGCAGCTCGCGGTGTTCGGTCTTGACCTGGCGCAAGAGTCGCTCAACGCTCGTGCCGGGTATTTGAAGGTCATACAGAATGGCATCGACTGGCTTGTTCGCAAGCATAGCCAGGGCATCCTCGACGGAAATGGCTGCCTGAATCACCAGGCCTTGCTCCTGCAATTCGCTTGCGGCGTGCTTCACATCTTTTCGTTGCTGACTGATATACAACAATTTCAGTTTCTGCATGTCACAATCGCTATGTGTTCGTAAATTTCTTCTATAGTATTGGCGCTAAACTTTTGCAAAGTACACGAAAAATAGAACGCGGATTACGCTGATCTACGGACCTGAACGGATTGGCCTTAACAGAATGTGTTGAAATCAGTGGAATGTGTAGCCCATGACTTTTTTGCTCTTCACTCAAAACAAGATCCGTGTTAATCCGTTCTATCTGTTAAATCCGCGTTCTATTCAGATGTGCGGCTTCGCCACGCTATGAATAGTACAGGTTCCCGGCAACAAAATCAAACTAATCACGTCTGCAAGGTGCGATTGGAGACGGAAATAGGGTTGCAAAAGAGACGTGAATAGATTAACTTATTTACCAATTTTTATTGAACCTAAGTTCTGAATTATTAAATGTCTGCAAGATGCAAATAGTGAAACCATGTACCACTGGCTTCAAAGCGACAAAATTCACGCCGCGGTCTTGCCTGCGTCCCTGAATCCATCATTGAGGGGGTATTGCCAATGGCGCATTTGAGTGCAGGGGCCCGGGCGCATCGTTTGCGAATCGGGCTGTTCGCCCTTTTACTTTTTCTGATTGCGGTGGTCAACTTTTCACGAAATGCGGGCATGACCACAGACGAGAATCTCTTCCGCAATCCGCCGTCCCGCCTCCATATCGTGCGCACCTTCCCGGTCGCCTCCGAGGCGGCTTTATATGAAGAGGGCACGCCGCGGACGGACTCGATCCGCGTGGGTGACTTGCTGACAAAAATCGACGGCAAGAGAGTAGAGACTCTCGCCGACGTCCAGCGACTGCTCGATGCATCAGAATCAAGTCAACTCCATGTTGGCGTTTTCAAAACGGACGAGGACCGCACGTTTACCGGACAGGTAGCCCGGGAAAGCCTGCCGGATAGCTTCGTGACTCAGTTGCCCCCAGCCGTCTATGTTTTCAAAATCGATCATGGTGGCGCGTCCGAGATGGCCGGGATGCGGGTCGGCGATCTCATTTACAAAATTAATGGCCAAAGCTTTGGCAATGCGCGGGAGGCCGACGTCATCTTGAAGCGAGGGGAAAGCGGGCGCTCCCTTTCATATGATATTGTCCGAAAGAATAAACGCATCAAACTGGACATCACCCTGGCAAGAATTGGATTTCGCTTATCGGTGGCTGCTTGCTTTTTAACAGGACTCCTGGGATGGCTGGTTGGTGTTTTTTTTCTTCTGAAGCGGCCCGACCATGCGGCTGCGCGAATACTCGCACTCGCCTTCATCTCGTTGGGTTTTTTCGTCATGGTAGTCTTGCTGCAGCAAGACGATCCGGCCACACCATTTGCACAATTGCGCTTTGTGCTCATGGTGTTTGCCCTGAATTTTGGTCTGGCCTTTTGGGTCGCGAAAAAGTTCTATTTCCCACGCGCACGTCATGACATGGCAAGTCAAGTCTGGTTGCGGCGTTCCCTCTACCTGATCGCCGCGTTCTTCTCGGCCATTTTCATCAGCCTGCGATTTCAGGCCACCCCCAGTGGCGTGATTGCTGCCATTGCAGCCTGGGGCCTTGTAATCGCTATGGCGGGGATGAGTCTTTATCTCCATTTTGGCAAGAAGGTCGAAGAATGTAAGGAGTATCGTAAGCTATGCAAGACCCTGGCTGGAATTTCTATTGCGACGGTTTGCTTATCATTCCTTATTGCGTATCTGATCAGCAGTCGCGATCCCCAGCAAATCGGGTTCTCGTTTGTGCCCCTCGCGTTGATTCCGCTGTCGTACCTGTATACAATCGGGCGTTACCAGATCATTGAAATTGATCTGCACCTGAGAAGAAACATTCAATACATCCTCGTGACTTCCGTCTGGGTCCTGGGATTGATCCTGGTGCTGCTGAAGCTGATCGTTCTTTTGCCGAATCTTGACATCGATATTCCTAATATTCGGTTCAGTGGCACCTCCTTCATGGTCATGGATACCGCGCCCGATCCGGAATTGCACGAATTCTGGCAACGCCTCATCGTCATCTTTGCAGCGCTTGCTCTGTCCCTGATTTTTTGGAAAGTCGCAAGAATCGGACAGCGCCTCATCGATCGCAAGTTCAACCGGTTGCAATACGATTTGAGCCGCGCGTCGGGCGAACTTGCCGAAATCATGGCCACGAAGATCGGCATGACTGAGCTAAGCCGGGGGATTATTCAAAAACTGGCCAGATTTATGGAGCTGAAAAGCGTTGGAATTTTACTCTTCAATGAAGAGTGCGTCTGTTGCGGATACGAAGCCTCGGGGGTCGATGTCGCCACCTGGGAACATCTTTGCTTGCGAACCTCGGAAAAGCTGGTGGCAGAGATCAATCGCTTCCGCAGCGAATCGCGTTTTACCATTGAGTATTTGGCGGTTGACCTTAAAGAAGATTTCCAAAATAACGGCTTCCAGCACGTCATTCCCATTCGGTTCAAGGACAAACTGGTCGGTACGCTTGTCATCGGCGAAAAGCTCTCAGAATCACCTCTGCACCTCGAGGACTTAACCTTTCTGGCAGCGGTGGCGAAGCAGGCCGCCATCGCCATAGAAAACGCCTTGCTGCATGAAGAGCTGACAGAGCAGGAGCGTCTCAAACATGAGCTGGAGATCGCCCGCCGCATCCAATTAGCTTCCTTGCCACAAGAAACGCCGGCAATTGGAGGGTTGGATATTTCCGGGTTATCGATTCCGGCCCTCGAGGTTGGCGGGGACTACTTTGATTATCTCAACGGCTCCACGCCCGGCTTGACGGTCATCGTAGGTGATGTGAGTGGCAAAGGGACGTCGGCGGCACTTTACATGTCGAAGGTGCAGGGCATGATCCGATCCTTGCATCCATTCAACCTGTCGCCGAAAGAACTGTTTGTCCGCATCAACGAGCTGCTTTACCAGGACCTGGAAAAAAAATCATTTGTTACGGCGCTGGGTGCCAGTATCGATACGATTGCCCGCCAAGTGGTTCTGGCCCGTGCGGGCCATTTGCCTCTGTTTCATTACACCGCCAAGACCGATAAAGTCGAGGCAATTACACCTCGGGGCCTTGGACTCGGTTTGGACGCTGCCGATGTTTTTGCCGCCGAGATTGAGGAAAGAACAATCCTATATGGCAAAGGTGACATTCTTCTTTTTGTGACGGACGGGATCACGGAAGCCCAAGCCGCCAACGGCACAGAATTTGGCGAGGCGAGATTATCGGAACTATTGCGCGATAGCTGCACAAGCTCGGCTGGCACAATTCGTGACCGTGTCATTTCCGAGGTCAAAGCGTTTACGCATGATGCGCTGCCTCATGATGACCAAACGATAGTTGTGGTCAAAACAAGGTAACGGTTCGCTAGCGGTTGCCGCCCTCCTCAGACAGCCCCGCTAAGGGGAGAATAAGCGTAAATGTCGTTCCCTTACCCACCTGACTGGCCACGTTCAGTTTGCCACGGTGTTCTTCAATTATCTTGTAGCTGATCGATAAACCTAACCCCGTTCCCACCCCTACCCCTTTCGTCGTAAAGCCGGGGTCGAATATTTTGGTCAGACACTCTTCAGAAATCCCGTTGCCGGTGTCCGATATTTCGATCTGGAGATTACCGTTCCATTGGCTTGTCCGGATCCGGACTTCGCCCGCGCCCTCGATTGCCTGGCAGGCGTTTACAAGGATATTCATGAAAACCTGGTTCAGTTGGTTGGCCCGGCAGCGAAGTTTTGGCAGCTCGCCATACTCTCGGATGACGGTGATGCGGTCCCGACTGAGGTGGGCAGTCAGGTCAAGCGTGTTGTCGAGTCCTTCATGGATGTCAACCTGCTTGATTTCCTCTTCATCGAGGCGGGCAAAGGTACGCAGTGACTTCACAATAGCATTAATTCTGTGACAGGCGTTCTCGTTGACTCTGGCGAGTTTGGCGAGTGTTGCGAGTGTATTAGCGGCCTGCGGACTCATTTCCCCTTCACTATCCTCGATCTTGCCGAATGACCGGATAAAGGTATTCATGTTGCTCGAAATCGAAGCCAGTGGCGTATTGATCTCATGAGCAACTCCGGCCACCAGCATGCCCAATGAAGCCATTTTTTCTGAACGTAGCAGCTGCGTCTGCGTCTCTTGTAGCTGTTTGTAGGCCTCCTTCAGTTCTTCGTGTTTCATCCGCACCTCTTCGGTGCGCTGGTGTACGCGCGTTTCGAGGTTCTGGTTCAGATCCTGGATTTGATTGTAACTACGGGCATTTTCAATAGCGACGGCAGCCAAATTCGCAAAGCCCTCCAAGAAAGCAAGATCCTCTTTCTTGAAAAAATGCTTCGTATCGGTCGTATCAAGATAAATCGCCCCCAGGAGATGATCTTTACTGCGCAGCGGCACGCATATAACCGACTTTATTTTTTGGCGTATGAGACTGCTGGCGGGACTCTTGCCGGCGATGTCCGGCACATTTTGCAGAAGGACCGGCTTGCCCTCCACTTCGACCTTACCCACCACACTGCGGCTCAGGGCGACAGCCTCCTCGATGCGTTGCTTGTCGATGCGCCTCGCAACCTCAACTTTCAACTCGACGGCGTCAGGCTGACGAAGTAACAAAACGCCTTTTTCGGCATGGATCAATGCGATGGCCAAATCCATGATCTCGTCCAGCAATTTGCTGAAGTTCAACTCAGAATTGATCTTCCGGCTGACTTCATACAAGGCGATGAGTTGGGCGTGAGTTATCTCCGGAGGCGTGTCCATTCTATGGCCGTAGATTTGTGGTGGTCCTAGGCAAACGCCTTCAAGATCTCGCGGTGGAGTCCCTGCAGGTCACCGTAGGCTTTCTGAATTTCAGTGACCTTTTGGTCCAAATCACGCATCAGGCGCCTTTTTTCAAGGCCGTTCCGGATGACGATGCGGATGTCGTCATTTTCCCACGGCTTTTCAATATATTGAAAAAGACCGACATCATTGATCGCTTTGATAGCATTCTCCTTGTCAGCATATCCGGTCAAAATGATACGCGTAATCTGTGGGTCGAGCGCCTTCACCTTGGCCAGAAAAGTGATGCCGTCAATGTCTGGCATGAGATAGTCCGATATGACCAAATCCACCCCACCCTTCTCGACGCGCCCGAGTGCGTCGACCCCGTTGGTAAACGTCACCACCTCGTAGTTGGTTTCGAGTTCGAGAAACGAACTCAAGCTGGTTAGCACCATCTCTTCGTCGTCCAAAATCAAAATGGTAGAAGGTAACCCTGTTTCCTGTTGATCCGGCATAAAGTAAACTCCTCACTGCTTCATGATATATGGTGACCTCAGTAGATGATGCAATCCTACGATGAGCTCCATCGGCAGTCATTCGACCCAGTTATGAGGTGACTCGCGTCGCGATTGTGTTGATGATATAGGCACAGTTGCTATCAATGATAGCATGTCTCTCATTTTGTTCATCCTGTTATCCTGTCTAAGCTATTCGCATGATAATACGTGACTTTGTCTTGGAGACGATGTACTAAAACATATAACCGCTGTCAGCTAGCGCGGGTTGATCGCCTCGGTCAAGGACCGCAATCGCCGCGCTAAAGAACGTAAGACCGATTCCGCGATGCGGACATTATCCGATAGCATGTCGTAGAAATCTTCTTTCATGATGCACAACGTATCCGTTTCCTCCAGGGCTGTCGCAGTGGCCACGCGTGGCTGATTGTCAAACAGCGCCCAGGTGCCGACGGCTTCCCCTGCAGCGGCAATGGCAATTTCTCTCCCCTCCTGATGCAGCCGAACGCTGCCGCTGATGATCAAGTGGAGACTGTCTGCCGATTCATCCATCTTATAGAGCGTCTCGTCCGGCTGAAATGAAACCACCTGCGCGATCGCTGCCAAGTGGGTTAGATCTTCCACGCGAACTTCGCTAAACACATCAATATCCTGCAAGAAAATGACTTTTTCAATAACTGAATACAAATTTAGCCACCTAAGACGTTTCGATATTCCAAAGTTGGGGCACGACCAGATCTCTCACGCAAACCTCTTCAGCACCAGCTCTGCCGTTTCTCTGACGATTGCGTTCGCGGAATGGTGCGCGCGTTCCACCTCGGGCTTGAAGTCGTTCATCAGGCCACTGTGTCCGATTTCATAAAGCGTACACGCCCGTAGCCACGCGTCCTCGACCTGCAGCAGGTCTCGCAAAGCCTGCCTGCGGCCGCCGTTCATTTGCGCCTGAGAAGCTTCCCCGGTGCTCAACGCTTGCTCAGCCGGCAACTTCTCGACGATCGGCAGAAGTAGCTTTCTGTACTCCTTAGAAAGGATATTATCCAAAAACTCGATTGCGTTTGCCCGTACTCGGCCTTTCCGGCTGGTGGTTGCCGCAAATGCGTTGTAGATATCGCGGGCCGGGTAGCGCAAACCAAGGAGCCGAAAAATCACTTCCACATGCTCCTCCATCCGTTCCTGAATCGAACGCTGCAGAAGCGAAGCCGAACCGTTCGCCGCCGCCGGATTCGATAGCCGTAGCGGAGCCAAAAGGAGGGAATATTGTCTCACTTCGGCGACGATGGCGTCGTCTACTCGGCTGTCAAAAACGAGATCAGGGAAATTGGCTCTCAACTTGTTCAACGCTTTAATGATTTGAAACCTAAACTTTCCTGAGGACTCATGTAGATGACCTAGCAAGATTTCGATTGATTTCTGACTACCGATCGTCGCCAATACTTTTAGCAGCTCGACTTTGCAGGACGGCGCAAGCTCATCCCCTGTGAGATACGGTTCCAATTCACTCACACCGGCTTCACCCAGCCTTGCCAGGGCGATGCGGGCAACCTTTCTTGTAGAAGAACCACTCAGGCTTTCCAAGACAATGTTTAGAAATGCCAAATTCTCCGCGACAGGCAAACTCTCGATGGCGTGGGCTCTGACAGTCACCTCCGGGTCACGCAGTAATTTTGCCATGTAAGGCCGGAAGCGCGCGTCGTTGACGGTACCCAGGGCATGAGCCATTTCAGCCCGACCTTCCGGACCACCGGCCATGAAAGATTCTATAACATCAATTGTGATGTACCGGCCGGCAAGGTCTGGCTTTTCCGCTAAATAGTGAAGCGCCGCACTGCGCAACAATTTGTCTGCAGAATCTAACCACCCTGCTATGAGACGGGTCGATTGTTGTTCGGACAACTCAACCAGCGTCTTCACGGCCTCCCGCCTGACCGTTTGCTCGGCGTCGCCTGTCAGCGGTGCAATTTCTGGTAGCAGGCCCTTCAAGTCCTTTTCGTAAATCAGGCGCAGGGCATGCAGCCTTACGTCGGCTGAGTGATGATGCAACAGCGGCCGAACAGGTCCCTCAAATTCGGTCGCCGTGGTTGCCTTGAGGATCCCCAACGCATAAACAATCTGCCGGTCATTGTCGCTGGAGAGAGAAAATATCAAAGAATCAATTATTGCCTTGTCCGTAATAGCACCTGGCATTTGGTCGCTGTCTATTCTTCGTTTCGCGATAGCCTGGCGAAAAGAATTTACGTATGCCTTGTGCGTTGCCAGTGCGAGTGCGATCCAGATCAAAACAAGAAACAGAATCACCAAGCTCAATTGCGGTACGGTTAAACCAAGCCAAACATAAGCGACTAGCAAAAGAAATCCCGCCGTGCCTCTGGCAAAGCGGTCTACAAAAATATCGATAAAGGCTTTGGTTTTCCTTTTCACCCCAGGTGGAATCGGCAAGTAAAGGAGCTCCAATCCAACTTTATTTATCGAATGCCGAAAAGCGCCATCTCCGATTTTGAGTGCCAGCACGGAGACCAGTCCGTACGCAGCGAACACTCCGACAGATGTGATCAGCAAGGCCATTGGTAGAAACAAAATCATGGTTCCAACACCGAAGCGCCTGAGAATGCTATTGGCGAACAACAACTGAAACGCCAGGGCGAAAATGCTCAGGTTCGACAACCAAAACCCGAGAAAGCCGGTTAGCTCATCTGCATCGCCCATCTCCTCGGCGGCAAAGGCCAGGAACTGAAAATCCGCAATCTGAACCACCATGAACGTGAGCGCTACGATGGCGATCAGATAAGCAAGGTGGCGTGATTCTTTGATAAAACCATAAAGCTCAGGCAAAATGCGAAGCGTGGCGGAAGTATTGCGGGTACCTTGCAGGCGACGGCTGGTTGAAAGTGAAAAATCGCGTTTTTCCCAGGCAAACTTGGCGAGGATCATTACGATCAACAGGAGCCCCATACAAATGAAGGCGAGGTTAGCGGTGCCGCCAATCGATTTGACCAGAAAACGCGTGGCGTAGCCACCGCTGATACCTC
>Ga0114931_10004468_pt1 | contig 17442 bp, 15 predicted proteins | sample 2SBtaG_FD_89579 | JGI IMG/M metagenome (GOLD analysis project Ga0114931, IMG submission 89579) | Deep subsurface microbial communities from Kolumbo volcano to uncover new lineages of life (NeLLi) - 2SBTROV14_V59a metaG | ecosystem: Environmental > Aquatic > Marine > Volcanic | place: Kolumbo...
CGAGGCAACTCTTCGCGCTGAGAAAGGTATCAGTGGTGTACTGAAGCGTTGTTGCGTTGGTGCTCCAGCGGGGCGGCAGCGGAACCCTCCCGGTGATCGTTCCGGGTACGCCTCGGTGGGGCGCCTAAGCCGCCGAGGAAGACATCATGAGCACGGCTTCGAATGGCCGGCGCCCGACGCCGACCTGTATCCGCCGCCCGCGAGCCCCGCGAGGTCTGCGGCTCACCGCTCTCGCGATCGGCCTCCTTCCATGGATCCCGCGGACCGGCGTGGCCCAGCAGGCTTCCGACTCCATCCCCCCCTCGCTCCAGACCCGCGTCGAGAAGTGCCTCTCGACGCATCGCAAGAAACACCGCACGGTGCTCTTTGGCGTGGTCGTCGACTCGGTGACACAGAGCCCGCTATCGGGGGTGACGCTCACCCTGCGCCCCGCCAAGGCGGCGCGAGGCTTTCCGGGGCGCGAAGCGATGTCGACCAAGACCGAGCGCGATGGGACCTACCTCTTCTGCGGCGCGCCGCAGAAGAACGGGCAGATGATCGACATCATCGGCATGGGCTGGATCCGGCGCCATGATCCCGTGGACCTCGGCCGGCCCGAGCCGGTGTTCAAGCGGATCGACCTGCCGCTCTCCAAGCCGGGCCAGCGAGGCAATCTCATCGGCAAGGTCGTGGACCAGGAGACGGGGCTGGGCGTGAACGGAGCCGAGGTCAGGATCGAGCCGGAAGACCTGACCACGAGCACCTCCGGCGGCGGCACCTTCACCTTCAGTGGCCTCTCGAGCGGCATGCACCGCCTGACCGTCCAGCACCTGTCCTACGGAGAGAAGACGGACTCCGTCCGCGTCTTCGGGGGCCGTGCCGTCGAGGTGAAGATTCCCGTGGCCATGCGGCCGATCGCGCTCGAGCCGATCACCGTGACGGTGGCCCCGATGGGGTGGTTCCGCGACATGGAAGGGCTGTACAGGCGGATGAACCTGGGACGGGGCTACTTCATCACGCGCTCGGCCATCAAGAAACAGGGGGCGCCGCGCATGACCGACGTCTTGCGGGGAATTCCCGGCGTGCGGGTCAAGCTGAACCGGCGCCAGGGACGCAGCACGTTCTACGTCGTGATGCGGGGTGCGCACACGATCGACGCGAGCGGCGTGGGGTTCACGGACTGCCCGCCCGTCTTCTACATCGACGGGGTCAAGGACCGCACGAGCCAGGACCTCGACGCCTTCGATCCCGACGCCATCAGCGTGTACGACATCGAGGCGATCGAGGTCTACCGAGGTCCGGCCGAGGTGCCGCCCCAGTTCATCGACGCGGACACACGGTGCGGCGTGGTCGCGGTGTGGACACGGCGGGGCGGGGATTAGCGGCCCGCCGTCATCGTATGACAGGCTGCGCCGGCAGTATCGGACGCGGACGGCGCCGGGCGGAGTCGGCTCCGGCGCCGGAGGGCCTCGTATCTGAGCGTCGCGTAGTGCGTGGCCAGACCCACGGCGAACGCCGCACCCGTGGCGACGTGAAGCCAGACCACGGCGGTGAGCCAGCGCGGATCCGTGATCACCTGGATGAGGTAGCCCGACACGACCATGGGGGCCACGACCGCCATGGTCAGGATGCCGGAACGCCGGGCACCGCGCACTCGCTGCCGGAAGTGCGGCCAGATGTGGTCCGCAGCGATCAACCCCACGCCGAACACCAGAACCGGGGCCGCCAGAATGTGGACCTTGAGCATGGCGGGCTCGAGGGGGTGGTGGATCACCGCCCACGGGTCGAGCGGTGCAAGCATGTTCTTCATCCACCAATACACCACGCCGCTCACGGTCGTGGCCGCCGTGCCGAGCCCCAGAACCCACTTCCGGAACGGACTCATCTGCCTGCTTCCGTTCCGAATGGATCGATGACGGAGTGCAGCGCCAACACTCTGCGCACGGCGTGGGTGGCCGCGACGGACGTGAGCGTCGCACCCGTAATGCCGACGATATCGCCCTTCATCGACAGCTCCCGCCCGAGCACACGACCCACGAACTGCCGCAGCCAGCCCCCCGGCGCCCGGTACTCCGGGGGCTCGGAGAAGCGCACGATCTCCACGCGGCTGACCCTATTGCGGGGGTCCACCACGACCATCAGGACCTCCGGAAGCGTGCGCACGCGGTGGACGTCGAAGTACGCCGCGCCGATCGGAGCACCGTCCCGGACACCCACGTAATAGGTGACGACGCCGGCCGGCGCTTTCGTGTCCGGACCCGCCGCCACTTCGGCGCGAGCGAGCTGAGCGCTGTCCAGATAGGCGGTGCGCCGCTCGATCGCGTCGGCCCGGGGAAACGCCCGCCGTAGCGCTTCTTCCTGCGTGAGCAGCGTCTGGGCGTGGGCCCTGCCCGGGAGCGCCGCCACACAGAGGCCGAACCCGAGCAGAGCCGCACGAGCGCCCGTCCCCACCGCGCGCCGGCGGCGCGGCCCGGAGCGGGTCAGAACAGCCATCCGAGCTGTGCGTTCCACTGGTTCACGCCGGTGTTCGCGCGGTTCGAGTGGAACTGATAGTCCAGCTTGGCCGCGACCTGCGGGACGGGCTTCCACGCCACTCCGATCGAGACGACGGTGAGGTCGTTCGCGGGATCGGCGGAGAACCCCGCGGCGACCCGCCTCTGGGTGTCCACCTCCTCGTAACGCACGTACGGAATCAGTTGATGAGCGGTGGCCACGCCTCGCAGCACGTCGTATCCGCCCTGGACGTACCACCCCAGCATCGTCTTTCCGACCGCGTCGGCGCCGGTCAGACCGCTCAGTTCGTTGAGCGAGGCGGGGTCGCGGACCTCGGCCCCGGCGACCAGCGCCCGGACGTCGAGGCCGCGGTGGCGGTAGTCCAGGTGCAGGTCCCAGAGGAACAGCGCGCCGTCCACCCGTCCGCGGTCCGAAGTTCTCCCCTGACCGGTGTGGCCGTAGAAGGCCGAACCTCCGGCCAGCAGACCGGGGGTTCCCACCCAGTCGAGCCGGCCGACCGCCGCAAGATCCTCCGCGCGCGCCTTGGCGCCGTGCTGGCGTCCCCCCCTGAGGCCCGCAGCGGAGAAGCCCGTGCCGTCGAAGGAGTTCATCAGGTACGCACGCCACGACAGCCCACGCGCTTCACCGAAGAGCCCGATGCCGTTCTCGCGCCAGGTGGTGGGAATGATGCGTGACTCCGTGACGGGGCGCTCGGTGCCGAGGAAGACGGGTGGCTCGTGTAGCTCGTTGATCAGGCCCATGGGCACGAGCAGCAGGCCTCCCCGTGCCCCCACTGCGTCGGACACCTTGTAGTCGACGTAGGCGAACTCGAGGGCGATCTCGTTGGCGTGCTCCACCTCGATCTCCGAGTTGAAGAGCAGCCTGTCGCTGAACTTGTAGCCCACGTACAGGATCGCGCGCAGGGCGTCGAACCGGTCTGCGGAAGACGCCGGCCGGCCGTCTTCCAGCTCGCGGGCGAAGTTCTCGTACAGCACCTCGCCGTACCCGGCGATCGACACCCCCCGGTCGACGTGGTAGACCTTGGCGGCCGCAGGCCCCAGGCCCATGGCGGGGGTTTCCGCCTGCACCACGTCCGCGCCCAGCTCCACGCGCTCCAGCTCCCGCGTCAATGCGTCTACGCGCCGCTCCAGCTCGGCCAGTCGGGCCGAATCCGCCCGCTCGCGCGCGCCCTTTCCGCTCTCCTGCGCGCGTACCGAAAGAACGCTCAGCGCGAGCGCCGTCGTCGCGACGACCACCCGCATCGCATGGTGTCCTGTCCTGTCCACGAATGTCTCACTTTCGTTTTCCTGTCGAGAACGCCTCGTCGGGGCGGCTCGAACGGGTTGAATGGATCGAGTTAAGGTTGCGAGTGAGAACCGTTCTCAACTGCATGATCAACGTAGGAGTTCCCTCTGCAACGATCAAGTCGGGCGTTTCCCCTCACGGACCCTCCGGCCTTCTACGGAGCTCGGGCCCGGGGATTCCCCGATTGTGAATGAGCGCTACCGATGGGATCTTTCAGTGACGTCAAGATGCGCGACCCGATTCCTCGAATCCCCCGATCCCATGCGTCTCCGGAGACTCAGACGGACCCCGGCCCTCCGCTCCCTCGTCAGGGAGCATCGGATCCACCCCCGGAACCTGATCCTTCCGGTATTCATCACCGAGATCGAAGACGACCCCACCGAGGTGGCGTCGATGCCGGGGGTGTTCAGGTGGCCCGTGAACCGACTGGAGAAGGTGGTGGAGGCCGCGACCGCAGCCCGGGTGGGCGCACTCCTGCTCTTCGGGATTCCTGCGGACAAGGACGCCGTCGGCACGCAGGCGTCGGCCCCTGACGGGATCGTCCAGCGCGGCGTACGCGAGCTGCGACGCGTCGGCTTCGACGGCGTCGTCATCACGGACGTGTGCCTCTGCGAGTACACGGAGCACGGCCACTGCGGGTTGGTCGGGAAGGACGGGACGATCCTCAACGATCCCACGCTCGAGCGGCTGGCCGACACCGCGGTCTCGCAGGCACGCGCGGGCGCGGACATCGTCGCGCCCTCCGCCATGATGGACGGGCAGGTGGCCGCGATACGCGATGCGCTCGACGAGGACGGTTTCCAGGACGTAGCCATCCTCTCGTACTCGGCGAAGTACGCCTCGTCGTATTACGGCCCCTTCCGCGATGCGGCCGACGGCGCGCCCCGCTTCGGTGACCGCAAGAGCCACCAGATGGATCCCCCCAACGATCGGGAGGCGATGCTCGAGCACGAGGAAGACGTGGCCGAGGGGGCCGACATCCTCATGGTCAAGCCCGGCCTGGCGTACCTGGACGTGCTCAGGCGAACGCGCGAGGAGTTTCCGTACCATCCGCTGGCCGTCTACAACGTCAGCGGCGAGTACAGCATGGTCAAAGCCGCTGCGGAACGCGGTTGGATCGACGAGCGGTCGGTCGTGCTCGAGACGCTCGTCGGTTTCCGCAGAGCCGGAGCCGACCTCGTCATCACGTATCACGCACTGGACGCCGCAGCGTGGCTGTCCGATCAGGACTGAGTCGAGGAGCGGCGCAACATGCCCGAGCCTGACGGCGTCGTTCTGGGCCACTTTGCCACGTACCGCTTCACGCCGCGTTTCTGGGCGATGGAGGCCGCAGACCGGCGCGCGCGGGCTCTCGAGTGGTTCTCGGGCCTGCGGGGCGCCGGTGACGAGGCCCGGCTGTACCTGACCCGGGGCCTCGAGTCCGGCGGCGACGTGTGGCTCTGGAGCAGCGCTCGCGTTCCATCACCCGACGCGCCCGCGGTCTACTTCGCCGCTCGCGCCGCGGCGGAGAACCGCCACCGCGACGTCCTCGAGCCGGTCCACGTTCTGTGGGGCATGACACGACCCTCCGAGTACAGCCGCGCCAGATCCTCGCAGGAGATCGATCCCTTCGCCGCCGAGCGGGCGCCCTACCTGATCGCCTACCCGTTCACGAAGACCGCGGCGTGGTACCTGCTGGGTCGTGAAACCCGACAGGGGATGATGAACGAACACATCCGTATCGGAAAGCAGTTCAGGGACATCTCGCAGCTCCTGCTCTACTCGTTCGGACTCCAGGATCAGGAATTCGTGGTCGTGTACGAAACCGACGATCTGAGCCGCTTCTCCCGGCTGGTCCACGAGCTGAGAGACACGGAAGCGCGGCGCTACACCAGGACCGACACGCCGCTGCACGCGGGGGTGCTCGTGTCTCCGGAGCAGTGGGCCCGGACGCTGGGCTGACGCCGGCGCTTATGGAGATCTTCGTCGTCGGCACGAGTCACGCCGTAGCTTCGGCGGGAGTCCGGGAGCGGATGCACGTGGACCTCGATGAGGTCTACGCGGCGCTCGTCGAGCTGAGGGAGCGCGAGGGTGTGCTCGACGAGGCGATCCCCCTGGCGACGTGCGGACGTCTGGAGCTGTACTGCGTCTCCGCCAGGCCCCGACGGGCCGTCGCGCTCCTGAGGCGTATCATGGAGCGACGCAGCGGCCTGGCGCGCCGGAAGCTGGAGAGACACGCGTACCTGCACACCGGTGGCGACGCGGCCCTCCACCTCTGCCGGGTTGCCGCCGGTCTCGATTCGGTGATCCACGGTGAAGCCCAGATCCTGGGCCAGGTGCGCGACGCCCTCCACCATCCGGCCACCGAGAGCGTTGAGGGCCCGATCCTCCACCGACTGTTCCAGTGCGCGATCTCGGCGGGCAAGCGTGTCCGGACCGAAACCGAGATCGGCCGGGGCGCCGCCTCGCTCGCCAGCGCTGCGCTGGAGATGCTCAGGAGAGAGACCGAGCCCCTCGAGCGGCTCACCGTGCTCGTGCTCGGAGCGGGAGACACCGGGGCGCTCTTCGCCCGGCTTCTGCACAAGTCGGGCGTCCGAAGGATGGTGATCGCCAACCGTACGGTGGAGCGTGCCGAGCGCCTCGCCGCCGAGCTCGGAGCCGAGTCCGCTCCGCTCTCGGAGCTACCGGCGCTCCTGCGTGGCGCCGACCTCGTCGTCGGCGCGGTGACGGCTGGCGACCGGATCGTGGGGCCGGACACGCTGCCGCGGGCCGAGCGTGCGCGGCGCGACGACGCCCATCCGGGCGCGAACGGCGCGGCCCGCACGGCCGTCGCCCCTCCGGCCGGGAACGGTGCGGTGCACGCGCACCACCCCCGAGCAGTGGAGCCGACGCCGGCGTGGCCGCGATACTTCCTGGATCTGGCCCATCCCCGGAACTTCGATCCGGCGCTTGCCGACATTCCGGGCGTCCGGATGTTCGACCTGGAGCACGTGTTCGAGCGCGTCGAGGCGGCCCGCCGCGCCCGTGCGGCCCAGGTGCCCCGCGCGGAGGCCATCGTCGAGGAGGAAGCCGGGGAATTCCTCGAATGGCTGGGGGCGCGCGACGGCGTGGCGGTGCTCCGGGCGGTCCGCTCGCACGTCCTCAAGCTGGCGTACGACGAGGCTTCGCGATATGCCCATGGCCGGAGCGAGGTCGAGCGGGAGCAGATCCGTCGCTTCGCCCGCGCCCTGGCCCGCCGTCTCCTGCACCACCCGACCGTGGCGCTGCGCACCGCGGACCCGAGCAGTCCGCAGGGTCGAACGCTGCTGGACGGTGCGGTAGCCCTCTTCGGCGTCGACGAACGGACGGGCTCCGCGCCGCCGTCGCCATGAGCACGCTACGCGTGGGAACCCGCAGGTCCCGCCTGGCGATGATCCAGACCCGCTGGACGACGGACGCCCTGAGCGCGCGGGTGCCCGGCGTCGACCTCCAGATCGTCGAGCTCAGTACCCGGGGCGACCGGATCCGCGACGTGCCGCTCGGACCGACCCTCGGGCAGTCCTTCTTCACCAAGGAGATCGAGGACGCGCTCCTGCGGGGGCGCATCGACCTGGCCGTTCATTCGTGCAAGGACCTGGCCACGAATCTGCCGCCGGGGCTCGCGCTCGGGGCGGTGCCCGCGCGGGAGGATCCGCGCGACGCGCTCGTCAGCCGCGGGCCGGGACTGCGTGACCTCCCCGCCGGAGCGCGCGTCGGCACGTCCAGCATGCGCAGGAAGGCGTTCCTCGCGCACGCTCGTCCGGACCTGGTCATCGAGGAGCAGCGGGGCAACGTGCCCACCCGCGTCTCGGCGGTCGACGAGGGTCGGGTGGACGCGGTAATCCTGGCGGCCGCGGGCCTCCGGCGGCTCGGCATGGCGGAGCGGATCACGGAGGTCCTGGAACCGGACGTCATGCTCCCGGCGGCTTCGCAGGGGGCGCTGGCCATTCAGGTGCGCTCCGACGATCGCGGGACGCTGGAGATCGTCTCGGCCCTGGACGACCCGGCAGCCCGTGGCGAGGTGACCGCTGAGCGCGCCTGCCTCCGGGCCCTCGGGGCCGGGTGCCAGGCCCCCCTTGGGGCGCTGGCGCGGGCGAGCGACGGAGTGCTTTCATTGCAGGTCGCGAGTGTGGCGCCCCACGGGATCGTGCGCACCCGGGTCGAGGGGTCGTGGGCGCAGGCGGAGGAGCTCGGAGCGGCCGCAGCGCGCGCGCTGCTCGACGAGCTGGGCCTCGACACACTCCGCGACGCCCCGTGGGCCAGACCGCCGCCGCGGGAGACAGACTGATGGGAACCCGCCTCACCGGCCGGGTCGTCGCGAACACCCGTGCCTCCGACCCCGACGATCCCCTGACGGCCGCGCTCGTGGCCGAGGGCGCACGGGTCCGGTCGTGGCCCACCCTTCGCTTCGAGCCCCCCGGGGATCCGGCGGCCCTCGCCGCGGCCGCCGCCACACTGCCCGACAGCGACTGGCTTGTCGTGACGAGTCCCCGGGCGGCCGGCGCCTTCACCGCGGCGGCGGGCGCGCCCCCGTCCAGCGTGAGGATCGCTGCCGTGGGTCCCGCCACGGCCTCGCGGCTGAAGCGCGCCGGGTGGACGCCGACCGTGATCGGCCATGGCGGCGCCGAGGCGCTCGTCCGGATGCTCTCCGAGGCGGCGGAGCTGCGGGGCGCGCGCGTATTGTTTCCCGCCGCGTCCCGGGCGCGCCCGGCTCTCGAGCGCGGGCTCCGGAAGCTCGGCGCGCGTGTGCATCGGGTGGAGGCGTATCGCACCGTCTCCTGCCTGCCGGACACGGAGCGGGTGCGCGCAGATCTGCGAACGGGAGTCGACGTGGTGACCTTCGCCAGCCCCTCCGCCGTCGAGGGACTCGCCCGGGCACTCGAAGGGAACCTCGCGGCAGCCCTGACCCTTGTGCCCGTCGCCGCCATCGGGCCCACCACGCTGCAGGCGCTGACCGATGCCGGCGTCACGTGGGCCGGCCTGGCTCCGGAGCCCACCCTACCCGGCCTGGTGCGGGCGTGCATCGCGCTGTGCGCGCCCGCCGGCCCGCGGGTTCCCGCGGAGCATCCGAGAAGTTCCCTGGTTTCCACCCTACGGAACGGACGCTGAATCATGCATACCTCGGACGATCCGGGCGGACAGAGCACCGACTCCGGCAGCCGGAGGCTTCTCGAGCGGGCGCGCCGCGTCATCCCCGGAGGAGTGAACAGCCCGGTCCGCGCCTTCAAGGGCGTGGGTGGCGTTCCCCGGTTCATCCGCAGCGCACAGGGCGCGTTCGTCGAGGACGCCGACGGCACCCGCTATCTGGACTATGTAGGCTCGTGGGGCGTGATGCTCCTCGGGCACGCTCATCCCGCGGTGCGGCGGGCGCTCGAAGACGCTCTGTCACAGGGAACGTCCTTCGGGGCGCCCACGGAGGGCGAGGTCGAGCTGGCCGAGGCCCTCGTCGAGATGGTGCCGGGCATCGAGGTCGTCCGCATGGTCAACTCCGGCACCGAGGCGACGATGAGCGCGCTGCGGCTGGCGCGGGCCGCGACCGGCCGCGATCGGATCGTGAAGTTCCGCGGCGGATACCACGGCCACGCTGACGCCTTCCTGGTCGATGCCGGGTCGGGCGCCGCCACCCTCGCGGTTCCGTCGAGACCGGGCGTGCCGGCGGCCACGGCGGCGGACACACTCGTGGCGGAGTACAACGACGTGGCTTCCGTGAAGGCCCTCTTCGATGCCCACCCCGAGCAGATCGCGGCGGTCATCGTGGAGCCGGTCGCCGGCAACATGGGGTGCGTTCCGCCCACGGACGGCTTCCTCGGGGCCCTGCAGACCCTGTGCAGGGACGAGGGCGCGCTCCTGATCTTCGATGAAGTGATGACGGGCTTCCGGGTGGCGCCGGGCGGGGCGCAGGAGCGCTACGGCGTCACGCCCGACCTGACCACGCTGGGCAAGGTGATCGGGGGCGGCCTACCGGTCGGCGCCTACGGGGGGCGCGAGGACCTCATGCGCATGATCGCGCCGGACGGGCCCGTCTACCAGGCCGGCACGCTGTCGGGCAACCCGCTGGCGGTCGCGGCCGGACTCGCGACGCTTCGCTACCTCCGGCAGGAGAAGACCGTCCACGCGCACCTCGAAGCCCTCGGTCGGATGCTCGACGAAGGCTTCGCGGATCTGGGACGGCGCCTCGGCATCCCCCTGCGGTGGAACCGCGCCGGAGCCATGGGCTCCCTCTTCTTTTCCGAGGTGCCCGTCACGAACTGGTCCACGGCGGCGGCGGCTTCGGGGGAGCGGTTCAGGCGTCTCTTCCACGGCCTGTTGCTTCGGGGGATCCATCTACCGCCGAGCCCGTTCGAAGCATGGTTCTGGTCCTACGCCCACACTCCCGGCGATGTGGAAAGAACGATCGAAGCGGTGGAAGACGTGCTACGTGAGGCATCGGACGCTCATGCCTGACGGCGATACCCTGTTCGAGCGGGCATGCCTCGGCAAGCGCGGGGCAAGGGCGCCGGTCTGGATCATGCGGCAGGCCGGACGCTATCTACCCGAGTATCGCAAGCTGCGCGCCACCGTCAGCTTCGCCACCGCGATCAGGACCCCCTCCATCGCGGCGCAGCTCACGCTCCAACCGATGGAGCGCTTTCCCCTCGACGCGGCGATCCTCTTCAGCGACATCATGACCCCGCTCGAGGGCATGGGAATCGAAGTGGAGTTCGCCCCCGGACCGGTGATTCGCCACCCGATCCGCACGCCCCGCGACGTGGACGCGCTGCGCCGGCTCGACCCCGAGGAAGGCACTCCGTTCGTCCTGGAAGCGTTGCGGCTCGTGCGCGGAGAGCTTGCCCCGGAGCGTGCGCTCATCGGCTTCGCCGGCGCGCCCTTCACACTCCTCTGCTACCTGGTGGAGGGGCGCGGCTCCAGGGACTTCATGGAAGCACTCAGCTTCCTCCGCAGGGAACCGGAGGCGGCCTCCGCCCTGCTGGATCTGCTCGGCGCATCGATGGCCCGCTATCTCACGGCGCAGGCCGAAGCGGGCGCGGACGTGCTGATGCTCTTCGACTCGTGGGTCGGGGTGCTGGATCCGAACACCTACCGTCGCTTCGTGGCGCCGGTGCTTGAGCGACTCATCGCCCGGATCAGAACCCGCGTGGACCGGCCCGTCATCTACTTCGCCCACCGGGCCGCCACCCTGCTCGACACGGCTTCGCGGATCGGCGCCGACGTGCTGGGACTCGATTGGACGGTCCCGCTCGATCAGGCGACGGACCGGCTCGGGCCGGAGACCGTGGTGCAGGGCAACCTGGCTCCCGCCGCGCTGTTCGCGCCCCGCGCCGCGCTGGGCGAGGAGATCGACGCCGTGCTCGTGGCCGGACAGCGCGCGGCCGCGCACATCTTCAATCTCGGCCACGGGATCCATCGGACCACGGATCCCGACCAGGTGGCCTTCCTCGTGGACCGTGTCCGCGAGACGTCCCGGCGCCTCTACGCGCGTGCGTGAGACCGCTCCCGTGCCTCCCTCCGCTCGGCCGGCCGAAAGGATCGGCGTCCTGGTGATCAACTTCGGCGAGCCGGACGAGCCGACTCCCGAGAAGGTGGAAGCGTACCTCCGCGGCATCTTTCTGCAGAACGTTGATCTGGAACAGCACGTCGACGAGGCGGCGGTGACCCGCGCGGCACACCTCGCCAGAGCCCGCACCCCGGGCCTCCTGGAGGAGTATCGGGCCATCGGAGGTTCCCCGCTCAACGCCCAGGCCGACGCGCAGGCCGACGCGCTCGAAGCGGAGCTGCAAGGGCGGAGATGGTCGGTGAAGACCTACTCCGCGTTCCAGTTCACCGAGCCGTCGATCGCGGAGAGGGTGGCGGAAGCGAGGGAGGACCGCGTCGATACCCTCGTCGGGCTGCCCGTCTACCCGCTGTGCGGCCGGTCCACCACGGTGGCGGCGCTGCGCGCGCTGCGGGCGGCCGCCGCGATGCGGGAGGGGTGGGCTCCGCGCGTCGTCGGCGTCGGGGGATGGCACCATCACCCCGGATACGTGGCGCTGCGGGTCGACCACATTCAGGCCTACCTGTCGGCACGTGGCCTGGACCTGCGCGACCCCGACACGCTCCTCTACTTCTCGGTGCACGGCACGCCGCTCAGGTACCTGGATGACGGCAACCGGTACGATCGCTACGTGGCCGAGCACTGCAGAGACGTCGCGCGCCGGCTCAAGGCCGACCGATACGCGGTGGGCTTCCAGAACCACACCAATCGTGGGATCGACTGGACGCAGCCGGACAACCGGGAGCTGTTGCCGGCCACGAGCGAGCGCCGGCTCGTCGTCGTCCCGATCTCCTTCATGCACGAGCAATCCGAGACGCTCGCGGAGCTGGACCACGATCTGAGGGATCTCGCCGAGGGCCTGGGAAAGGAGTTCCACAGGGTTCCGGTGCCGCACGACGACCCGAGGTTCCCGCGCTTTCTCGCGGACCTCGTGGCCCGGGTCGTCGCGGCGGCACCGGCTTCGGGCAACGGAACCCTCGCGCCGTGCCGATGCAGTCCTGAGGGAGATACCTGGTGCACGAACGGCTCCCGCGACCTTCCCCCGAGTCCCTACGTACCGGAGGAGCGCTGACGCGATGATCGTCGTCGTCGGTGGCGGCATCACCGGTCTCACGCTGGGGCTGGAGCTGCAGCGACGCGGTGCGGACTACACCGTGCTGGAAGCGTCCGACCGGCCCGGCGGCGTCATCCGGAGTCGCGAGGTGGAAGGGCGTATCCTCGACTGGGGACCCCAGCGCGCCCGCCTGACCGCGGCCGTATCCGACCTGGTGGACGAGGTCGGGCTTCGTGACGAGATCATCCCCGCCGCGCCCGATCTGGATCTCTTCGTGTACCGCGGGGGACGGCTTCGCACGGTGCCCTTCTCGGCGGGCGCGTTTCTGACCTCGGACGTGGTCGGATTCGCGGCCAAGCTGCGCCTGATGTGGGAGCCGTTCACGAGGGGCGCGGATCCGGCGGAAAGCGTGGCGGATTACTTTCGCCGGAAGCTCGGCCGCGAAGTGTACGAGACGCTCGTCGCGCCGCTCTACGGCGGGCTCTACGCATCGGACCCGGCGGACATGCGGGTAGGGCTCTCGCTCCTTCACGTCCTGCGGGAGTTCCGCGTCCGCCGCAGCATGCTCCTGCCCCTGCTCCGCCGCGGTGGACGCATCCGACCGCCGACGGCGTGTACCTTCCGCCGCGGCATGGAATCGCTGCCACGCGCGATCGCGCGCGAGCTGGGAGGCCACCTTCGCACGAGCAGCCCGGTGCGTCGTCTCGAGCGATCGGGACGCACCTGGCGCGTGCATCTGGATGGCGAGGTGATCGAGGCCGCGAACGTCGTGCTCACCACACCGGCACCCGTCGCCGCCGAGCTCCTCGGACCCTCGGCTCCGGACGCGGCCGCCATCGTGGGTACCCTGCGATACAATCCCCTGGCCGTCGTACACCTCGAGGCCGACACCCCCCTGCGGGGGCTCGGCTTTCAGGTCGCGTTCACCGAGGCGCTGACGCTGCGCGGCGTGACCTTCAACGACAGCCTCTTCGGAAGACGAAAGCTCTACACCGCCTATCTGGGCGGTGCCCGTCATCCCGAGGTCGCCGGGATGGACGATTCCACCGTGGCCGATCTGGCGGTGGCCGAGTTTCGCGAGTGCACGGGCTATGCGGCCCGGCCGCTCGCCGTGGCCCACGAGCGCATGCCCGCGTGGGACGTCTCGTGGAGCGCACTCGCCGGCCTGTCGCTTCCCGACGGGATCCACGTGGCCGCGAACTGGTGGTCGCGTCCCGGGCTTCCGGGGAGGATCGCCGAGGCTCGACGCACCGCCCGCGCGCTGGGAGCCTGACGGAGCCGGCGACCCGGGAGCTCGGGGTGACGCGTTACCCCGAGGCAGCCTGCCCGGCCTCCACCATCCGCTGGTACGCCGGCGGAACGTAGGCACAGAACGGCTCGGCTTCGAGGGGATCGCCGGTTACCGCGTACGCCCGAGCGCGGCTTCCTCCGCAGACCCGCAGGTACTCGCACACCGCGCACTTGCCCTTGATCAGCGACTTGTCGCGCAGCTGCCTGAACAGAGGCGCCTCCCGGTAGACCTCCACCAGGTCATCGGTGCGCACATTGCCGGCCGACAACGGCAGGAAGCCGGAGGGGAAGATCTCACCCAGGTGGCTGACGAAGAGGAATCCGTCTCCGTCGTTGACGCCGCGCGCCCTGCCGATGCCGTCCTTCAGCGAGTGCCCCACCCCGTCGGTCAGCACGTCCGGCGTGTCGTTCCGCTCGCCCGCCCTGCGCTCCGCCACCTTCCGCTGCAGAACCACCCGGGCATAGTGCGGCGCGGCTGTCGCCTTGATATCGAAGGGTACCGTCCTGGACAGATCGTACAGCTCGTTGAAGACCGCCTCGAACGCCTCGGCGCCCGCGACGTCCTCGGCGCGTGCGCGACCCACGGGAACCAGGAAGAACACCTCCCAGAAGACGATGCCGGCCTCCGTCAGCAGGTCGGCCATGAGGCCGAAATCGTGCACGTTGTGGCGCGCGACCACGGTGTTGACCTGCGTGGACATCCCTACCTCGCGCGCGGTATGCAGGATGCGGAGTCCGTGGTCGAACGAGCCCTCGACCCGACGAAACTCGTCGTGGATGGCCGCCGTGGGTCCGTCGAGGCTGACGGCGAGACGCGCGATCCCGGCCTCGTGCAGCTCCCTGAGACGCTCCTCGGTGCAGAGCGGTGTGGTGGCCGGCGTGATCGCCATCCTCAGCCCCAGCTCGCTGCCGTAGCGGGTCAGCTCCACGATGTCCGGCCTCTTCAGCGCGTCGCCGCCGGAGAAGACGAAGATGATCGGGCCGAATCGCCGCACGTCGTCCAGCATCTTTCTGGCCTCGGCCGTGGTCAGCTCACCCGGATGCCGGTTCGGCTGCGCTTCCGCACGGCAGTGCTTGCACGCCAGATCGCACGCCTGGGTGGTCTCCCAGATGACCAGGAACGGGGCCCGATCGAAATCCCGGGGCATCCCGCCCGGACCTCGGGTCCCGTGCCCGTGACCGGGGTGACCGTGTGCGCCATGTGCGCCGTACCGGCGTGGATGAGGCATGCCGTCTCTCTCGATTCGTGGACCGTCCGGGCGGCAGAGGTTCTTCCCCTCTGCGTGAGATCTTGCTCCGACGCCGGGAAATGTGCACGATCCGGCGCGGGCGCGCTGTCGGGCTGCAACGGTCATCCGGCGTAGGGACCCTCCCGGTTCCGCATCCGTAGTATCCGGGACCCGTGCGGCGCCGCTCAGGGCGGTCGCGGAACCCTGTGGGCGCGTGACGTGGAGCGCGTTCCGCGACCCCCTCCAACTCCTCGACGACCTGCTAATCCAGCGCCTCGATCTCCTCGAGCGTGCGTTCCCACTCCGCCATCAGATCGGCGAGGCGCCGCCGCAGGGCTTCGCGCTCCTGCTCGAGCGCCCTGACCTCCTCGGCCGGCGTACGCTCGTAGTAGCCCGCCCCGCAGAAGACGGCGTCGATCTCCCCGATCCGCGATTCGGTCGCCTCGATCCGCGCCGTCAGCTCGTCGTTCCGCTCCGCCAGCTTGCGCTTGAGTCGCTTGCCGTTTCCGTCCGCCCGCCGAGGCTTGCCACGAGCCGTGCGCGCGCCCTGCCCCCGCGCGGGGCGAGACGCATCCGAACCGGGCCCCGGCTCGCCACCGGACGCTCGCGAACCTCTCCCCTGCGCCTTGTCGGCGCGATCGGCCCCCTTACGGCGCTTCTCCTTCCGAGCCTTGAGAACCACCCGGTCGGCGTCGAGGTGGTCGTCGCCGCAGTAGTGGACGTACTCCTCGTAGGTGCCGTGATAGTCGCGGATTCCGTCCGGCCGGATCTCGACCACCCGCGTGGCCAACTCTCCCACGAACCACCGGTCGTGTGAGACGAAGATCAACGTCCCCGGGTAGGCTTTCAGTCCCTCGACCAGCGCCTCGATCGACTCCAGGTCCAGGTGGTTGGTCGGCTCGTCGAGCACCAGCACGTTCGGCTTCGCGAGCGCCAGCCGCGCGAACACGAGCCGCGCGGCCTCGCCCCCCGACAGCGCGCCGAGCCGCTTCTTGCCGTCGTCGCCCGAAAAGAGCATGAGCGCCATACGGCCCCGCACGAAGCCGATGTCGCGGTCGGGGCACGCGTCCCAGAGCCATGCCTCGGCGGTTCGGGCGGCATCGTCGAGCTGCTCGCGGTGGTCCTGGGCGAAGTAGCCCGGATGGGTCTCGTACCCCCACTCGACGTCGCCGGCGTCGGGCTCGAGCTCGTCCACGACGATCTTGAGGAGCGTGGACTTTCCGATGCCGTTGGGCCCCATGATCGCGAGCCGGTCACCGCGGCGCACGAGCAGGTCCACGCCATGGAGGACCTCGTCATCGCCGAACGCCTTGCGGACGGCCTTGACGGCCAGCACCTCGCGGCCGCTGGCGCGCGTCTGCTCGAAGCGAAACGTCGGATAGCGCCGGGACGAGGGTACGAGCGGCCGGATGGCCTCGGCCCTCTTCTCGATCATGCGCGCTTTGCTCTGCGCCTGGCGTGCTTTGCTGGCCTTGGCCCTGAACCGGTCCACGAACTTCTGGTGGTGCGCGATGTCGCGTTCGCGCGCCGCGATCTCCTTCTCCCTCCGCGCGCGCTCCGACGCCTTGGCCGCGAGAAAGTCCGTGTAGTTGCCGCGGTACAGCGTCACGGTCTCGTAGTCGACGTCGAGGATGCTCGTGGCGACGTTGTCCAGGAAACGGTGGTCGTGCGAGATGACCACCGCCGGTCCCGTGAAGTCACGCAGGAACGTCTCGAGCCAGCGGATCGAGAGGATGTCGAGGTGGTTCGTGGGCTCGTCGAGGAGGAGCACGTCCGGAGCGCTCGCGAGGACCCGGGCCAGCAGCACGCGGAGCCTGAAGCCGCCCGACAGCGTCGAGAGCGGCCTGCGGTGCACCTCCGCGGGAATCCCCAGCCCCTCGAGGATAGCCGCCGCCCGCGCCTCGGCAGCATAGCCGTCGTGCATCTGCACGATCTCTTCCAGCTCGCCGAAGCGCTCCGCGTCGAAGTCGGCGTCCGCGTGCCTCAGGAGCGCCTCCTTCTCGACGATGGCGCTCCACAGCTCGCGGTTGCCCATCATCGCCACCCCCAGAATCTCCTCGTGCTCGTGCAGGAACTGATCCTGGCGGAGCACCCCCACCCGCAGGCGCCTGGGGATGGCCACCGAGCCCTCGCTGGCCTCGACGTCTCCGCTGAGGATGCCGAGGAAGGTCGTCTTTCCCGAGCCGTTCGCGCCCACGACTCCGTACCGCTCGCCGGCGTTGAGCTGGAGCGATACGCCCGCGAAGAGCGTCCGCTCGCCGTACCACTTGGCGAGGTTCGAGATCGAGATCATGGAGTAGGAACGACGACGCGTCGTGGTGGTTCGGGCACCGCCGCCGAAGGCAGGGGTCCGAGGAGGAGTGACGACCCATCAGGCCGCGACACCCCTGCGCCCCTCCACATGTCTGACATGAGCTTACGGTTCGTGGGTTGCGGTGGCACGGCCCAGCCCACGCCCTTCGGGCGCGGGTGCCCCCCTTCGTTAGCCCTCCTCGGCGTAGCTACGGCTATGCTCTCGTCGGCCTGCCTCGGAGCTGAAGCCGTGGCACCGCAATGAGGCCCGC
>Ga0114931_10004469_pt1 | contig 17442 bp, 18 predicted proteins | sample 2SBtaG_FD_89579 | JGI IMG/M metagenome (GOLD analysis project Ga0114931, IMG submission 89579) | Deep subsurface microbial communities from Kolumbo volcano to uncover new lineages of life (NeLLi) - 2SBTROV14_V59a metaG | ecosystem: Environmental > Aquatic > Marine > Volcanic | place: Kolumbo...
GGTTCCCGGCCCCATCGACCCGGCGACAAATCGCGGTTTGATATGTTCATAATTCTCAACCGCACGCCGGGCAATCTGCGCCGCGATACGATTGATTTCCATTGTTCTGTCCTGCAGGTCATATTCCGCCAGAACAATTTCGTTGGCACCAAAAGTATTTGTTTCCACAACATCGGAACCGGCAGCAAAATAATTCTCGTGAATGGACTGCACCTTTTCAGGAACAGTCAGGTTGAGGATTTCCGTGCAGCCCTCTCGGCCGCCCCATTCTTCTTCCGTGGGATTGAGCGCTTGTATTTGCGTGCCCATGGCGCCGTCAAATAAAACGATGCCTTGTTTTAATCTATCGAAAAAAGTCAATTAACTCTCCTGTTTGAAAAAACTTTACTACTGAGCAAATCATCAAACACCATGTACATGGTGGACAATTTTGATATTACATCTCTTTGGCTTGCTTCAGCACCGCAACAACTCGAATCGTCCTATCGACGCTAATCCAATGAGCGGTGTTGTATTTGAGACAATAGTCATTGTGGCTTTTCGATTTCCAAAGCTTCAACGGCCTCAAAATCTTCATCCAGTTCCTGAGGCGAATAATCTATGTATACTACCTTGCGCTTCCGCAGCAAGGCTAAAAACTCCACGCGCGATAAATTTAGCAATGTCGCTGCCTTTCCAGTCGAAATCAGACCATCAGTAAATAATGTCAGCACAAGCCATTCCTTAACATGACGCTGTACTTACGTTTGGTCATACCCAAATTGCAATAAATCGGGTGGTAGTTTCACTTTAAATGTTACTTCGGTCTTTGCTTCACCCTTTCTCTACCGAATTGACCCAAAAACCGCCTCATTTAATCTTGTAACCAATATTCCGTAAAAAATCTTTTCTCTCCTGAATATCCTTTTCCGTCTCTACACCCAGCGTGCTCAACCCATCGATGACGCCGAGGACGCCTCTGCCCTGCTCAGTCTCTGCCATGATCACTTGCACAGGATTGGCAGTGGCGCAAAAGAAACGCACAATTTCAGGCACATCGCGGAGGGTTCGCAAAATGTTGATGGGATAAGCATTGCCCAGAAACAAAATAAACACATGTCCTGCTGCAAGTTTCAAGGCATTCTTCTTTGCCAGTTCAATGAGCGCATCATCCGTGCCGGTAAATCTTACCAGCCGCGGGCCCGAGGACTCGCAAAAAGCAAATCCAAATTTGATGCCGGGAACAGTCGTTACCAGCGCCTCATGCACATCTTCGGCAGTTTTTATAAAATGCGTTTGTCCGAGAACAAAATTCAGCTCATCGGGATTTTCAATTGTTACGGTTTGTAATTGCATCTTGTCTCCTTCCCGGATTCCGGGTTGCTTTTTATTCTAATATTTTTAGCACCTCTTCCAAACGGCTCAAATCCTGAAACAAATGGTCGGGTTGGTGTTCCCTCAGTTGCTCTACTGTGTAATGCGCCGCAGCAACAGCCACAGCAGTAGCGCCATGCGGGCGGGCGCATTGAATATCCGCCGGCGTGTCGCCGATGACGACGACATCCGACGCCTCAGGTACCTGACCGAACTTTTTTGAAAACCGCTTTATCGCATACGGCAATAACTCATTACGGATTTCAGAATCGTCCGCAAAAGCTCCGAATTGAAAAAAATGATCGATTTTGAAATGCGCCAATTTAATGCGTCCGCTTTTTTCCCAATTCCCGGTCAAAAGGCCCAAAAACACATCTCGCTTTTCAGCTAACACCTCGAGTAAATCAGATACGCCGGGCATGAGTTTTTTCCCATTCAGAGGTGTCTTGATTTCTTTTTCCAGCAAACGATAATAAAGCTTTTTAAATTCCTCAATAGCCTGCGCATTGACATCGAAATGATAGGCCAGGAGTGCATCTTTGATAATGGAAGTATCGGTACGTCCGGCTAGCCTGACGTTTGCAAATGCATCGGGTACATTAAAAAGACGCAGGAAGGCTTCATTCATGGCGCGCAATCCGGCGCCGCCGCTTAAAATGAGCGTTCCGTCAATATCGAATAATAGTACTTTCAGAGCAAAACTCCTTTTTTATAAAAGACTCAAAATCAATTTTATCAAAGGCAGGGTAAAAAGAATAACAAGAATAATTGCCAGATATTTCATTCCTGATTTTTGCTTTGGGAATTCATACCCGCATATAGGGCAAACATCGTATTTCTTATCAACCTCTACCGCGCAAGACGGACATTCTTTTGTTGCCATAAGCATCATCCTTTTGAAACTGTCAAATAAATAGATTGTAGAAAAAAACAGATTAAATATCAAGCACAAAAACGCAGGATACTATTTTCAAAATGAACAATTGTTTACAAATCGACATCTATTTTATATATTGAATTTTATATTTAATCGTTTAACCAACAAGATTCTTCCAGAAAGACAAGAACGGAGTCGGGTAACAGAGCGAGCTTATGAAAACCGCTTTATACCAAGAACAATAATCAGACTTTTCGATCAATAATGTGAGTTTATGTAACTGTTCTTAAATTGATGAAATCAGCACCATCTTTTCTGAGCTAATCAATCAATTATTTTTATCAAAAAAAGGAACCGCAAATGAAAGACGCCCGATACGAAAAATTAGCCAAGGTTTTGATTCACCATTCCACCAAATTGCAAAATGGAGAAAAAATTCTCATTGAAGCAATCGATGTCCCGGAAGAAATAGTGATTGCCATTATGAGAGAAGCGGATGCCGTTGGCGGGCAATCGTTAGTAACACTCAAACAAAGCCGCATTCTCCGCGAACTTTATAAAAGTGCGACAAAAGAGTCCATGCAACTGATTGGAGAACTGGAAGCTGAGCGGATGAAACAGGTCGATGCTTATGTTGCCCTGCGCGGCAGCCACAATATTTCAGAACTCGCGGACGTCCCGGATGAAAAGATGAAGCTTTATCAGCAATATTGGTGGCAGCCGGTACATATTGATATTCGCGTTCCCAAAACCAAGTGGGTCGTTTTGCGATGGCCGCATCCATCCATGGCGCAGCAGGCCGGAATGAGTACCGAGGCGTTTGAAGATTTTTACTTTAATGTCTGCACCCTGGATTACGGCAAAATGTCGAAAGCAATGGATGCACTGGTGAAACGCATGGAGAACACGGATAAAGTCCATATCACCGGGCCGGGAACGGATTTAACATTTTCAATCAAAGGTATGCCTGCCATAAAATGTGATGGAGAGAAAAACATTCCCGACGGCGAGGTTTATACGGCACCCGTCAAAACTTCGGTGAATGGTGAACTGACCTACACAGCGAAAACGATCTACCACAGTGTCACTCACGACAATGTCCATCTCGTTTTTAAGGACGGCAAGATTATCAAAGCTACCTCGGACAAAACGGACGATCTCAATCGTGTTCTGGACACGGACGACGGCGCGCGCTATATTGGCGAATTTGCTTTGGGCGTTAATCCCTACATCACCAGCCCGATGCTGGATATTCTTTTTGATGAAAAGATTCGTGGTTCGTTCCACTTTACCCCGGGCGGCTCTTACGACGATGCCGACAACGGCAACAAATCCCAGGTTCACTGGGACATGGTCTGCATTCAAACCCCGGAATACGGCGGTGGTGAAATTTATTTTGATGATGAATTAATCCGCAAAGACGGACAGTTTGTCGTAGATGATCTATTACCGTTAAATCCGGAAAATTTAAAATAATTCAACAGGAGTATCATCATGCAAGTCTCGATCGAATATTGTACGGTTTGAAACTATTATCCGCAAGCGGCCAGGTTGGCTGCAGACATACACGAAAAATACGGCGTGGAACCGGAACTCATCAGTTCCGGCGGCGGAGTTTTTGAAGTGACAAAAGACGGTGAACTCATTTTTTCCAAAAAAGCGGTGGGAAGATTTCCGACCACTGAAGAAATCTTTAAATTATTAGACTAGAGATACGCATTAATGAATCAAATATCTGACAATGTACTGAACAATGCAATAAATCTATTTAAAGCGAAAAAATATCAGGCAGCGCTGGAACAACTCGATCAGCTTGTTCGTGCGGACATGAACAACGCAGAAGCAATCATTATGCAAGCCCGCTGTTTCCTGGCAATCCATGATCACGGCTCTGCGCTGCGCACATACAATTTCATTATAAAAAATACGAACAAGTTTCACCTTGCCGCGCTTGGAGAAGCCGAACTTGTTTCCGGAGGGTTTCACCCGGCATTATCGCATCTCGAGTTGGCCCTGAAAAACAATCCGGGAAAAGGAGAAACACTATTCCTGACGGCAGTGGCAGCGTACAAATCCGGGTTCATTTCAAGCGCTAATTCATACATTAAAAGAGCGTTGATGAATCAATTTTCATGGGAGGACGACGATCCGGTCGATTTTGTTTTGCAGCATCTTTTGCCCCGATCAGAATATACGGATTTTGAACACATTTTTCTGGATGCAGAAAGCGAAATAAAAGAAGGCAAATCTCCGGGACACAACCGATGGTTTGCCATTACATTACCGATTTTTTGGTTCTATACAGCTCCACCGGGTGAAGAACAGAAGCAGCGCGCGGCACACCTTTTCCAGCTTATTGCAGGCGAATCAATGCCTGACGATAGTATGGACGGCCACGAGCAGATGAAAAATATTTTGTTCGATTTTGCATCAAGTCAAGCGGATGCGCGTTTCGGTCTTGAAGCGCTCAAGTATTTGCAGGAACGAAATTATGAGCAGGTCGCGCGACTCATCCTGGCATTGCAGTTGGAACATTTGAAGGAATTTGCATACTACTTTCGTCTCCGTCCGGAGACAGTCGCCGATTCAAATATGCGCGAATTGGTACCTCTCCTTCCCCTTCGAATTGCAACAATCCTTATGTTTTTATACGCATCGAGTGATCCTCAGGATCAAATCGAAGAAATGGCAAAGCAGGACATCGATAAAGATTTTTTGACAAAACTATTGACAAAATGTTTTATTTCTTTTTATCAGGAAATAGATCATTTTAAGAAACAAACCACAAATCACCATTAGGAGGTTTCCCATGTTACCCGAATTTAAAAATGAATCTTATGTTGATTTCAGCAAGCCGGAAAACCGCAAAGCTCAGGAAGAAGCAATTGCCGCAGCAGAGAAACAATTTGATCGAGTATACGAACTTTTCATTGACGGCAAAGATGTCAAAAGTGACCGTTTGCATAAAAGTTACAATCCTGCCAACAAAAACCAGGTTGTCGGTACATTTAATAAAGCAGGAAAACACGAAGTCGATCTGGCTATGGATGCGGCCCTGCGCGCCTTTGAAAAATGGCGCTGGGTTTCTCCAAAAGAACGCGCCATTGTTTTGCTAAAAGCCGCCCAACTTATGCGCAAACGCAAATTTCAGATCAACGCCTGGATGATTCTGGAAACGGGAAAAAGCTGGATTGAGGCGGAAGCGGATACATGCGAGGCCATTGATTTTTTAAATTTCTATGCGCGTGAAATGGTTCGCTGGAGCGAAATAAAAGGTGTTACACCGGTGGCGAATGAATTCCCCGAACTCCGCTACATTCCGCTCGGCGTTGGCGCGATCATTCCTCCATGGAATTTTCCCATGGCCATCCTGACAGGTATGACGACAGCCGCTATTGTCACCGGCAATACCGTGCTGTTAAAACCGGCGAGCGACGCCCCGACCGTTGGCTATCAACTCGTTGAGATTATGCGCGAAGCGGGATTGCCTGATGGTGTCTTGAATTTCATCCCCGGCAGTGGCGCAGAAATCGGCGACTACCTCGTACAACATGCCAAGACGCGATTCATCTCTTTCACCGGTTCCAAAGAAGTCGGGCTGCGCATTAACGAGCTGGCTGCAAAACCTTCGCCGGGACAAATATGGGTAAAACGCGTTATCGCTGAAATGGGCGGCAAAGACACCATTGTTGTTGACAGCGAAGCCGATCTCGAAGATGCCGCGAATAATGTGGTTGCGTCCGCTTATGGTTACCAGGGGCAGAAATGCTCAGCCTGTTCGCGCACAATTGTACTTGAGGATATTTATGACAAATTTGTCGACATGCTTGCCGAGCGCGCCAAAAAATTAACTATAGGACCCGGCAAAGTGCAGTCCAATTATATGGGGCCGGTCATCAACCAGGCTTCCGAAGAAAAGGTTCTCTCTTACATCGAAATTGGTAAGAAAGAGGGCAGGCTCGTTACCGGAGGAAACAAAATTTCTGATGAAGGCTATTTCATCGAACCGACAATTTTTGCCGACATCAATCCCGGCGCGCGTCTCGATCAGGAAGAAATATTTGGCCCGGTGCTGGCGGTCATCAAAGCAAAAAATTTCGATGAAGCAATCAATATAGCTAACAGTACGGAGTACGGGCTGACCGGATCGGTATACACGAAAAATCGCTATAAAATAGAAATGGCAAAAAATAAATTCCATGTCGGCAATCTTTACATCAACCGCAAATGCACCGGCGCACTCGTCGGCGGCCATCCTTTTGGCGGTTTCAACATGAGCGGTACCGACTCAAAAGCCGGTGGTATGGATTATCTTGGGTTATTTATGCAGGCCAAATCGGTGAGTGAAAAGTTAGCTTGAAATCATTCTTATTGGTTGAGCATGTTTTAATACCGACTTTTGCTTTTTGGAAAACGGAAAAAGGAAAACGGTAAATGGCTTTGGCAGGTTAAATGATGACAAATGATATCCAGCATAAAATGGAAATAAAACTAAACGCGGAGGTGCCAAGCTTGCAGAAATTTTTATTGTTTTTAACATAGGTTTTCTCCGTGAGCTCGGCGTTAAATTTTCTTCAAAATGATTACTCATTTAGCTCAGCAAAAGCGCCAATAACTTGAATTAATCCGGGAATATATGAATTTTACTGCATAACTATTTAAACAAGGCTCGTAATTCCGGCTGGAGCGGAGCGGAATGCGACCGAAGGAAGTGCCCGTGGTGCGACCGAAGGAAGTGCCCGTGGTGCCGGAATCTCCACATTGAGCAAGGAGATTCCGGTATCCTCCTGACGTCGGAACCGGAATGACAGAAAGTGAACTTTTTTAAAATAGGAAAGCATCCCCCGAAACACCTCATTTTCTCAGGTAAATCAACCCCAATTCCAGGATCATTGAATTCACCATAGAAAAATGCTTATTTCACAAATAATCGGACCCGGAAAAATTCAACCCGGATGAGATAAATGAGTGAAATTCGTCTAATTTGTGGTCAAGATTAGTTTAGATCGAATTTCATGATTACACAATAACCACAAGCTGATCCCGGGCTGAATTTCCCGGGATCAGCCATGAATCATTATTTTACCGTGCGCTCAGGCGCTTTAGGTATTTTTTCGTTCGGAACATGTTCTGCGGCCCAGGGAATAATGTGAGTAGCAGGTTTTTGTTTATGTACATGTAGTTTCTGCATGAACATATCCTGCTTGAGCAACTGGATAGCAAAAGCAGGATCAACGCCTTTGGGACAAACATCCGAACAGGCACCGGCAAAGTGGCAACGCCACACACCATGACTGGAGTAAAGCTCCTCTTCGCGTTCCTTTGCGCCCTCATCCCGCGAATCGGCATTATAGCGATAAGCCTGCGCCAGTGCCTGCGGGCCGATAAAATTATCGTCCGTGGCAACGGTTGGGCAGGCAGATAAGCACAATCCACATTTGATGCAATAAGCAAACTGAATATAATCGACCAATTCATCCGGGGACTGAAAAAACTCACCCGTGGGATTGTCCAGTTCTTCCACTTGCTCGCGAATCATATAAGGTTGTATGGATTTATGTTTGTCAAAAAACCCTTCAAGATCGGGTACCAAATCCCGAATGATATTGTAATTCGGCAATGGCTTTATGGTGATCGTATCCGCTTCAAGATGCATAATCTGGTTGTTGCAAGCCAACCTCGGCAATCCGTTTATAAACATGCCGCATGACCCGCAAACACCCATCCGACAGGAAGACCGATAGGCAAGAGAACTATCAAGATTCTCTTTGATCCACAATAGACCATCAAGCACAGTCATCCCTTTGATGACCGGTACCTGAAACTCTTGCATCCTGGGCGCCTCATCTTTTTCAGGATTATATCGAAGAATTTCAAAGGTAACATTTTTGATCACTTTAAGATCAGAGGACTGAACCTCTGGAGCACTCGTTTCGCTCATTATTTGTTTCTCCTATTTGAAAATTCATTCGCCCGAACAGCGAATATTTCAAATTCTTTTGGATTCCATCATTCACATTTCATTAAAAAATATCAAACTGCCGCAGGATTGAGAAAAATAAAAACAGCAACATAAGTTCCATAAACAAAAAGGGCCAGGCCGCCGAGCGCGAAAAACCAGTTAATAATTTTTTCCCACGTTCGCGACAAGGAAAGTTCAAACAAAATATTTCTAAATCCATACAGCCCATGATATAAAGCGGCACCAAGCAGGATGATGTATGTCACCATAAAAAATCCCTGCTGACTGCGCATGAAAACGGATTGTGCGGAGGTAACATCTCCTCCATAGCCCAATCCCAGGAATCCTAATATAGATTCAAGATGCATGATAAACATGTGCAATCCCAGGAACACAAAAATAACGGCGCCGGCAATGATATGCCAAAACCATAATGACGATTCTCGCATTGTGTTTCTCCTCAAATCAAATGAAATAAAAATCTGCCCCGCCAAAAATAATAATGATTGCCGCGACAATCATCACACCAATGAACAAAGGGCGTTGACGATGAACTGATGTAACATAAGGGAAAACCGGACGCTGCGCTTTACCAAGCATAAAGCCCAGTTCCGTAATAATCAATCGCAGGCCGTTTAACGCATGATACGCAAACGCAAGGAAAACAAGAAACTCGCCGAATTTAAAAACCGGAGTTTCAAAATTAGCCATTGCACTTTCCCATGACTGGTGTCCGCCGATTCTGGAACCGGTTACGAAAATATGCAAAAGAAAGTAAGCAAGAATGCCCAACCCGGTAAGCCTGTGCAGAGCATAGGCATAACGTTCTGCACCAAAACGACCGCCGCCTATCCAGCCCATAATACCGAGTTTGTTTTTTCGGTGTTTTACCTCTACTTTCATAACTTTCCATATTTCTGTATTTGAGATAAGAATAACTTAAAAATCCAGTGGATTAGTACTTTCTTTCCACAGGTTTCCACATTGTTATGTTCACGGGTTTATAGTCGAGTCTCGGCCCTTCTTTTTCATAAAAAGCCAAAGTATGCTTTAACCAATTAACATCATCACGGGTCTTGTGGTCACGACGAGCATGAGCCCCGCGAGATTCGGTTCTGTTCAAAGCACCGGTAACCATAACTTCAGCAAGATCCAGCAGATTGCCAAGTTCCAGAGCATCGATAAGATTGGTATTATATGTATGACCCTTGTCCGCTATTTTAATATCATTATAGCGCACTTTGATTTTTTTGATAATCTCGAGCGCTTTACTCAAATCATCTCCGGTTCGATAAACCCCGACATATTGATCCATGCAGGATCGAAGTTCACGTCTCAGTGCATAGAGGTCTTCTTTACCGTTTCTGTTAAGCAGATCGTCGTAAAGTCTTTTTTCTTCGGCGTCAACAGCATCCTGGGGCACACTAGGGATTTCCGTTGTCTCTTTGCAGTATCTTCCTGCTTCTCCACCGGTAATGCCACCCCAAACCAGACATTCAGCGGTCGAATTTGAACCGAGCCTGTTTGCTCCATGCAGACTGACGCAAGCAGCTTCGCCCGCAGCCCAAATCCCTTTAATGCGCGTCGCGCCGTTAATATCGGTTTCAATTCCGCCCATGGCATAGTGTGCTACGGGACGGATGGGAATGGGTTCTTCAATCGGATCGAGATCATTAAATTCTATGCACACTTCGCGGATAAGAGGAAGCCTCTCGTTGATTTTATCTGCGCCCAAATGACGTAAGTCCAGATGGAGGTAATCCAGGCCATTGGGGCCTTTAAATCCGCGTCCCGCTTCTATCTCGGTTATCTCCGAGCGGGAAATCAGATCACGAGGCGCAAGTTCTTTCCTCTCGGGTGCGTATTTCTCCATGAATCGTTCACCCTTGCTGTTGAGGAGATATCCTCCTTCTCCCCGGCAGGCTTCGGTAATTAAAATACCGGAAGGAACAAGGCCGGTGGGGTGAAATTGCAGGAATTCGATATCCTCGAGCGGCAGACCAGCGCGATAAGCCATGGCCATACCATCCCCGGTTACCGTGCGGGAGTAGGTTGTAAAACCAAACAGGGTTCCGGCCCCGCCGGTGGCAATGATGAGCGCCTTGCCGTGAATAACCTTGTATTCGCCGGTGGTCATGTTAAAAACCGTCAAACCTCGAAACTGCCCGCCATCCGTTAAAATCGAAGTTACAAAATATTCGTTATAGTGGGTGGCGTTTTTGTACTTGAGAAGCGTATCGTAAAGGGTTTGCAACTCAAAAAAACCCGTCTTGTACGCAGCCATAACCGCGCGCGGATAACTGTGTCCGCCAAAAGGCCGTTGGGCGATGGTACCGTCTTCGCGGCGACTCCAGGGAATTCCCCAGTGATCCATTTGCATTATTTCGCCGGGCATGGCATGGACAAAGCGATCAATGACATCCTGATCGGCGAGAAAATCGCTTCCCTTGAGCGTATCCCACGCGTGTAGCTCGTAGCTGTCGCCATCATCCAGCCGTAAGGCGGCTGCCGTGCCGCCTTCAGCAGCGACCGAATGAGCACGCATCATTTGTCCTTTGGTAATGACAGCGATGTCGATGTCGCCATTGGTTACACGCGAAGCTTCCACTGCTGCACGTAATCCAGCTAAGCCAGCTCCGAGGATTACGAGATCGTGCGTCAAAACATCAGACATGAAATGCCTCCATTTTGAAAAAAGTATGAGTAATTTGTAAAATAAATATAGAATTGAAATTATGGAGAACAATCGGATCGGAAGGTGTTGATCTTTGTCCTGTTCTAAAACCATCTCTATTGTCCGATCCACATTGGTCTTGCTGGGAATGAAAAAAACCAGTTCGCAAATCCAACATGCATAAGATAAAATTATGCAACAATATGTCAAGGAATATTTTTACGCTTTTTTGCTTTATCCTATTGTGAAGATATTTTTTGTCTCGCTCTCAAACTCTTGTTTTTCCCACCCGTAAGTGAGATTCTACATCAAGTCTGATATTTCCCTTGCTAATTCATTTCATTTTTGATATAATAAGCTCACTTGCACTTGCGTTTTTATCAGGGTTCTCATTAATCGTTTGAAAGAATGATCATGGACATTTATTTTGACAGGCTTGTAAAGCGATCCGCTGTATTAGGAAATCACTTTAAAAAATATTTGAAGATTATCGAAAAAAATCTCGACAGCCTCATGGAGCGGCTTGAAAACGCGGGTATGAAAGAGCGGGTACATCTTTGGGTCAACTCGCCCGATTTTCGTAAAGAAATGCAGACCATTCTTTTGGTCGGCACGTCTCAACAGGAAAGGCTGAACGATTTGGGTTGCTATTTTGCACTGCAATTTCTGCAAATGAATCTGAGTGCCCTGGATGACATCGCCCTTGCGGTAACGAGCGATGAGAACAAGCATGTTATTTACAAGGAATTTATGCTGCAAGTCGGCCACGATTTCCGCAAGCTGACGGCGACTTATATGGAACAGCTCATGCATCTTTTCTTGCCGGAAAACCAACCCATCGAATATGTTTTCCTTGGCGTCGGCACGCGCTCAGATCAGGACGATATAGACGTCGGTGTTGTTGATAGCGGTTCTGAAGACAGAGAAATACTCAACAAAGCCATTTGCAAATTGAACGGTGAAATGTTTAAAAAGGCAATCCATCTCCATTTTCATTTATCCGAACATGTAGGAAATCCGTCGTCGTATTCAGCTTCCTTGGAAGAATATATTGATTTGCTGGAACATGAAATTCACGATTTTGTTATTATTACGGAAATGATCGGCGCGGCCAGAATCACCGGGAGCCGCAAGCTCTTTTCGGAATTTTTCCGCAAGGTTATTTCCAGATATTTCTATCGGCGAAACGACGGCCAGGACCTCAAATATCATGAGGGCTATTTGCGCGGCATAGTCGGCGAAGCACGCTCATTCATGTTCAGAGAACTTTCCAATGATCGCATCAATCCCAAAAATGATGGCCTGAGAATGATCAAGGGGGGACTTTTCGCCGCAAAGACGATCTTCAACCTGCGCCAGGTGAATGCCTGGGCCATTATTGAGGAACTCTGTTCTCGTGACAAGCGTCGGAAAAGCCAGTATCAAAAAGTCGATGATTCTCTCACGTTTTTGGAAATTTTCAGATACTTGTATCAACTCCTCATTGCAGAGGAAGAGGAAATCTTTTTAACTGATGCTTCCGCCAGAAAGAACCTTGGCGTTGTTGCAAAATTTATGGGATACAGAGACATCGGCGGCGCCAAAGCAACCGACTTTTTGCTCACAGATTATTACACCAAAGTCATTCAGGCAAAAGAGACGATCAAAGAACTTTTGCCGTTTGCCATGCGCCATCTGGAATCAATATCCATTCTTGGGAAAATACTTCGCCACAAAAAGGTAACTGCTGAGGGTGAGCGGAGAATCGGAAATCTTGGTATCCGATTTTTAGAGAGTACAAAATTTTTTCGCGGTACGCGATTCTGGGATGATATTATCACCGCTTTGGAACGAAAAGAAGGCCGCGTTCTAAAACGATTTGTTAGCGACCTTTGTGCTCTAACCGGAGATGAGAGAAAGCATGTGCTCAATCAATTCGTCGAATGGGGCTGGAATTCTTTTATCACCATGTTTTCTTTTATTAATCTTTTGCACAAATACAAGTCTATTTTACCGGAATGCCATCTATTTGCAGAACTTAATAAACTTTTTTTCAAGCGTGTTCGGGGGACAGAGGAAGAAGCACAAAGACTGAGTGTTGTTTTTACTCATCATCCACAGTTGGTTTATGAGTACAGCAAAATTTTAACAGAAAAGCAACAGAAAAAATTCTACAACTGGCTCAGCAGCAACGTGTGGGATACCGAAGTCTTACCTGCCAGGGATTGCCTCCGCTACATGCTCAAATTGCATTACAGCATGAGCAAATATTTTAAACGAATCATGCATTCCGTGCTCTCGGAAAAGCCGGAATACATCAAATACCTCATTGATCGCGAGCACTTGGAATTGATCGGCAAAGGAACGCTGGCCAAAATTGAACGTACAAACGGCTTGAAACAGAAACTACAAAACTTGAAATTTTATCATGATTTTCAGTTATTCCGAATGGCTCTGGAAACGCTGGCCGGCGCCAGCACGATTAATCTGGCGCTTCAATACACAGAATTTTCCGACAAGTATATTCGTCTGCTATTCGACACCTGCAAACGGGAAATTGATGAAAAACGCAAAAATGCCGTAGAAACGGGAGATATGCTCGGCATTTTTGTCACCGGCGGGCACGGACAAATGCAGGCTTTTGATGATGATTATGATTTGATTATCCTGCTTAATTCAGAAGATGAGGAAATGATTTCATACTGTTCATCAATTGTTCAGAGAATGCATCGGGAAATCATCAAATCCGGTGTTCTGCCTCATTACAATCTTGCCCAGTGCACAAAATCTTATGTGTGCACTTTTTCAAAACTGGTAATCATTTTGTCGAAAAATATGGATGACAGATTTATTCTGAAATCTCAACTGGTCGGTGCACGATTGGTCGTCGGCAGCAGCCTCTTGCTGGATATCTTTGAAAGAGATATTCTGGAACCTTTTATTTTTAAAAAGAAAAACAAATTCATCAAAGATATGTTGAAAGAAATTGCAACAAGAAGAAAATCGAGAAAAGCCAAAGCAGATTCAATTAATCTGAAAGAGGATGCCGGAGGCCTCAGAGATATTGAGAATTTGATGGCCATTCTTCGCGTTTTGTTCAAAGCAAAAGAGCATTCCAATTTTCGTTTTTTGGTAAAACTTAGGCAAATTTGCCTGCGTATGAATCCCACTTCCGCATGTTGCTCCGGTCCTATGATTTTCTGAGAAAAATAAGGAATCTTCACCGGATAACAGTAACCGCAAATAATAGTATTCATTTAAATCATTTAGACAATATCGTGGAACATCTGGAAGTCAAGTCAAAGCGACAACTTAATCCATCGGAAGTCCTGTTTCTTCGCGTAAAAATGTCGATGAAGGTATCTGAACGCGTATCGAACAAGATTATTAATGAAGTTATTATACCACGTTTACAAAAGAGGAATGAGAAAAAAACAGGAGAGCAGAACTAAATTTCAGCCCCTTCTTTTACAGTATATTCCGCAAGCCGATTTCTCAGAAACAACCTGGCCCGATGAAGATTTGATTTTACCGCTGCAAGGCTCAATTGCGTCATTTCTGCAATTTCTTTTAATGAATACCCCTCAACATCTTTGAGAATAAAGACACTGCGAAATTTTGCCGGTAATTCGGAAATGGCAATATCCATTGCCCCGCGCAATTCATCATTCATTACCGCACGAAGCGGATTATTGCCCACCTGCCGGTTAAAAGATTCCAACGTGCTTTTATTCACCTGATCTTCTTTTCCTTCAAGGCTGCCAAAGTTCTTTTTTTTATTCCTCAGACGCATGAGGGCAAAGTTTGTCGCAATACGGTAAATCCACGTCGAGACAGAAGATTCCCCTTTAAACTCGGGAATGGCTTGAAACACTTTGAGAAATGTTTCATGCAATACACATTCAGCTTCCTAAGGGTTAGCTAATAATCGTAACGCTGTATTGTAAACAAGCTGTTCGTTTTGAGCAACAATCTCGGAAAGTGCGTTCTTATCCCCGGCTACTGCTTTTTCAACAAGCTCTTTTTCTGTATTTGTTTTCTCTGGCATACCGAACTTTCACCGATCAGAAAATAATGGGAGGCAGAATAAAAAAGGAATCCATTTCAATTTTTATCCTGTCCAGCAAAGCTTGCCAAAATATTGAAATCTTTTGTAAAATTCAAGTGCTTTTACAAATGAAAAGGCCCCCGCATAGATTATGCGAGGGCCTTTGTACGTTTTCCGGTTAACACGTTTACTCTCTCGATTCCCGGATTTCATATTCAGTTGTAATATCCACGGATTTTTTTAACATCGCCGATGCTGAGCAATAAATCTCTTCGGAAAGCTCAATCGCTCTTGCACAGGCTTCCCTGGGAATGTCTTTGCCATAAAAAATAAACTTTATTTTAATCCACTTAAAAACATGGGGGTGTTGTGCCGCGCGTTCCGCTTCCAAATGGCATTCGTAATGATCCAGTTTAACCCGTTTCTTCTGCAAAATTGAAATGACATCCATTGACGTGCAACCTCCAAGACCCATGAGAAAAAGCTCCATGGGGCGCGTAGCCGCACTGTAACCTTTAAACTCTGCCGGTCCATCCATCGTCACCCAATGACCCGTATCACCTTTGCCTGCCAGCGCTATTCCATCAATCTGCTTTATTTCGACTTTCATCTTCTGTCTCGCTCCTTCTACCATCTTCTGTAACTGTTTTTTCCAAATCCACTACCAGTTTGTCTATGTCTTGATCTGAAAAGCCTTTTTCCTTTGCGGCCGACTCCAACGTCCCCCAAATCGGTTCACCACATGCAATGCATTTTACTCCTTTATCCATAAGAAAAGAAACAGATTTAGGGTAAACAGTGACCAATTCCTCAATTAAAATATCTTTTTTAATCTTTTCGGCCATCTTTCACCTCAAAGATTCAAAATTGCTTTAATGTCGGATTCAAAGATCGACTTGTCATTGTAACCAATATATTTTTTATAAATATTTCCGTCCGTATCAATGACAAAAGTCGTTGGAATATTATATATGCCGCCAAATCCCTGATTAAAAGCCTGGTCAATGATTGCATTGTTATAATTAATCCCATAATCCTTTATAAATTTCTCCACCGCTGCCTTGCCGTATCTACCACCGGCAACACCAAGAATTTCCAAACCTTTTGAATGATACTCTTTATAAAGCTCGATAAAATGGGGAATCTCGGCTTTACAGGGCGGGCACCAGGTGTCCCAGACATCAACGATCAATGCCTTTCCTTTAAAATCAGCAAGGGTAACTTTTTTGCCATCAAGTCCAGTTAGCGTAAAATTATAGGCCGGCGTTGTTCCTTTCGCACCACCTGATTTAACATTTGAAACTGTCGTACTTTTAGCTTCCGCTTTTGAATCACCTTTACTGCACGCAACCACAAAAGACAATCCCAGGAGAATAAAAAGTAAAGCAAATTTCCTCAAATTCTTAATCATTATGAACCTCCAAAAACCTGTTTTTACCGTTAGCGTCAAAAACATTTTTAATTATATCATCAACGTATTTTGTCAAAAAAACGTGCACAGATTCGCTGCTGCAATTCATTTCCAGCTCCCTGCACAAACACGCTTTGAGCGTGCGTGCAATTTGTTCCTCGCGGCACGATCGAATGCGTTCGCCTATATCGCCACAATACTTTTTGATGATTTTAAGTTCAGCTTCCATTTTCGACCTCCAGAGTTTAGATGACCGGAGGTAAAAAAAGATTCAAAGCTGATTTTCTGCCACACCTTCGCTTGCTGGAAATAACGAAAAACTCACCACGGTTATTTCATGAAAATGGATTATCTTTTGGCTTTTTCATAATAGAGTCGGGCTTCCCGTGGGCGATGTGCTTTCGTCAAAGCATCACCAAGCATGATCAATATCTTCTGATCATGCGGCTGCAAAGAATTAGCTTTTTTGAGATATTTTATCGCGGCATTCACATTATTCTGTTGCATAAAAGCAAGCGACAAATTTAAAAGCACAGTGAGATTTTGCGGTACAATGCGCAAACACTGCTGCCACGCAGAAACAGCCCGCGAAATATCGCCATTGATCATCGCGGCATTGCCAAGCCCCATCAACGTTTCCGCTCTCGATTTACCATCCTCCTGCGGATAGAGCAACAGCGCTTTCTCAAAATAAACAAGTCCGCTGTCTGCATTTCCGAACATTGTAAATGCCGTACCCAGATTTTGATATCCTTCCGCAAAAGACGAATCGAGAAAAATCGCCCTTTTAAATGCGCGAATGGCTTCCGATAACTGCTTATTTCTGAGAAAAGCAATGCCGAGCGCATTTTGCGACTTTAGATTAAAAGGAGATAACCGCAGGTTATGCTGATAGGCCGCGATTGCCGGATCGTATTTACCCATAATTACTAAACAATTCCCAAGATTTTGGTATGCCAGGGCATAATTTGAATCCAACAGAACGGCCTTTCTAAATGCGCGCATCGCTGCAGAAATATTGCCGAGATAGAACTGAATTCTACCGTAATTATTCTGTAAATTCGCATCTGCAGAATCAATGCTGATCGCGTGCCGATACGAACGCAAGGCGTCATTCAACTGCTTGCTTTTAAAGAAA
>Ga0114931_10004470_pt1 | contig 17438 bp, 12 predicted proteins | sample 2SBtaG_FD_89579 | JGI IMG/M metagenome (GOLD analysis project Ga0114931, IMG submission 89579) | Deep subsurface microbial communities from Kolumbo volcano to uncover new lineages of life (NeLLi) - 2SBTROV14_V59a metaG | ecosystem: Environmental > Aquatic > Marine > Volcanic | place: Kolumbo...
CCCATTTCATCGACCCGGAGGGGGAGCGTTTGCGTGTCTGAATTCACCCTCCACGCGCGCACCGCCTTCGGCCGGGCCGAGCCGCTGCGCGACACCTGGCCGGGATTCGCGGTCACCGAGGAAACCGGCGTTGCCCTGGCCTCGGTCGCGGCGCGCCGGGGCGCGGGCGCGGCACTGCGCGCCGCCGCGCGCCGACACTTTTCTCTCGATCCGCCGGGTCCGGGCTGGTGCGCGGCGGGCACGCCGGTCGGCTTTTTCTGGATCGGGCACGAGCAGTGGTTCGCCGAAGCCGCGCGCGATACACTTCCGGACCTGGCCTCGGCCCTGGGCGCCGCCCTGGGCGACACCGCGGCGATCACCGATCAGAGCGACGCCTGGGCGCGCCTGCGCCTGGCGGGCCCGCGCACCCGCGACGTTCTGGAGAAGCTCTCCCCCCTCGACCACGACCCGAGCGCCTTTCCCACCGGCGCGGTCGCGCGCACGGTGATGGAGCACGTGGCGGTCATCATCATGGCCGTGAGCGACGAGCCGGCCTTTACGCTGCTCACGCCGCGCTCATCGGCCCGCTCGTTCCGCGCCCACCTGCATCACGCCGCCGCCAGCACCCGCGGCCCGGCCTGAGCGCTCCATATGCCGGGCGCCGTACCAACCGCGTCACATTGCGAAGCACCCAAAAAGGTTATCTAGAAAATGTCAGTCAATATTCTCCTGATCACCGCCGACCAGTGGCGCGCCGACTGCCTGTCCTCGCTCGGCCACCCGGTGGTCAAGACGCCGAACCTGGACCGGCTGGCCGGCGACGGGGTGAGCTTCCTGCGCCACTTCGCGCAATGCGTGCCGTGCGGGCCGAGCCGCGCCTCGCTGCACACGGGCATGTACATGATGAACCACCGCTCGGTTCGCAACGGCACGCCGCTGGACGGCCGATTCACCAACATCGCGCTGGAGACCCGCAAGGCGGGCTACAACGCGAGCCTGTTGGGCTACACCGATACCAGCCTCGACCCACGCGGGCGACCGGCCGGCGATCCGCTGCTTACGAGCTATACCGGAACATTGCCGGGTTTCCAGCAACTCGAGCCCGGCAGCGAGACCGGGCTCGCCTGGGCGCGGCACCTGAAGCGGCTCGGCTACGACGTGCCGCGCGACGAAGAGGGTGTGTACCATCCGGAGGCGGATTCGCGCTGTCCGCCGTTTCGCTGGTTCACCACCGCGCCCGCGCCCTACAAGGCCGAACACAGCGACACCGCCTTCATGGTCGACCGCGCCCTCGAATTTATCGACGAGAAACAGGCCGAGCCCTGGTTTCTGCACCTCTCGCTGTTACGCCCGCACCCGCCCTGGGTCGCGCCCGCGCCGTACAACGCGATGTACGCCCCGAGTCAGATACCGCCCTTCCGCCGCCAGCCGACACTCGCCGACGAGGCGGCGCGGCACCCCTATATCCGCGTGCTGTTCGACTATAACGCGCAATACGAGGGCTTCGACCCGCGCGTCTTCACGCCAAAAGAGCCGGGCATGTCGGAGAGTCGGGCGGTCTATTACGGGCTCATCTCGGAGGTCGATTTCCACATGGGCCGGATACTCGATCTCCTACAAGCGACCGGGCAATACGATCGCACGCTGGTGATCTTCACCAGCGACCACGGCGAACAGCTCTGGGACCACTGGATGGTTGGGAAGATGAGCTATTTCGAGCAAAGCTTCCGTATCCCGCTGATCGTGCGCGCGCCGGGGAAGGCCATGGATGGGGCGCGCGGCCAGCGGGTGAGCGCGTTCAGCGAGGCGATCGACATCATGCCCACCGTGCTCGACCTGATCGGCGCGGACATCCCGAACCAGTGCGACGGCGCCTCTCTCGCGCCCTTCTTGCGCGGAACGCCGCCCGCGCGCTGGCGCGCCGCGGCCCATTGGGAGATAGATTTCCGCGACCCGTTCGACGACCAGACCGAGGCCACCCTCGGCATCGGCCCGGATCTCTGCGTGTTGGGCGTGGTGCGCGGCGAGCGCTACAAATACGTCCACTTCGCCGCCCTGCCGCCGGTGCTGTTCGATCTCCTCGAAGACCCGGACGAACTGGTCAATCTGGCGGACGACCCGGCCCACCGCGAGGTGCTGGCCACTTGCGCGCAGGCGATGCTGTCCTGGCGCATGACCCATACCGACCGCGCGCTCACCGGCGCCAAATTGACGCCCGAGGGGCCGGTCTACCGCCCCTGGGTGCGCCCCTTCGCCGCCGATGGCGGCGCCGGCGTGGACTGACCGCTTAGCCAGGGGCGGCGGCAACCCGGTTCAAGAACGCCTTGAACTTTGAGAAGGCCATCTCGATGGGGTTGCGGCAGCGAATCGCAGCCGCGCGACACCATAAGGGGCGAGCGTCAGCGCCGCGCCAGCAAGAGGCCGCTCACCAGCCTCGAACCCGGCGGGACCGGCGGCGCAACGCTTGAAAGCCTCGTCGTCGAGCATGACCACGCGGGCGCCGGCCACGTTCGCGCCAGCGAGAATTACTTGGCGCGGCGCGCCCATCAGGTTCGCGAGCCATAGCTCGTCCCCATCCGGTCCCGCAAAGGCCAAGGCCTGCACCTCGCGCGGCCGCGAGACCTCGCTCTGGATGCGCGGTAGACCGGAGGCGGCGTAGAGCGCCCCCATCACGTGAAACGCCGGGTAAACGCCGTTATGATCGTCATACCACGGCACCGAACCGCCGCCGGCGTGGTGCACCAAGCCATGATCGCCCGCCGCCGCGCCCAGAATCACCGAGTCCACCCCGCCCTCGGCCATGCGCGCCGCGTAGCCCAGGCACCACGCCGCGCCTAGCAGGCCGCGCTCGCGCGGATCGCGGCGCGTCATGGTCACGCGCCCGCCCGCGGGATTTGGCGTCGGATCGGCGCCGAAGGGGCTGGTGCGGGTGCCAATGGCGCCCGGCCCGACGCGATAGGCCTTGGCGCCGAACAGGGCGCGGCCCGATTTGATCATGTAGGGCAGGCTCTCGATGGTCTCGATCACCGATCGGTCGTCGGCGGCGTGGACGATGGCGCACGTGCCGTGGCAGATGAAGTCCAGCTTGTCGAAGGGCGGGGGCTTGCGATTGAGTTCCGTGAAATAGGCCAGGCTACCGCCACCCAACGGAATGCCCGGGAAGGCGCCCCGCGTCGCCGCGTAGAGCCGGTCGAAGGGGCCGCTGTCGGGAAACTCGGTGCCGGGCATGACGAAATCGAGATCACCGGCCCACGAGACGGCGACCGAAGCCAGCCGCGCGCCGGCGGCGGTCGCGGCCGCGGCGATGGCGGCAAGGCGCGGTGCCGGGTCCGCCGCGTCGGGCAGCACGATTTCCAGCGCCAGTTCGGCGCCCAACCTTTCGCTCAGCGACTTGAAGCCGGCCAGGGCCTCTCGTGCATCGTCCTTGCGCGCATCGTAGTACCCGCCGAGAAAAGCCGGCCGCAGGGGCGCCAGGCGTTCGGCCGCATCGAGGGCGGCCGCCACGTCGCGTGCTTCCAGGGCCATGCCGAAGCGGGGCAACCGCCCGTTCCGCTCCGCTAGGCACACAGTCACCGGCGCCGCCCCACCGCCGGCGGCGTCCTCGGGCGCGCCGGCGAAGCTCACCTTGACCGTCTGTTCGATGACCTGTCCGGCGCTCAAGGTATAAGGCCAGGGCAGGCCGAGCGGGCGCACATAGGTCTTGTAGGAGGCGTCGGTCCAATTGCGCTGATCCTCCATCTCGAAGGTATCCCCGGTCATGGTGCAGGTGACCTTGAGGCCCGGACAGACCTCGTGGGTCAGGGCGCGGATATCCATAATCGGCTGCTTGGGGTCGATCACCTCGGGAAAGACGGTGTGCACCGTACGGCCATCCACGTGCTCGACCTGGACCGGATAGCCGCTCACCCCCTCGATCGGATGCAACACCACGAAGCCCGTGCGATTGGTGACGAAATCCGTGACAGCCGTGCCCGTGCCCTCGAACAACAGGGTACCGTCGGACGAACCGGTGATACGGGCGCTGTACCTGAACCGCTGGTCGTCGTTGCCGCACCGCGCATCGTAGGTCACGGTAAAACCGTCCGCCGACTCCTCGGCACGGAAGTTCTCGATCGTGGGGTTGAACGTGCCCCAAAACCGGTCCCGCACCACATAGGAGACGGCGCGGATCGCCTCCCGCCCTTGATAGCGAATGTAGCGCAGGGCGCCGCCGTCCAGCTCAACGGTCATGGGCCCAGCCGTTAGCAGCCGCGCCTCCATCGAGGGCTCATCGGTCCCGAACCGCTTGATCAGTGTCGATGGCATGGGCTCTTCTCCCGTGGCTTCCTCCGCGGTATCTACAACACCCGCTCACTCGCCGGATCGATGAGGACCGCCCGGTTCATGTCGGCCAGCAGGGTCAACCGCCCGCCGGGCGCTTTCACGTCGTGCACCGCCAACTCCGCCACCACCCCCTGGCCGCCCAACGTAAAAGTACCGTACGTGCGCGAGCCGGTCGGCTGCAGCAGGTCTATCACGACCTCCAGCCGGGCGAGCCCGGGCCGGGTCGCGCCGCGATCCCGGCTCATGTGCTCCGGCCGGAGTCCCAGGATAACCGGCTGGCCGGCGCGGGCGCTCAGGGCCGCCGCGCGCCCCGGCGGCAGCGCGAGGGCACGGCCGTCGTCGAAGCGCACGGTGAGATCGCCGCCATCGCCGATCAATTCGGCCGATACGAAATTCATCGCGGGCGAGCCGAGAAAGCCAGCGACGAAACGGCTGACCGGATGCTCGAACAGGTCCAACGGCGCCCCCTGCTGCTCGATCATCCCGTCCTTGAGCAGCACGATGCGGTCCGCCAGGGTCATGGCCTCGATCTGGTCGTGGGTGACGTAGACCATGGTCTTGCCCAGTTCCTGGTGCAGGCGTTTGATCTCGCCGCGCATCCCTTCGCGCAACTGGGCATCCAGGTTGGACAGGGGCTCATCGAAAAGATAAAGACGCGCGTCGCGCACGATGGCGCGGCCGATGGCCACGCGCTGCCGCTGACCGCCGGACAGTTCCCGTGGGTAGCGTTGCAAGAGGGAGGTAATGTCCAGCATGTCCGCCGCCTTACGCACCGCCGGCTCGATCTCCGCGGCCGGCACTTTGCGCGCGCGCAGGCCGAAGGCAATGTTCTCGAACACGCTCATGTAGGGATAAAGTGCGTAGTTCTGAAACACCATGGCCACGTTTCGGTCGCGCGGCCGCGCGTCGTTGACCACCTCGCCGCCAATCTCGATAATCCCGGAGTCCGCTTCTTCCAGGCCGGCGATGGTGCGCAGCAGGGTCGACTTGCCGCAGCCCGACGGCCCAACCAGAACCGTGAACTCCCCCTCCGGGATGTCGAGGTCGATGCCACGCACGGCATGAAACTTGCCGTAGTATTTATGCACTTCGGTAAGCCTCAACCGCGCCATCGCCCTTTGTATCCCGACTAACCTTTGACCGCGCCCAGGGAGATGCCGCGCACCAGGTATTTCTGCAACGCCGCCACCGCGATGAAGATCGGCAGCGTTCCCAGGACGCTCATGGCCGAGATCTTTGCCCAGAAATTCGACTGCGCCCCGAAATAGTGGGTCACCTGCACGGGGAAGGTGGTGACCGCGCTGCGGGTCATGACCAGGGCGAAGATGAAGTCGTTCCAGGCAAAGACGAACGTGAACACGGCGGTCGCGAACAGCCCGGTACGCACCATGGGAAAGACGACCTTGACCAGGACCTGCCAGTGGGTACAGCCATCGACCAGGGCACTCTGTTCCAGATCGATGGGAACATCCTCGATATAGCCGCGCATCATCCAGATGACGTACGGCAGGTTGAAGGCGGTGTAGAGCAGGATCAAGCCCTGATAGGTGTCGACCCAGCCCAACCAGACGTAGAGCAGAAACAGGGGAAAGACCACGGCGATCGGCGGGATCATGCGCTGCGAGATGATCCATATCGCCAGGTTTTCGCCGCCGGTGCGGAAGCGCGCCAGGCTATACGCGCAGAGGGTTCCGAAGAACATGGAGATCAACGTACTGCTCGTGGCGACGAAAAGGCTGTTCCATACCGTAATGGCGTCTCCACCCTTGAACAGCGCGGCGTAGTTGTCGAACTGGATGCTGGCCGGATACCAGACCGGCGGCGAGTGGAAGATCTCCTCCGGCGTCTTGAAGGAGATCATGAACAGCCAGTAGACCGGGAACAGGAACAAGAGCGTCAGGATCGTGGCGCCCGCGTAGCGGGCCAGGAGCCGCCACGTCCGCCGCCGCAGGCCCAAGCGGGTGCCCCTCGGTTGCGTTGTCCGGGTCGCGCCGGTCATCGGTCGATCTCCATGCGTCGCAGGGCGGTGATGACGATGACCGAAAGAAGAACAATCACCAGGAACGCGATGGCGCCGGTGTAGCTGGTCTCGAACTGCCGGAATCCCTGAATATAGGTATAGATCGAGATGGTCTCCGTCATGGTGCCCGGGCCGCCCTGGGTCAGGGCCCAAACCACGTCGAACAGACGAAAAAGATCGAGCCCACGAATCAGCAGCGCGATGGCCACGACCGGCCATATCGCCGGAAGCATGATGCGGCGGAAGATGGTCCAGTACGAGGCACCGTCGATCTCCGCCGCCTCGGTCAAACTCTGGTCCACGTTGGAGAGCGCGGCCAGCAGCAACAGAAACATGAAGGGTGTCCATTGCCAGACCTCGGCAATTAGGATCGCCGGGTACACGAAATCCCTGCTGATCGTCCACAGAATGGGCGTCGGCTCGCCGGCGAACCATCCGAGAATCTGATTGATCGGCCCGTACCTGTTATCGAACAGCAAGCGCCACGTCGCCCCCGCCACAACCGGCGCGATCATGGTCGGCAACACGAGAAGGGCAATGAACACCTGCCGGCCCGGCAGACGCTCCAAAAACAGCAGGGCCATGAGCATACCCAGCGCCAATTCGCTCGGCAGGGCGATCACGGTGATGATGAGCGTGTGAAGCAACGACCGCCAGAGGCGCGTGTCCTCGAACAGTGCTGCGTAGTGAAGCAACCCCTGGAATGACGTATCCTCCTCCAGCATGGTGAGGTTCTGGACACTGACCACCAGGTTGTAGATCAGAGGGAACAGGCCGATCAGCAGGATGATCAGGATCGCCGGCGCGATCACCAGGTACTTGAACCGGCGGTCGGAGAATTCGGAAAGCCGGCGGCCGAGGCCCGGGCGGGGTGCGGTCGCGTGGACGCTCATGCCAAGAGCCTTCCGGATCTTCGGGCAGCCGCGGGGGGAGGCAGCTCGATGGGTCGTTGCCGGGACAGTGTGGATCAGTCCGGCGGCGGGGGACAAGCCCGCCCCGCCACCGGCCCGAAAATCAAATCAGTTGGGATATGCGTTCGGCTTGCTAGCCCAGCTCTTGTAGGCGGCCCGCTGCTTGTCCGTGCCGATCTTGCGGGTCAGCGTGTCCCACTGGGCGGCCACATCGTCCAGAATCTGCTTACTGGGATCGCCCGCCCACAAGCGAGTCATGGCTTGGCGCAGGACCTCCTCGTACTTGTCGATCTGCAACAGCGAAAGATCCAGCAGGCCCGTGTCCGCCCCCGCGCGCAGGGTCTTCAGAAATTTCGGCGCATCGGCCCAGCGCGACATGTATTCCTTGTCGGTGTAATGAGATTCGCGGAACGGATCGCGCAAGGCATAGGGGAGCTGCACCCGCTGTAGGCTGATCTCTTCACTGTTCAGCCACTGGATGAACAGGTAGGCCGCCTCCTTGTGCTTGCTACTGGCCGAAACCGCCAGCGAGAAGCCCAGCGCCAGTTCCGGCGTACCGCCCGGCGGTAGCGCGTAGCCTACCTTGTCCGCGATCTTCGACTTGGGCACCCAGGACAAGGCCTCGTCATCGACCCCATAGCCGGCGGCCCAGCGGCCGAATGGCGGCCATGAAATGGTCATGGCGATGTCGCCGTTGAGGAATGCACTCAGCGCCTCGACAAACCCCCATGACTCCACGCCCGGCGGCATGAACTTGTTCTCCGCGCGCATGCCGTCGAACACCTTGACGCCGATGTCGCTGTTGACCGTCGCCTTCATGGTCTTGGGATCGAAGAACTTGCCGCCCTCGACCCGGAATCGCTCCTGGAACAGCAGTTGACTGTAGGCCGGCTGTCGGAACTGGCCGGCGCCATAGACCTTCGGCGCGTACTTGTTCGTGAAGAACTGGCCGATCTGGTCGTACTGCTTCCAGGTTTTCGGCGGTCCCAGGTCGTAGCCGTACTTGGCCTTGAACGCGGCGCGGTTTTTCGGATCCGCGAAAAGGTCCTTTCGGTAGTAAAGAATGAAGATGTCGCCGTCATCCGGAAACCCATAGATCTTGCCGTCCACGGTCATTTGGTTGTCGCGATAGGTTGGCGCGATCTTGTCCAATTCCTTCCGGAAGCCATACCTGTCCACATAGGAGTCGAGTGGCTCCAGCGCGCCGGCGCGCACCAGGTCGGCCATCCATGTCGGCACCACGTTGAGCGCGTCGTAAGCGCCGGTGCGCGCACGGTGCTCCTGCAGGATTTTCGTGAACATGTCCGCGGTTGGCACCTCGATCACCTTCACTTTGATTCCCGTCAACTTTTCCCATTTCGGCCCGGAGAAGTTCAGCGGATCCAGCGATTGCAGACCGGCTTCCCAGACGATGCTGATTTCGGTGCCTGCGTATTTCTTGGCCGCATCCACGGCGCGTTGTCCCGCCGACTCGGCTTTCGCCGATCCCGCGACGGCCAGGGTTGCGAGCGCCGCCAGAGAGACGCCCATCATGACGCGGTGCTGTCTCATGCCTTCCTCCCTTTTTATCTTACGTTCGGAAACGTCATTGTTTTGCCATCAGTGAAACTTGATGGCATTGCTGCTGTCAAGCATAATGGTATAATAGGTATACCATGAAACGTTATGCGATCGAACGACAAAAACTGTCCGACCAGGTTGCTTCGCTCCTGGAAGACGAGATCGTGCGGGGCGTGCGCGCGGTCGGTGACCGGTTGCCCTCGGAACGAGATTTGATGCGTCAATTCGGGGTCGGCCGGCCGGCGATTCGCGAGGCGCTCTTCGTGTTGCATAAAAAGGGCCTGGTCGAGGTGAGCAGCGGCACCCGGGCGCGGGTGACCCAGCCGACGCCGGCGGTGATCCTGGGCGAACTGTCGGGCGCGGCGCGGCATTTGCTGGAGCAGCCCGAGGGTCAGCAGCATTTCCAGGAAGCGCGCACCTTCTTTGAGACCGGCTTGGTGCGCCACGCGGCCTGCCATGCGACCAAGCAGGACCTCGCGCGCCTCGAAGCGGCGTTGGCGGCCAACCGCGCGGCCATTCACGACCTTGTCGCCTTCAAACACACCGATATCGAGTTTCACTACGTTCTGGCCGAGATTCCGCGCAACCCGATCTTCCCGGCGATCCACGACGCCATGGTGGCCTGGCTGACGGATCAGCGGGAAACCACCTTGCAAGTGCCCGGTCAGGTGCGGATCGCCTACGAGGCACACGAGCGCATCTTCAAGTCCGTCGCCTCGGGCATACCCGACAAGGCGGAAAAGGCAATGGTCGCCCACCTGAAGCAGCTGTACCGAGTGTATGAAAAAGTGCGCGCCAGCCGGATCATGGCGGGCAAGGCGTAGCCTCTCTATCCACGAGACTTGGTAAAAATCCTCAACGTCGCGATAGCTCAAAGTAACCCGAGCGTAAAGCCACGCGGCATGGCATTCAGATGTCGGTTTGTTAGCTCGACCATGCCAAGTCAGTCCAGGAGCCCCGTCAGTACATCGTAGGCGCCATCGATGTCCGCGCGCACCGCGGCCTTCAGGGCGGATTTGTCGCCGGCGCGGATCGCATTGAGCATCGCTTCGTGCTGTTCATTGGAGGCCGAATAATTCCCCGAGCCGTGCAGCAGGTTGAAATAGGGGCTGATCTGCAGCCAAAGGCTCTCGATAATCGACAGCAGGGATTTCGAGCCCGCCGCGCCGTAGACAATGAAATGAAAGGCGCGGTTGGCGCGAAGATAGCCTTTCACATCGCCCGCCGCCGTGGCCGATTCCATTCGTGAGAGTTGGTCGTTCAGGGCCGCGATACCGTCGTCGCCGATATTCGGGGCCGCCCATTCCGCGGCGATGCTCTCGATTTCAATCCTGATTCGGCGCAGATCGTCCAGACGATCGACGTTGAGCGGCGGGATGCCGATCGACCGCCCCGAGACGACGGTCAATGCCTTGGCGGCCATCAGGCGTTTCAGTGCTTCGCGAACGGGCATGGTGCTGACGCCGAAGGCCTCGGCCAGGGCCTGAATCTTGACCAACTGTCCGGGCGCGATCTCGCCGTCCAGAATTAGATCGGATAGCTGACGGAATACTTTCTCCTGAAGTGTATCGCGCGGCAGATGCGCCACCGGCAACTCCGAAACCTTCCGTGCCACATCATTCATGATCCATGAGCCACCTGCCGTAAAAGTGTTTTCGGACGTTCCGACCCTCTGCCCACCGTCCCACCGCTCAACCGCTCAATCGATCACACAACCGATGGATATGGGCTCAGCGGCTCGATTCGATCTTGTCCAGCATTTGATCTATGATCTATGATCAAAAGCGTGAACGCAAGATGGAGTCTGTTCGGGCCGGTTCATTTCCTGGAATAGCGGGTCCGGGAATAGCGGGTCCGGGGATAGCGGATTTGAACCGGCGCCAGGGCCGGAAACTCGATCACTGGAAAGCAATAGGGAGGACTACGATGCGTTTCTTATCGCGTATTGCAATTGTCGCCGTCATGGCGGCCATGGCGCTCGGCGCGGCAAGCATCGGCAAGCAGGCCGTCGCCAAGGAAAAGTACAAGATTTTCCTCAGCATGAGCTTCATCGGGAACGACTGGCAGGCCGAAGCGGCCAACATGGTCAAGGCGATGGCTGGGCACAAAAGCATGGCCGACAAGGTCGATCTGAAGATTCAGGTGGCTGGCCCCAATGCCCAGCGCCAGATTCAGCAGATCAACGCGATGGTTCAGGCTGGCGCGGATGCGATCGTAATTTTCCCGATCTCGCCGACCGCGCTCAATTCGGTCGTGAAGAACGCCTGCGCCAAGGGCGTGTTGATCTTCGCCTACGATGCCGAAATCACCGAGCCTTGCGCCTACAACATCTCGATCGACCAGCTCGAAGCCGGTCGGGTCACCGCGGAATGGCTGGTCAAGAAGCTGGACGGCAAGGGCAAGATCGTCGTCATCACCGGCGTGCCGGGCACTTCCGTCGATAATCTGCGGACCAAGGCGGCCAAGGAAGTTTTCGCCAAGCACCCGGGAATCAAGATTATCGCCGAAGCCGTGGGCATGTGGAGTCAGGCCGTCGCGCGGACCGAGCTTTCCAAGATACTGGCGACCCGCGATTGGGACCAGATCGATGGTCTATGGATGCAGGTCGGCTGTTACACCGCCAATGCCATGGAGATCGAGGCGGGCAAAACGGAGAAAGACCTTATTCCCTGCGCCGGCGAAGGCGCCAATGGCGGCCGTATCCAGATGCTGCCCATTGGAACGGATGTCGAGGGCGCGAACGGCGCTTATCGGCCCATGGGAGCGCCCCGCATTTCCTATGCGTCGCCACCCTATTCGGGCGGGCTGGCACTCAAGCTCGCGGTCAAGAAGCTCGACGGGGGCGACGTGCCCAAGAAGATCACCCTGCCGCTGCCGATTGTCACCAACGAGACGATCCAGCTTTGCAAGGAAGGCACCTGGGCGGACATGAAGGGCGGCTGCAATGCCTTCCTGCCGTCGCTGGTGCCGAATCCCGGTTGGTTCGCGTCGATCTTCTCGGCGGAGACACCGGAAATCGGTCTTGGGGCGGCTCTGGTCGGCGAGCCGGAGGCGTAATATCCATGTTGTGTCGGAGCCGGTTGGCCGGATTGTCCGGCCACCGGCTCATTTTTCCGATCGTCTCGGGGCCTGGTCGGCGACCGGCTTCCAGGCCGCCGCCACCGCCCCGGCGGAAGGGGATTTATGACTTCCGGTATTCGGGCACCGCAGTCGGCCATTCGTCTTGAGCGCGTCAGCAAGAGCTTTGGCGCGACCGTCGCGGTCGACGACGTTACCTTCTCCATAGACGAGGGCAGTGTCCACGCCCTGATCGGTGAGAACGGGGCCGGTAAATCCACCGTCGTCAAGATGCTGTCCGGCCTGATAGAAGCCGACACCGGCAGCTATGCCATCCTTGGCGAGACCGAGAGGCTGTCCAGCCCCCGGATCTCCCACCGGCACGGCATCCAGACGGCGTTTCAGGAAATGACCCTGGTCAAGGACCTGACCGTTCTGGACAACATGCTCCTTCCCTATGCGCCGGTGAGCCTGGTCGGCACCGTAAATCGCCGCGCCGCGGCGGCATCCATACGAGCGCATTTCGCGCGCCTCGGGATCGAGGGGATTGATCTGTACGATGAGGTAGGAACCCTCGATCTCGCGATCCAGCAGAAGATCGAGATCGCGCGCGCGGTTTATCGGGCTCCGAAAATCCTTTTGCTGGACGAACCGACCTCGACTCTGGCTGGTCGCGACGTGGACTGGCTGGGCGAGGTCATCGCGCGCCTCAAGGCCGATGGGGTAACCATTGTCTTCATCTCTCACCGGATACCGGAGGTCCGGGCGTTCTGTAATCGGCTGACGATCCTGCGCAACGGCAAACACATCGTGACCGGAGACGTCGGCGAGTTTTCGGACACCGAAGTGATCGAAATGATCATCGGCCGTTCCATGGCGCAGACCTTTCCGTCGCGCCCCGATGGACCGAGACATCTGGGGCCGGAAGTTCTGGCGGTCGAAAGATTATCCGCCGGGCGCAAGTTGAGGGACGCCTCCTTCAAGCTGCATCGCGGTGAGATCCTCGGCGTGGCGGGCTTGCAGGGGATGGGGCAGCTCGATCTGTTCCTGGCCTGCTTCGGCATGGCCGACATCCATGGCGGCACCGTTTCGGTCGATGGGAGCCCGGTCGTGATCACGTCGCCCGTTGACGCGATCCGCGCGAATATCGGGCTGGGCATGGTGCCCGAGGACCGGAAAACAGAAGCGCTGTTCCTGAAGCTTTCCGGCCGGCACAACGCATCGCTCCCGGTCATCGGCCGGTTCACGCGCATGGGCCTGATCGACGGGGCCGCGGAAAGCGAAGCCATCGAACGGGTGTTCGATCGGATCGATGTGGACCGCAGGGCATTGTGGACCCGCGTCAGCGCGTTTTCGGGCGGCAACCAACAGAAAATCGCCATCGCCAAATGGCTGGTGGCCGAGAGCCGTATCCTGTTGCTGTTCGATCCCACGCGCGGCATCGATGTTGGCACCAAGCACGAGCTTTACCTGCTGATGCGGGAGTTCGCCGAGGCCGGCGGCGCGGTGCTCTTCTTTTCCACCGAGATTTCGGAACTGGTCCATCTGGCCGACCGGGTCATGGTTCTTTATGGCGGTCGCGTAAGCGCCACTATCCCGGCCGATGAGCTGAATGAGCAGGTGATCGTCCGCGCGACCTTGGGTGGCGGTTCGAAGGTTGTGGGGCAGATGTCATGACCGGCATCCCCATGCATCCGGCAATCGACCAGGACCGAGGTTTTCAGGCGATGCTTCGCCGGTGCCGTCTGGCCCGGTATCAAGGATTGCTGATCGCGATCGGCGTGTTCGCGACACTTTTCATGATCGTCGACCTCAGCAGCCCGGGCCCGGTCAGCTATTTCGAAGTGAGTTTCATGTCGAGCGGCGGCGCGACCCTGGCGCTGGCCGCGGTCGGCGAGACATTGGTGATCCTGTCCGGCGGTTTCGATCTGTCGGCCGGGGCGGTCATTTCGCTGGTCAATGTGGTGCTTGCCACCAACATGGACCCCACGAACATGGCGGCGTCGGTCGCCCTTTGGACCCTGGTTGGCGTGGGGATCGGCATGCTTGCCGGCGCTTTCAATGGCTTTTTCGTGGCCTTCCTGCGATTGCAGCCGATTGTCGTCACGCTCTCCACCATGTTCATCCTGCAGGGTGTCACCCTGCTGGTGATGGACAAGCCCGGTGGGTTCGTCGCCCCCAGCCTCGGCAATTTCTACGTCGGTGACGCGATCCCGGAATTTCTGCCCATGCCGATCGTCCTGCTGGGCGTCGTCATCCTCGCCTGGCTCTGGTTCAAGAATACGCGCTTCGGCACGGCCGTCTATGCCGTTGGCAGCGCGCCCGACGCCGCCCGGTCCGCGGGCCTGCGCGTCGATTGGACCCGTTTTGGCGTCTATGTGCTGGCGGGCGGGTGCTATGGCCTCGCGGGGGTTTTCATCAGCGCCCAGACGGGCTCCGGCGATCCGCTGATTGGCAATCCCATGCTGCTACAGGTCTTCGCGGCCGTTGTCGTGGGCGGCTCCCGGCTCGGCGGCGGCAAGGTCGGTTGCGTGGGATCGATCTTCGGCGCCTACATCCTGATGATGGTCGTGAATGTTCTGCTGGTGCTGAATGTCTCGGCTTATTACTCGACGATCGCCGAAGGCACGATCCTGATTCTGGCCGTGCTGGGCGCATCGGTGAACCGCCGCTCGATCCTGGCCCAGCATCTTCGCGATGCGCGCTCCAGGCTGGCGGCCATGCGCGCCGGAATGCTGCCGCGTCAACTGGGATCGGAGAACCGCCTGTTGAGGATGACGGGAACGGCGGGTGGCGCCGGCGTCAAGCATGCTGATCCGCGACCGTCCTTCCCGACCCGGCATGCCGAAGCCCTACGCTTCGCGTTGCCGGCCTATGTCTGCTTCATCCTGGTCGTCGTGGTGACACAAGCCGTGCTCGGCAACGCCATGTTCAACTGGACCTATTACAATTCGCTGATCGTGCTTTCCAGCTTCCTGGCCATCCTGGCGTTGGGACAAGGCACGGTGATTCTAACCGGGGGACTGGATCTCTCCGTGCCGTGGACCATCGGATTGTGCGGTATCCTCCTGGCCGGCATGGTCAAGGGGTCCGACGCGGCGCTCATCTATGCGCTTCCCCTGGTCTTGATCGCCGGCTGCGCCATCGGACTGCTCAATGGGCTCGGGATCGTGGTTCTCGGTCTCTCGCCGATCGTCATGACCCTTGCCACCAACGGTATTCTCCAGGGCATCGCCCTGATCTATTCGAACGGCACGCCGGACGGTTTCTCGTCGCCGATGCTGCGCTGGTTCATGACCAGCAAGGATTTCGGCTTCACGCCCGTGGTGGCGCTGGTCCTGATAATGGTTGTTCTGGGGGTGCTTCTTCTCGGCCGCACGCCGTTTGGGCGGCGGGTCTATGGCATCGGCAACGGCCAGAGGGTAGCCGAGCTGTCGGGCATCCGCGTCGATACCACCCTGGTCCTGGTTTATATGTTGTCGGGGTTCTGCGCCGCGTTGGTCGGTTCGTTGCTAACCGGCTTTTCCGGCCAGGCGAGCCTTGGCATGGGCGACGAATATCTACTGCCTTCGATCGCGGTGGTGGTGATCGGCGGCGCGCTGATCACCGGCGGTCGCGGGCATTACCTGGGCATGCTGGGAGGCGTATTGTTGCTGACCTCCCTGCAGACCCTGCTGGCCGGAACGACGCTGCCTTATGCGACCAGGGCAATCCTGTTCGGGCTGGTCGTGCTTGGGGCGGTTATCGCGCTGCGCGAGCGGCGGTCATGAGCGATATTGGACGCATTATTAACGGAGGTTAGACCATGCGGGAAGCAGCGGGTTCCGCCGGTTCGCCGGCCAGCGGCATCGCGGGCCAGCGGGTCCTGGTGACGGCGGGGGCCTCGGGCATCGGCCGGGCAATCGCCGACATGCTGATCGCCAACGGCGCCAGGGTTCATATCTGCGACATCGCCGACAATTTCCTGGGGGATTTCGCCAAGGCCTACCCGGATGCCGGCCGGACCAAGGCCGATGTGTCGAAGGAAGCGGACGTGGAGCGCATGTTCGACGATATCGAAGAGACTCTCGGCGGCTTGGACGCGCTGGTCAACAACGCGGGCATCGCGGGCCCTACGGGCGCAATCGAGGACCTGGATACGACCGAATGGCGCCATTGCATAGACGTCTGCCTGACCGGTCAGTTTCTCTGCGCCCGGCGGGCCGTGCCCATGTTGAAAGCGGCGGGCGGCGGCTCCGTCGTCTGCATGGCATCGGTCGCGGGAAAGTACGGCTATGCCTTCCGCACCCCATATTCCGCCGCCAAGTTCGGGATCATCGGGCTCGCCCAGAGCCTGGCGAAAGAACTCGGCCCCAGCAATATCCGGGTGAACGCGATTCTGCCCGGCATCGTCGAGGGGCCGCGAATCGAAAACGTTATTCGCAATCGCGCGGAGCAGGTCGGTGTGTCCTACGAGGAAATGGAAAAGCAGTATCTGGATAAGACATCCCTGCGCCGCATGGTGACCGCCGGCGATGTCGCCGCCACCATCATGTTCCTGATGTCGGACGCGGGCCGGAACCTTTCCGGTCAGTCGATCGCGGTCGACGGTAACGTAGAGACACTTTAGGGAGAAAAAAGTTGGCTCGTGTCGCAATCGTCGGGAGCGGTTTTATCGGGCGTGCCTGGGCGATCAGCTTTGCCCGCGCCGGCCACGACGTGGTGCTGTGGGATGCGGCCCCCGATGCCCCGAATCGGGCGATCGATTACATCGCCGGCGTGCTACCGGAACTGTCGGCCAACGGACTGCTGGGGGGATACGAGCCCGAGCGGGTCCGCGCGCGCCTGTTCACCGCGGATACCCTGGAAGCGGCTCTGGACGAGGTGGATCATGTCCAGGAAAACGCACCGGAGGACGTGGAGGTCAAGCGCGAGGTCTTCGCCCAACTGGACGCCGCGGCCCCGGCGACCGCCGTGCTGGCCAGCTCGAGCTCGGCGATCCTGCCGTCGCGGTTCACGGAGGACCTGAAGGGCCGGGCGCGCTGTCTGGTGGTTCATCCGATCAACCCGCCCTATCTGGTGCCGGCGGCCGAGGTGGTGCCCGCGCCCTGGACCGACCCGGCGGTGGTGGATCGCACGCGGGAATTCCTCGTTTCAGCCGGCCACGCGCCGATCGTGATGAAGAAGGAACTCGACGGCTTCGTGATGAACCGCATGCAGGGCGCGCTACTGGAAGAGGCCTTCCGGCTGGTGGCCGACGGCTACGCCTCGATCGAGGACGTGGAGGTCAAACGCAAGGTCTTCGCACGACTGGACGCCGCCGCACCGGGCCATGCGGTGCTGGCGAGCTCGAGCTCGGCGATCCTGCCCTCGAAGTTCACGGCGGATCTGAAGGGCAGGGGGCGCTGCCTGGTGGTTCATCCGATCAACCCGCCCTATCTGGTGCCGGCGGCCGAGGTCGTACCCGCGCCATGGACCGACCAGGCGGTGGTGGGTCGCACGCGGGACTTCCTTGTTTCCGCCGGCCACGCGCCGATCGTGATGAACAGAGAGCTCGACGGCTTCGTGATGAACCGCATGCAGGGTGCGCTGCTGGAGGAGGCCTTCCG
>Ga0114931_10004471_pt1 | contig 17436 bp, 13 predicted proteins | sample 2SBtaG_FD_89579 | JGI IMG/M metagenome (GOLD analysis project Ga0114931, IMG submission 89579) | Deep subsurface microbial communities from Kolumbo volcano to uncover new lineages of life (NeLLi) - 2SBTROV14_V59a metaG | ecosystem: Environmental > Aquatic > Marine > Volcanic | place: Kolumbo...
CCCCTAACGGATTGAAATTAAAAGGATAGGCCGTTGTGTGCAGTCCCACAGTCGGCGTTATCGAAACTTGCTGTAGGCGTGCTACAGCGGCCTTTCGATGCCTTGCTGCAGGACTGCACACAACAGTTGAGGTGATGTATATGGGTGCCGGGTTAATAAGTTGAAGCCACTCAGACTCTATCGCATCAAACTCCTGATGAGCCTACTGGTCCTCGGCCTGTTCGCCATCTATTTGATATTGGCGACGATCAGCCGAATCCATAGCGAACAACACAGTTATGTGGAGCGGGTCCAGTCGGAGCTGAATCACGACCTGACCGACCTGCAAGGACACTCCGAGCTAGGCCACTCCATTCATCAAGTCGACGAACTTCGACATCATATCGTCGCCTACGGAATGCGCAGGCAGATCCTGACAATGGCGTTGGCGGACCCGAAGAGCGACCAGATCCTGGCGGCGATGCGACCTGAACTCGAAGGAAAACCGGCCAGCGACAACCTGATCCATTTCGACCCGCGCATCGCGCGAGAAGTCGTCGCCGGCGGCATCGCTCGTATCGTGTCGCGCGAGGGGTTTCGCCACCTCCATGCCTACTTCCCGGTTCGCCTGAACAACGGTTCGATGCCGGGCCCTCAGAACTACACCGTCGGCGTCCTCTATGTGGCCTATGACCTAGGGCCGGAACTCGACGCGATATTCACCCGCCACATGACCGAGAGCGCCGAGGAAATGATCGCGCTGCTGATCTGCGTGCTCATTTTACAGTTGGCGCTGAAACGTTGGGTACATGACCCGGTGTCACGGCTGTCCGCACTCGCAAACGAGATCACCCGAGAGCGGCCCGGCAAACATATCGCGTACACAGGGACGGGAGAACTGGCCAGCCTGATCGATGCATTCAACAATATGAGCAGCAACATCGCCGAGACACTGGATGCCTTGCGCGTCGAAAAGCAGAACCTCGAGGCCATGCTGTTATCGATCGGCGACGCGGTCATCGTAACGGACGAACAAGGCAATATCACCCGCATGAACGCAACCGCCGAGCAGTTGATCGGATGGGAACTGGAAGAGGTCTTCGGCCGCTCCTTCGATACGGTATTCAAGATCGTCGACAGCGAAAGCGGCGAGGTCATTCCGTCACCGATCGGAGAGGTCCTGAAGAGTCGCCGGATCAAGTCTCTGACAAGCCATATCAGCATGACCTCCAGGGGTGGCACGGTCACACCGGTCTCGGACACGGCCGCGCCGATCATCGATTCGGAGGGACAATTGCTCGGCGTCATCCTGGTATTCCAGAACGTGTCGGAACAGTATCAACTGCGCAACGCCCTGGTTCAGGCCCACAAACGGCTCAGCGATTTCTGCAAGGCCCTCCCCGACATCGCCTTCATCCTGGATAGCAAGGGGCGCTATCTCGACATCTTCGGCGTCAATACCGGACTGCTCTTCGCGCCCGCCAATTCCTTGATCGGCAAACGTATCTCGGATGTCCTGCCGATCAACGTCGCCGAACAGGTCATGCATGTCATTCACAAGACCCTGGAGACCGGAGAGTCTCAGACCCTCCGTTACTCGCTGGACGTACAAGCCGGCATGCGCCACTTCGAAGCCAGGACCGCACCGATGTCGGAAGACGAGGTGGCCTGGATCTCGGTAGACATCACCGATCGCAAGCTCGCCGAAGAGGAGATCGAACACCTGGCGTTCTACGACCCCTTGACCCAACTGCCGAATCGGCGGCTGATGCTCGAACACCTCGCTCATGCGCTCGTCCACGGCCAACGCAATCAACATTTCGGCGCGCTGCTGTTCATCGATCTCGATCATCTAAAGAATATCAATGACAGCCTCGGCCACCCGGCCGGCGACCAGGTAATCCTGCTCGTCGCCGAACGGATTCGCAGCCTGTTGCGCACGGAAGACATGGTTTCCCGTCTTGGCGGCGACGAATTCGTCGTGGTCCTGACCGAACTGAGCACAGACGACAATGTCGCCATCAACCAGGCCCTCCAGGTCAGCGAAAAGATACTTGAGACACTGAACCAACCTTTCACGCTTGCAGGCCACGAATACGTCGTGACATCGAGCATCGGCATTACGATATTTCCCGAAGAAGGCCAGACACCGGAGATCATCGTCCAGCAAGCCGACACGGCCATGTACCGTGCCAAGGAGGCCGGCCGCGACACCGTGCAGATCTATCACCCCAATATGCAGGCCATCATCGACTATCGGCTCGCGCTCGAGGAGGACCTGCGCAAGGCCGTCAACGCCGACGAATTGCTACCCTATTTCCAGCCCCAATTCAATGCCGAGGGTCAGTTGATCGGCGCCGAGGTACTGGCCCGGTGGCATCATGTCGAGCGAGGCTGGGTCCCGCCCGATCAATTTATCAGCATCGCCGAATCCTGCGGTCTGATCCATCGCATCGGCACCCGTATCCTCGAACTGACCTGTCAGCAGATCAAGGAATGGGACCGCCGCTTCGAGGTCAGAATCCCGCACTTCTCGGTCAACATCAGTTCACGGCAATTCCGTGACAGCACCTTTGTTAGAGGGATCCTGGACATCCTCGAACGTTACGGCATGGATCGAAACCGATTGACCCTGGAGATCACGGAGGGCCTCGTCATCGAGAATATCGACGACGCCATCGAAAAGATGCGCCAGTTACGCGAACACGGCCTGCGCTTCTCTCTCGACGATTTCGGCATCGGCTATTCGTCGCTTTCCTATCTCAAGCAGCTCCCACTCGATGAGATCAAGATCGACAGATCCTTCGTGCTCGATATCCTTCAAGATGCCAACGATACGGTCATCGTCGATACCATTATCGCCATGACCAGACATCTGCAACTCGAGGTCATTGCCGAAGGTGTCGAGAATCAGGCCCAGCTGGACTTTCTTCAGGAAAAGGGATGTCGGCGATTTCAAGGCTACTATTTCAGCGCCCCGCTACCTGCCGAGGAGTTTGCGGCGAAGTATTTGGACAAGACATAGAAGCTCTTGTGAAGTTTTCCGGATGGTCGCGTGGATACTACCGTCCAAAATCGAAAACCGCCGGGCGAGGAATCGACTAGTCGGTCAACTCGCCGCCTTTGACCCCCAGCATAGTCAAAATCTGTTTTTGCGCGGCGTTCAAAATACTGCGCCGCTCTTCTTCCTGCGGAATGGATTTTGCGACGACGACGGCGCCGACAAGCAATGACAATATCGCGCGGGATTTGTCCGCGATGATTTCACGGTTGGCCTCGTACGGTAATTGCTTGAGCTTGCTCAAGGCGAGCAGCCGGGTTTCGATCATCTTTTTCAGATTATCGTAAGACGCCTCAAATAAAGGTTTCACACTGTCGTTCTGGTTGCCGGCTTCATTAAACAACACCACTTCCGGACCCGGCTTACTGTTCTTTTCCAGTTCGCGCAAATTCCAATAGTTGGTAACCAGGGAGGTCAAATGTTTAATGGACAGAGGACCTTTGACCAGTCGCGCCGCGCGACTTCCTTTGAGCGTTTCAAGAAACGAGGCCCTAAACAACGCCTCCTTGGATTCGAAATGGGCGTAGAAGGCGCCATGAGTCATCTTCGCCGCATGCATGATTTGCGCGATGGACACCTTGTCGAAACCGTAGCGGGAAAACAACTCCGTCGCGGAATTAAGAATACGATCCTTGGACTTCTCCTTGTGGCCTTTTGCGTAGGGCATGCGCCGTCGCCTCTCTCTGTCATGCACAGAATGGCGCCCCTAAAAACTCCATCAAGCCGATGACGGCAAGGCGTAAACGAGCATTTTGAGCGCGTTTACAACTCAGCCGGCGCAGCTTCAGCGAGTTTTCAGAGGCGCCCAGAATATTACCTTGATCATATTTTGCCGGTTGCTAGGCTTCACGGTTTCGACATGTATTCAGTGGAGGCACCATGGACTCACCAATAGTCATCACCGGAATGGGCATCATCAGCCCTCTGGGGTGTGGCGTCAAGACCGCGTGGCAGCGGTTGACGGCCGGACAGTCAGGCATTGGCTTCATAGACCGATTTACGACCGAAGACTTTCCGATCAAGGTTGCAGGTCAGGTTCCGGGTATCGACAGTGACCCCTATGCCGGATTCGATCCCGATCAGATCACCAATTCAAAGGAACGAAAAAAGCTCGACCTGTTTACGCTTTACGCGCTCGGCGCAGCTCAGGAGGCCCTGCAACAGGCTGGCTGGTTTCCCGAGACAGATGCCGACAAACAATCGACCGCGACGATTATCGCGACCGGCATCGGCGGCTTGACGACCATTGCCCGGGCGCAAAAGACCCTGGACACTCGTGGCTACCGGCGTATATCGCCGTTCACCGCCCCGGCCTTCTTAGCGAATATGGCAGCGGGGAATCTCTCGATCAAGTATGGCTTTCAAGGACCGCTGGGCTGTCCGGTAACCGCTTGCGCCGCAGCCCTCCAAGCCATAGGCGACGGCATGCGGTTGATTCGCAGCGGCGAGGCCGACGTCGCCCTGGTCGGCGGCGCCGAGGCCTGCATCGATCCGTTTTCTCTGGCGAGCTTTCACGCCATGAAGGCCCTCTCCCCGGAAAGCGAATACCCCGAAAAGGCCTCCCGCCCTTTCGATCAGGCGCGCAACGGCTTTGTCATGGGCGAAGGCTCGGGATTGCTCGTCATCGAGACCCTTGAGCACGCACTGGCGCGGGGCGCCACACCTCTGGCACAACTCAGCGGCTACGGAACCAGCGCCGACGCCTACCACATTACCTCCGGCCGGGAAGACGGTCTGGGGGCCGCCGCTGCGGTCAATGCCGCGCTCAAAATGGCCGGCTTAAACCCTGCCGAGATCAACTACATCAACGCCCACGCCACATCCACTCCCGTCGGGGATCGCGCGGAAATCGTATCCCTGCGCAACGTGTTCGGCGACCACTTACCGAAGATACCGATATCGTCCACCAAATCGGCCACAGGCCACCTGCTCGGCGCGACGGGCGGCGTAGAGGCCATATTCTCCGCCCTAGCGGTCATAAACGACCTGGCGCCACCCACCATCAACCTGGACAACGTCGACGAAGCGATTCAGGATTTGGACCTGGTACCCAGCACGGCGCGCGCCCAAGGCGTTACGCACGCGCTGTGCAATGGATTCGGTTTTGGGGGCGTGAACGCCGCGCTGATCGTGAGTAAAACTTAAACTTGATTCTATTGCCCGCCTTAGCAGTCGGCGGGCAATAAGTCCTTGAACACAAAACCATCTCGATGGACTGTTTCGCCCTGGGATATGTCTATCGGATATTGAAACATCGGCCCATCGAACGCAAAGCTATGGAACTCCCCGTATTCACCGCAGGGATCGGTATCGTTTTGGGCGTGATGGCATGTCACACCGCTCGGAAACACGTCGAATTGTCTGCCCTGGATGACTCCGGTTATTTGCCAATTGTAGGGGCACAGCGTGCCGTTCCCTTGCGGTGTCGCTGCGCGACGGAATGTAGAAAATGGTCCACCGCCAATATTTTTCGTACCTATATCACAGCGCTTTAAAGGTGTTGTATCGTGAGTTCGGGATTCAATATTTGGCTCTCGGCGCCAGGTCAATCCATCACCTTTAGCTTAACTTTGGCGCCGTCAGGAAGACCTCCTATTTGCTTGCCGAGCTCTCCGGAAAATCTGATGATCTCTATAAGCGGCGCCGTTCTGATATTCTTCCCGGAATATTCACCATCCAAAACACCCGGGACCGCCAAACAGTATTTGCGCCCTTCTTCCAGGGCGCCCAACATTTCCGTCTCCTCCTCGACCATTGCAGTCATGAACCAATCGGCAAGAAATTCATCGTCTTTGATTAGATCGTTATATTCCTCTATCGAATTGGCGATCACTTCACAATAAACGTCTTCCGGACAAAGACGCCAGAATCTATTCTCCGCATCCTTAAGGACTAAATTACCGAATTCATTCTCGGCGACGACTTCAGTCGGCTCGATACCCACCCAGCCCCAGGACTCTTTGACTTCATCAATAATGCTCATAGGCCTTCTTCGATGTAGTTCCCGGATAATTTTGTGAATACTCCACCGGCTAAAGCCGGTGGCTTCGGGTTACGGCTATAAGCCGGATTGATCGGCCATAGGGCCGATTGTCCCCTCTCCCAAAACTGGGAGAGGGTTAGGGTGAGGGTTTTAGAATTAGCCTCCGTACATACCCCCCCTCACCCCAGCCCCCTCCCCCCAAGGGGAGAGGGAGTATAAGCAACTAGCCGCCTAAAGGCGTGGGATTTCAAATCCCCTATTCAAAGACTTTAAACCCGTAGGACGCAGTGATAGCCGCATCGGTCACGTGACGAGTGTCGCGATCGATGCGGTTCATTCCTCACCACATCCTACAGTCCTAAATCTCCCTCCCAAGAACTCGCTGAAGCCGCGCCATTTGCATCCGGCTTCCCGGCTACCTATAATGGCCGCCGCTACAGGTGTCCCTTACGGGATGAAACGGGAAGTCGGTGCGTCTTTTCTTTGAAAAGGCAATCCCGACACTGCCCCCGCAACGGTAAACGAGTAAAGACCGTCCGACACACCACTGCGTTCAGACGTGGGAAGGTGGACAGTCTAAGTCTCGCAGGCTGTTGAAAAAGTTTCAGGCGAGTGCAAGACAAGGCAAAAATCGGCGAGAAAGCGCAGTGTACACGTGCGTACATGAGCATTTTGAGCAGATTTTTAACGCCGGATTGTGCCGCATGAAGGTTTTTCAACAGCCTGCGACCCGCTCGTGAGTCCGGAGACCGGCCTCTAGCAAACAGCGGGCATTGCGGTGGGCGGTGCGTGGACTGAGACCACTGCACTCAACGCCGGTCCTTCCTCGTTTTCCCTCGCTCTCTCTGCCCATTTATCGAAATATCATTCACGCGGGTGAGCGTGTGGGAGCATTTAAGTGAAAAAATCCATTACCTTTTTACCCATCATCGGGTCCATCCTGTTGTCCCCGGCCGTCGTCGCCGAAACCAACCCCATGACCATCGTCGTGACATCGAGCCGTACGGCCGAGAATATCGAAAAATCGCTGGCGCCGGTCACGGTCATCACGCGCGCCGATATCGAGGCCGGTCAGAGCCGTTCGCTGGAAGAGGTCCTTAACAAGGTCCCGGGACTCGCGATCAGCAACTCCGGCGGCGCCGGCAAGGTCACCTCGGTGTTCCTGCGCGGCACCGAATCCGACCAGGTCCTGGTCCTCGTCGACGGCATCAAGATTGGCTCCGCGACCTCGGGCACGACGGCCTTCCAGGATATTCCGCTGTCTCTGGTCGATCGCATCGAGGTCGTTCGCGGACCGCGTTCCAGCCTCTATGGTTCCGAAGCCATCGGCGGCGTCATCCAGATCTTCACGCGCCGTGGCGAGGGTCCGGTGCGCGCCAATCTGAGTCTGCGCATGGGCCGCTACGACACCGCGGCCGTGGAGACCGGCCTGCAGGGCGGCAATGACAGGGGATGGTTCAATCTCTCGCTCAGCAGCAACCGGACCAACGGTTTCAACAGCTGCGACCCGGCCGCCGGCGCGGCCTTCGCCGGTTGCTTCACGAGCGAGCCCGACAATGACGGCTACGACAATACCGCAGCCTCGTTTCGCGCCGGCTTCGAGCCCATGGAGCGCCTGGCTGTCGAGCTGCACCTGCTGCGCTCGGCCGGCGATTCGAACTTCGACGGCAGTTTCGTCAACGCGACCCAAACGGTCCAGTTCGTCGGCGGCGCCGCCCTGAATTACACGCCTGAGGATGCCCGCTGGGGCGAGTTCTCGTTGAGCTTCGGGCGCAATGACGACAAGGCGGACAACCTGCTCAACGGCGCCTTCAAGAGCCGTTTCAACAGCACGCGCGATAGCGTGAGCCTGCAGGACGCCATTAGCCTGAACGATCAACAACACCTGACCCTGGGACTCGATTATCTCAAGGACAGCGTCAACAGCGACACGGCCTACACCGTGACCGAGCGGGAGAACAACGCCGCGTTCGCGCTCTACCGGTTCGTGCTGGGCCGCAACGACTTCGATATCAGCCTGCGCCACGACGAGAACCAACAGTTCGGCGGCCATACCACGGGCAACCTGGCCTGGGGTTATCGGCTCGAGCATGGTCCGCGCCTGACCGCGAGCTACGGCACGGCCTTCAAGGCGCCGACCTTCAACGAGCTCTACTATCCGGGTTTCAGCAATCCGGACCTTGGGATCGAAAAGGCCCGCAGCCTCGACATCGGCGCCCGCGACCGCTACGCGCATTGGGGTTGGAGCGCCGACATCTACGAGACCCGGGTGACGGACCTGATCACGCTCGATAGCAGCTTCATCCCAGCCAACCTCGCCACGGCGCGTATCCGCGGCCTCGAACTCGCGGCCGATGGCCGTATCGGACAATGGTCCTTGCAGACCCACGTCGATATCCTCAACGCCAAGAACCGTCAGCCCGGGAGCAACTTCGACAAGGATCTGCCGCGCCGGCCCAACCGCCGCCTGCGGGTAAACCTGGGTTATGACCTCGGCCCCTGGACTCTAGGCAGTGAACTGCTGGCAGAGAGTGGCCGCTATGATGATGTCGGCAATCAGCGTCGGGTCGCTGGCTACGGTATCGTGAACCTGAACCTGCAACGGCGCCTGAGCGATGCGACTACACTCCAGGCCAGCATCGAAAATGCGCTCGACAAGGCCTACGAGACCGTCGCCTACTTCAATCAGGCTGGGCGTGGTGTATACTTCACGCTACGTTACGCGCCACAAAACTAGAGAGGGTCTGCTGCATGTTGTCCATTTCCAAACGCCACCAATTCGTGATCGGGATGATCTTCCTCGGCCTCATGGCGGCCACGCGCGGACAGCATGTCGCGACCTTGACGGCGCTTCCGGATGCTTCCTGGGCGATCTTCCTGATTGCGGGTGTGTTGCTGGCCTCTCCCTGGTGGCTGGCTGCGTTACTTGGCGGGGCCTTGCTGACCGATATGGTCGTCTGGAATACCACGATGAGTGCAGACTTCTGCATTACGGCGGCTTACGGCTTCCTGCTGCCGGCCTACGGTTCGCTCTGGCTGGGTGGTCGCTGGCTGCGGCCGCGCCTGACGGGCAAACTAGGTGACCTGCCTAAATTCGTGGCCACGATGCTGGGCAGCACGGCAGCCTGCGAACTGTTTTCGAGCGGTGGCTTCTATTTCTTCTCTGATCGCTTTGCCGATACATCCCTGGCCGGTTTCGCTAAGCGATTCGTCGAATACTTCCCCGGCAGCCTGATTTCGGTGGCTTTTTACGCCGCGGTGGCCGCCGTGATCTACACAGCCTTCACTATCCTGAGCTTGGGCAATCTGGCGCAGGGCGAGCATCGCCACAACCATTGATCTGCAGGCGTCGGACGCTTATACACGGCTATTGAAAAAGGCTCAGGTGCGCGCCAGGCTAATTCTCCAGTGCCGCTAGGATACCGGCAAGCAAATCATTGGGCGACGGAGGACAGCCGCTGATTTTGACATCCACCGGGATGACGCTTTCCACGCCGCCACAGCTCGCATAGGAGGTTGCGAACTCACCACCAGTGCAGGCGCAATCGCCGCTGGCAATCACGAACTTGGGCGATGGCGTCGCCATCCAGGTGGTGCGCAAGGCATGCTCCATATGGCGGGACACCGGTCCGGTCACCAGGAGGGCATCGGCATGGCGGGGCGAGGCGACGAAATGGATGCCAAACCGCTCGATATCGTAATACGGGTTGTTCAAGGCATGGATTTCCAGCTCGCAACCGTTGCAGGAGCCAGCATCCACCTGGCGGATGGCGAGGCTGCCGGCAAAACGCCGCTCTATCTGGCGTTGCACCTGATAGCCCAGCGTCTCAAGCGACGGATCACGGGGCAGAGTTTCCGTGACCGTGCCCGTCTCGATAATCTTGTTCAGAACTCTCAGCATGGCGTCACCTTACAAGTCGTGCCCCGAATACGAGCCATTGATCGATTTATTGCACACCGGGAAATCGGGAACGATGTTTCCGTGGATCAACCGCTCGAGCGCCTGCCAGTTGAACCAACTGGGGTCCCGGGGAAAGAAGCGCGCCACGCGACCGTCGGCGTCAAATCTGACGTAGCTCAATATCTCGCCGCGCCAGCCTTCGATCAGACCGATCCCGTCGACGCCGGCCGTACCCTCCGGCCAGGGCGCGGACACCTGACCTTCCGGGAGTTGCCGCAACAGGTTTTCGATCAGGTCGAGGGAATCGCGGAGCTCCTCGGCCCGGATCTGCACACGGGACGCCACATCGCCATCCGTCAGACAGGGAGATTTTACCTCCAATGCGTCATAAGGGGCATAACCGTGATCGCGGCGCAGGTCGTAGTCGATACCGCTCGCCTTGGCGACATAGCCCAGGGCGCCAAGAGTTCGGGCATCGATCTCGGAAAAGACGCCGGTCATCACTAAACGGTCCTCCAGAGAAGGAAGGTCGTCGATGATCGGCATCAAACCGTCCAGTTCGCGCGACAGTTCGACGCATTGGGATTGCAACAGGCGCAGGCCTTCGGCGGAAATGTCGGCGGCGATCCCGCCGGGAACCACGCGATCCATCAGCAGGCGATGGTCAAATACCGTTTGATTGCCACGCTGCCAGATTTCCCTCAGCCGGCCGAACTGCATATGCGCAAAGGCAAAACCGACGTCGTTGCAGATGGCACCGATATCCCCCAGGTGGTTGGCGATGCGTTCCCGTTCGGCCAGAATCGCCCGCATCGCCTGCCCTCGCGGCGGCACTTGCAGGCTGGCCGCGCGCTCCATCGCCATGCAGGCCGCCCAGGCATGGGATACCGCGGAGTCTCCCGAGATTCGATTGGCCAAACGCGCTAGACCGGCGGCATCCCGACCGACAGCGAGCTTCTCGACGCCCTTATGCGTGTATCCCAACCGTTCCTCCAAACGCAGCACTTGCTCGCCGACGGCGTGAAAGCGGAAATGGCCGGGCTCGATGATGCCGGCATGCACCGGGCCCACGGGAATCTCGTAGACGCCGCTACCGAGCACGGATGCAAAAGGATAATCGTTATCCGCACGCGCGCGCCTTGGCGCCCGACCGTCCAGCGGGAAATCGGCGCGCAAGGGAAAGACGTCTTCCGGCCAGGCCTGATGGCGGGTCCAACGCGTCGCGTTCGGATGGTCGATGAATGCAACGCCAAGCATATCGTGAAGGTGGTGTTCCATGCGGTCCACGCCCGGGAAGTAGGGCGCGTGGGAGGCCAGCCCCGATTCGTTCGCGGGAACCCCGCACGCAAGAACCAGATAATTTCCCTGCGAGACCAGACAAGCAAACAGACGAATTTCGTCATCGACGTGATCGCCCCATATCCCCGCGTGTCGGAAACTCGCCTCGAAGGCCAGCTTGCCGTCCGCGCCCCAGTCTGCTGCGGCCAAGGTTACGACGCGGGCGGGAGACAGCCTTTCGGAGGGCGCACGTTCGACGACGATATGCGCATCGGCCAGGCGGGCCAGAAAGGCCGGGATTGCGCCTGTATCGCTCATAACATATGTCCTCCCGTGATCAGTTCGGTAGCCCGGTCCAACCAGTGGGACAACAAATCGGGTATGGTCAGTCCGACCCACAAGACCAATCCCAGATGAACGAAGACGGGCAGCATATTGGCGGGAACCGGTTGTTGCCCTTCGGGCGCTTGCCCGTAGACCATGCGATGGAGGTGCCGGAACAGTCCGGCGAAGGCGATGGCCAGACCGATTAGCAGAATCACCGTGAACCATGGCTGCGCCTCCATGGTCGCGGACAACAACAGAAATTCACTCGTGAACACACCGAAGGGGGGGAAACCGGCGATCGCGGCAACGCCAAGCAAGAGTCCCCAACCGACTGCGGGCTGGGTGCGAATCAGGCCGCGGATGTTATCGATGGACTGAGTACCCGCGATATGCGAGGCATGACCAACGGTCACGAAAATGGCCGATTTCGTCAGCGAGTGCACAAACATGTGCAGCAATGCGCCAAAGGTGGCCAACGGTCCGCCGAGACCGAAGGCAAAGGTCATCAGACCCATGTGTTCGATGGAGGAATAACTGAACATCCTCTTGATATCGCGTTGGTGATGCAAAAACAGGCCGGCGACCAGAAAGGACAACAAACCGAACCCCATCAACAGATGCCCGGCCAGATGCGGCGTGTCCGTAGTCGACAAGGACCCGTCAACCAACATCTTGAGTCGCACCACCGTATAGAGGGCAACATTCAATAGCAGCCCCGAAAGCACGGCGGACATGGGCGTCGGCCCCTCCGAATGCGCGTCGGGCAGCCATTGATGCATTGGCACCAGGCCCACCTTGGTGCCATACCCCACCAAGAGAAAAACGAAGGCCAGCGACATGATGGATGATTGCAATTGAGGCGCCACATGATAGAGCGCACTCCAACTCAACCCCATGGCGGGATCGGCTATGGCGCGCTGTGCCGCGAAATACAACAACACGGTGCCAAACAGCGCCAATGCGATGCCCACGCCACACAGGATGAAATACTTCCATGCCGCCTCGATGGCCTCGGGCGTGCGATAAAGCGAAACCAGCAGCACCGTCGCCAGCGTTGCGCCCTCCACGGCGACCCACAATACACCGAGATTGTCCGTCGACAACGCCAGCAGCATCGTGAACATGAAGGCCTGGAACATGGCATGGTACAGACGCATGCCTTGTTGGCCGATGCGCCCGCTGTCGCACACGTGAATCATGTACGGCCTGGAAAAGATCGACGTCGTGACGCCGACAAAGGCGGTCAATACCAGCAGATAGATATTGAGGGAGTCGATTCGAAACAGTCCGGTCCTGATGACATCCTGGTCAGCGATATCGCTGGCCAGGACGAGCGCGGCGCCCAAGGTTACCGACGATACGGCAATATTGGCCCATCCCGCCCATCTCAGGCGCGGAATCAACGGCAACAACAATGCACCCAGCAAAGGAGAAAAAACGGTCAGCATCACCACGCTCACGATTCGTCCGCCTTTTCCGTGAGTCGGTTCATACGATCTACGTCCAGGGTATCGATGCTTTCCCGTATCTGAAAGAAAAACACCCCGAACAGGATCATGGCGACCAGCACGTCAAACGCGACGCCGAGCTCCACGACCAACGGCATACCGCCCGTCGCCGTTACAGCGGCCAGAAACAGACCGTTTTCCATGGACATGAAGCCCAGCACCTGGGCCACGGCCTGAGCGCGAATGACCATCATCCATAAGCCAATCAGCACCACCGCCAGACTGACGGCGACGATGTTACGGGTGAAAAGCAGCTCTTGCTTGACCAGCGGCGCCACGGCCCAATAACTGAAAATGACCAAGGCCAAGGCCGCCATGACCGCCAGAGCCGGGTGACGCAAGGATTCGCGGTGCCTGTCCAATTCCAGTCTGTATACCAGGCGATGCAACATCCAGGGAATCAAAAGCGCCTTCATGATCAATGTCAGCGCGGCGGAGAAAAACAGATGCTTCAAATCGCTGTTTGCCGCGACAATGGCGGTGACCGTCGCGGTCAGCGCACCCTGCCAGGCGAAGACATGGATTGCGGCCACCAATCTGGCTTGTTCCAGCAGCACGAACGACACGAACAACACAATGGCCGCCAGCACGAGGGTCAACTGCTGTAGCAGGGGGAGTTGTTCCAGGATCATGCGCCCACCTCGAGAATGACATGGCTAAACAAACCCAGGAGCGCCAAGAGGAGCCCCAGATTGAGGAAGGCCGGCGCGCGGAACAACCGCATCTTGGCCAGCACGGTCTCGACCACGGCCAGCGCCGCGCCGAGCATCAAGAGTTTCGCGGCGACCGTCGCCAGGGCAAGGCTCAACGCACCGATTCCGGTATCCCGAGCCAATCCCCAGGGGAAAAACACATTGACAAGTAAAACGCCGTACAGCATGAGCTTGAGCTGAGCCGCCCATTCCATGAGGGCCAGATGGCGACCCGAATATTCCAGTATCATGGCCTCGTGAATCATTGTGAGTTCCAGATGCGTGGAGGGGTTGTCGACGGGGATGCGCCCGGTCTCGGCGATGGCCACCAGCAGCAGACCCCCCAGCGCGAACAGATAGGAAGGCCGCAGCAGGTTGGTACTGGCCAGGTGGAAATCCACGACCGCCGCCAGATTGGTGCTGTGCGCCGTCATGGTGAGGGTGAACACTGCCACCAGCATGGCCGGTTCCGCAAGCGCCGAGACAAACATCTCCCGCGAAGCCCCCATGCCGCCGAAGGCAGTCCCCGTGTCCATGCCGGCCAAAGCGAGAAAGAAGCGCGCCAGCGCGAGCAATCCGGCGATGACGATGATATCGGCCATCGCGGCGGTGGGCAGATCAGTGGAGAGCAGCGGGATACCTGCGGTTGCAAGCCAGGTGGCGGCAAACACGATATAAGGCGCGGCGCGGAATAACTGCGAGGCCGTATGCGCCATGCGCGCCTCCTTGGCGAACAATTTATAAAGGTCGCGATAGGGTTGCCAGAGCGGGGCGCCGCGCCGGTTTTGCAATCGAGCCTTGCATTTGCCCACCCAGCCGGCCAGTAACGGCGCCAGCGCCAGGTAAAGCAAGGCTTGCAGCAAAGCCAGCAACCAGGCATCCATCTTCATGCCGTCACCCACAGCAATATCAGGAGGGTGCCCAGCGTCCAGCCGAGATAGGTGCGGATACTGCCTGACTGCAAGCGGACGACTTGTCGTGCCGCCGATTCGACCAGCCTTTCCAAAGGAACATAGAAAATGCGCCAAGCCCGGTCGTCAACCTGCAAGGAATGACTCGGCCTACCGTCATCCTGGACCTCCACGGACTCCCGGATGTGGAACAGCAATCCGAAAACCCTGCGAATGGGCTGGGAGAAGGCGCTGGCGGTGTATTGCATCGCGGCGGAGGGCGGCGCGAAACCACAATCCCAGGTATTACAGCGTCGCACCCGACGGATGCCGCGCCCGAATACCCACAATCCCAAAACGAGTACGATCAATAAGGTAACGGCCACCAGCGGAGCGCCGTAACTGGCGGTGCGCGCCGAAACCGGCGTCAGCCACAACCAACTGTTGGCCGTTGCTTGTTGCAGGCCTTGCTCCAGCAACTGCTCCGGCACCGAATTCAGCAAGCCGATCACCGCAGTGGGCAATATACCCAGCAACAGGCACAGCAGCGCCAATATGCCCTGGCCCACCCGCATGCTGATGGGCGCGCGTCGGGTGTGGCGCACTTGCCGGCTGCGGGCCTGTCCGAGAAACGCCACACCGTAGACTTTGACGAAACAGGCGGCCGCCAGCGCCCCCGTCAAGGCCAACATGGCGGCGGCGATGGGCACGATGCTGCGCAATACCCCGCTATCCAATTGCCAGGCCTGCAAGGCTGCCTGAAAGGTGAGCCATTCCGAGACGAAACCGTTGAACGGCGGCAGCGCCGAAATCGAGATACAGCCGACGAGGAAGAACAGTCCGGTCCAGGGCATGCGACGCAGCAGGCCGCCCATTTTTTCCAAGTCGCGTTCGTTGGCGCTATGCAAGACCGCGCCCGCGCCAAGAAACAGCAGACTTTTGAACACGGCATGATTGATCGTGTGGTAGAGCGCGGCGACAAAGGCAACAGCGCCGATCACCTTGTGCCCACTGGCCAGAAACAATATCGCCAGCCCCAGACCGATAAAGATGATGCCGATGTTTTCGACCGAATGGTAGGCCAGCAGACGCTTGAGGTCGTGCTGCATCAAGGCATATAGCACGCCCATCAGGGCCGAAACACTGCCGACCGCGAGTACCGCCACGCCCCACTGCCAATGAAAATCCCCGATGAGATCGAACAACACGCGGATGAACCCGTATACCGCGACCTTGAGCATGACCCCCGACATCAGCGCTGAAATATGCGAAGGCGCCACCGGATGGGCCTCGGGCAACCAGGCGTGCAGCGGAACCAGGCCGGCCTTCATGCCGAAACCGAAAAAGGCCAGTACGAAGGCGATGCTGGCCCAGGCGAAGGGTAGATCCGCGCCGCGCATGGCGTCGAAGGCGAAACCATGCCCAAAGGACGCCAGCACGCCGAAGCCAAGCAGGATTGCCAATGCGCCGATGTGCGCCATCAGAAGATAAAGGAATGCGGCTCGCCGGTTGGCAGCATGATCGTGACGCCAGGGGACCAGGAAGTAACTCGACAGCGACATCAACTCCCAGGCCACCATGAACATAAAGGCGTCGTCCGCGAGCAGAACCAGCAGCATGCCGGTGAGGAACAGACCGGAGAACCCGCCCAGCGCGGGCAGGGAGTTATCGCCGCGTTCCAGGCCGCGCACATACCCCGGGGCATAGACGCCGACGGCGAAACTGACGATACCCACAACGCAAAAAAAGAATCCGGATAGCGCATCGAAACGCACCCGCCACGGTAGCCACGGCAGTCCCAGCGGTAATTCCGCGGTCGTCACGTTCCCATTTAACAAAGCAAGCAAGCCCGCCGTGAGCGCCGCCAGACCGGCCATCCCAAACATCGGCGTAGCCACCAGGCGCAATACGCGAGGCAGGCGCGCCGAAAGGAGTGAAATGGCGGCAGAGGCCAATGCCAGACCCACGGCGAGCCCCGCCCAGGACAGCGCATCCGTCACGGGTGTCGCCCACCGGCGTCAGGGGAGTCTATCGCCTTGAGGCGAACGCCGCGGCCTTCGCCATTACTGACCGCGCCATCGGCGATGAGTTCGAGACCCGCTCGCTCCAGAGAATCGATGACCTTGACGAGCGTATCGACATTCCCCCTGACTTGTCCATCGCTGGCCTCCATTCTCTGTATGGTCGGCAACGAAACGCCGGCAGCCTCGGCCAATTGGCGTTGATCCATGCCGAGCAGGGCGCGCGCGGCTCTGAGTTGTGATGCGGTAATCAATCTTTACTACCTAGGAATAATGTTAAAAAATAAATAATACATGTTTTAAACATGCTTATTCATACTATAAACCAAAACTCTTTCGATGTGAAATTCGCTGCGGACGCCATGAAGCGAATCCTTCCAGGGAGATCGGAACATTGTGACGGCGTTCAAGGGTTGAGCAGAGCTGCTTAATCTATCCCGAATGAATAAATAGCAGGGGTTAAAGAGGCCATTAGCGTGCGTTTTCTTCGCATTCTATCTGCAGCCATTCGCGTAGATTACGCCCGGCGAGATCGCGCCGTATCGCCAGTTGCAACAAATCCACCGTATCGTTGACCAGGGCATCGCCGCTGTCGGCACTCGCCTTTTCACCCCCGGTCAGCACCATGACGACCTCGGTCAGCGGGATTGCCTCGAGGTCGCGACCCGGCAGGTAACGGGGTGGATCATCGGAGGTCTGGCACAGCAAGTCCGCCCCGCACAGATCGGCGACGATCTCGTCGACCCAGTCGGCGTGGCCCGAACTTGCCGACGTCAGTCCGCTCATATCCAACAGG
>Ga0114931_10004472_pt1 | contig 17435 bp, 16 predicted proteins | sample 2SBtaG_FD_89579 | JGI IMG/M metagenome (GOLD analysis project Ga0114931, IMG submission 89579) | Deep subsurface microbial communities from Kolumbo volcano to uncover new lineages of life (NeLLi) - 2SBTROV14_V59a metaG | ecosystem: Environmental > Aquatic > Marine > Volcanic | place: Kolumbo...
CGGGCCGACGACGACCGCGTCGCCGCGCTTCTAGCGCCGATCAACCATCGCCCGACCGCCACGGCCGTCGCCGCCGAGCGCGCCTTTCTCGCCCAGCTCGACGGCTCCTGCCGCACCCCGATCGCCGCCCTGGCCGAGATCGACGGCAACGATTTGAGCCTGCGCGGGCTGATCGCAAAGCCCGATGGTAGCGCGGTCAGGACTATCGCCCGTCAGGGCGCCGTCGTCGACGCGGTCGCCATCGGCGCCGAGGCAGGCCGCGAACTCGGCGACGCGGTCGGGCCGGATTTCCTCGCCGCCCTAGGCTGACGACGGGTGCGGGTTCTCGTCACCCGGCCGCGCGAGGACGCCCGCGCCTTGGCCGGGACCCTGGCCGCGCGGGGGATCGAGAGCGTCGTCGCGCCGCTGCTGGACATCGTCCCCCGCGCCGCCGAGCTCGATCTCGCCAGCGTCCAGGCGCTGCTGCTGACCAGCGCCAACGGCGCCCGCGCGCTCGGCCATGCGACGGCGCGCCGCGATCTCCCGGTGCTCGCGGTCGGCGAAGCGACCGCCGCCGCCGCCCGCGCCGAGGGCTTCGCCGAGGTCGCCGTCGGCGGCGGCGACGTCGCCGCCCTGGCCGAACTCGCGCGCGTCCGCCTCGATCCCGATCGGGGGCCGTTGCTGCACGTCGCCGGCAGCGCCGTCGCCGGCGACCTCGCCGGCCATCTCGGCGCGGCCGGTTTCAGCGTCCGCCGCGTGGTGTTGTACGAGGCCCGCGCGGCGACCCGCTTGCCAGAGATAGCGGCGGCGGCGCTGGACGCGGGCACGCTCGACGCGGTGCTCTTGTTTTCGCCCCGCACGGCGCGCCACTTTGTTACCTTGGTCGCCGAGGCCGGGCGTGGACCGGCGCTGCGTCGCTTGCGCGCGCTGTGCCTCAGCCAGGCGGTCGCCGAGGCGGCTGGCGCGGCCGAGTGGCGGGCGCTGTCGGTGGCCCGACGGCCCGACCAGGGGGCCTTGCTGGCGTTGCTCGAACCGGCGACGCGCCCCAGCGAAAGCGGCGATTGAAAGAGGACCGAGAAAGCATGGCCAAGGGCCGCGAAACCGACCCCGGCGAGACGCCGGCCGAAGACGAGAACGAGAGCGGCGCCGCCACGCCCGCCACGCCGGCGACCGGGACCGCGTCGCCCACGCCCGGCTCATCGCCCGATACGGCGAAAAATGCAGCCGACGCGCCGATCACGGTCAGGCCGAAGGTGGAGCGCCCCCGGGGCATGCTGGTGGTGGTGATCGCCGCGATCGTCATCATCGGCGCGGTCGCCGTCGCCGCCGTCGGCGCCTGGCCCCGGCTCGCCGACCGCCTCGAGGCCCGGGTGCTGGCGCGGCTCGACCGCGACCGCCCGATCGCCGTCGCTCTTGCGCCGATCAAGGCCGAGGTGGCGACGCTCAAGGACAGGCTGGCCGAACTCGCCGGCGCCGAGCGGCCGAGCGATCCCCGCGTCGCGGCCCTGGCGACCCGGCTCGACGCTCTCGACGCGCGGCTCGCCGCGACCGAAGCGACCGCCGGCGCCATCGCCACGCTGACCAGGCGGGTCGCGGCGCTCGAGGCCCGGCCCAGCGCCTCGCCTTCGCCGGCGGCGCCTTCGGGCGCGACGGTAGCGGATGAAACCCTGGCGCGCTTCGATCAGCGCCTCGGCGATCTCGACCAGCGCCTCGCCGGGCTCGAAACCGCGCTCGACGATCGCCCCACCGCCGCCGCCTTTACGGCCCTCCGCGCGCGGGTCGCAAGCCTCGACGACCGTTTGGCGGCGCTGGACGCGCGGCTCGGCGCGGTCGAGAAATCGGCTGGCTCGGCCGCCGACGGCGGCGCGGCGCTGCTGCTCGCCGTCGGCCAGTTGCGCCAGGCGCTGGCCGCTTCGGCGCCCTTCGCGCCGGCGCTCGACGCAGTGCGACGGCTGGCCGGCGACGACCCCGAGATCGCCACCCCCTTGGCGGAATTGGACGCGCTCGCGGGCGACGGCGTCGCCACGGTCGAGAGCCTGGCCGCGCGCTTCTCAACCCTCGCCGACGCGATCGTCGCCGCCACCCTCGCGCCGGCCGACGACGGCTGGATCGCGCGCACCGTCGCCCGGCTCGGCCGCCTGATCACCCTGCGCCGGGTCGGCGAGGTCGCCGGCGACGACGTCGAGGCCCGCGTCGCCCGCGCCGAAACCCGGCTCGCGGCTCGCGACCTGGCCGGCGCGGTGGCCGAGATCGCGGCCCTCGACGGCCCGCCGGCCAAGGTCGCCGCCGACTGGCTGGCGGATGCGCGAGCGCGGCTCGCCGCCGACCGGGCGCTGGCGGCGATCGAGACCCGCGCCCTCGACGCCCTCGGCCGGGCGCCCGCATGATCCGCGTTCTCGGCTACCTCCTGGCCCTCGCCCTGGCAAGCTGGGCCGCGGTCTGGCTCGCCGATCATCCCGGCCGGGTGGTGCTGCGCTGGCGGGATTACGAACTCGCCACCTCGGTCGCCGTGCTGGCGGTGGCGGTGGCGGTGGTGGCCGCCTTCTGGGCGTTGATCTATCATTTCTGGCGCTGGCTGCGCGGCGGCCCGCGACGCTTCGGCGAGAACCGGGCGGCCAAGCGCCAGGCGCGCGGCTATCGCGCCCTGACCCAGGGCCTGGTCGCCGCCGCCGCCGGCGATGTCAAGGCGACCCGGACGGCGGCGCGCGAGGCCGGGCGGCTGGTGGCCAATCCGCTCAATCTCGTCCTCCTCGCCCAGGCGGCCCAGCTCGCCGGCGACGAAGACGGCGCGCGGCGTCATTTCGAGGCCATGCTGGAGCACCCCGAAACCGCCTTCCTGGGCTTGCGCGGGCTGATGGTCCAGGCGACCAAGGCCGGCGACTGGGAACGGGCGCTGGAGCATGCCCGGCGCGCCCACGCGCTGCGCCCCGACGCCGAATGGGCGGTGTCCGCTTTGTTCGATCTCGAAACCCGGATCGGCGATTGGACCGGTGCCCAGAAGGCGCTCGAAAGCGCCGCCCGCCACAAACTGATCGATGGCGATACCGTCTCTCGCCGCCGCGCCGTGGTGCTAGCCGAGCGCGCCCGCGCCGCCGAGGGCCGCGACGCTGAAGCCCTGGCGCTCGCCCGCGAGGCCCACAAGCTGGCCCCCGAGCTGGTGGCGGCGGCGGTGCTCGCGGCCGAGCGCCTGGCCGCCGCCGGCAAGACACGGGCGGCGGCCAAGGCGATCGAGCGGAGCTGGGCGCGCCATCCCCATCCCGATCTCGCCCGGGCCTATCTCGATCTCGCCCCCGACGAGACCGCGATGCGGCGGGTCAAGCGCGTCGAGCGCCTGGCCGCCCTGGCCCCCGACGCGGCCGAGAGCCGTCTCGCTCATGCCGAGGCGGCGCTCGCGGCCGAGCTCTGGGGCATCGCCCGCCATCATCTCGAGGCGGTGGCGGGGCAGCGGCCGAGCCAGCGAGTCTATCGCCTGCTGGCGATCGTCGAGGAGCATGAGGGGGGCGATGCCGCGGCCGTGCGCGACTGGCTGATGCGGGCCGCCTCGGCGCCGCCCGACGCCGCCTGGGTATGCCGTGAATGCGGCGCCGTGGCCGCCGACTGGCACGCCCGTTGCCCGTCCTGCGCCACCTTCGACGGCCTCGAATGGAAGGTCCCGCCGGTGGCCCTGCCGACACTCCCCGCCGCCCCCGAGCCCAGCCCGCCGGCGCCCGCGACGCCCGGCGAACCCGCCGCCACCCCACCGCCGCTGGTCGTTGACGCGCCCAACCCGCGAGAGTAGCGTGCGCCCCGGCGCCGAAGTAGCTCAGTGGTAGAGCAACTGATTCGTAATCAGTAGGTCCGCGGTTCGAATCCGCGCTTCGGCACCAGTTATTATAATTGGTTAGAGGCAGACCCTCCAGCACCTTCCAATCTATGGTGATGTACGAGATTTTGTGTCAGGGGTTAGAGGGAGGTACTCCTTGGGTTGTTGACATCCGCGAGAAACAGGCCCTCGCTGGGAAACCATTTTGCTGGTGAACGCCATGTCTGGCGATAGGGAATAATCGGGGAGCGGGTTTCATGACACGCGAGGATTTTCAGGCGTGGCTCGAGAGCTACAAGGCGGGCTGGGTCAATCAGGATACGGAGACGACGCTGGCGCTGTTCACCGACGACGCGACCTACATGTACACGCCCTTCCACAAGATCATGAAGGGTAAGGACGAAATCCGCGCCTATGTCGAGAAGGGCGCGGTCGGGCTACAGGAGGACATCGTCTTCGACTACGAGATCCTCGCCGTCACCGAGGAACTCGGCATCAACCGCTGGCGGGCGGCGATCACCTGGAAGCCGACCGGCGAGCGCATTCATTTCGATGGCATCTACGCTGTCTACCTCGACGGCCAAGGGCTCTGCTACCGCTACGACGAATGGTGGCACGCCAAGCCGGCCCTGCCCGAGGCCAATGCCCCGGCATAGGCGGCGCCGGCGGCGTTAGGCGGACGCTCAAGCGATGTCGCCGACCACCCGCACCCGTACCCGCAGGGAATTGCCCGGCAGGTAGGCCAGCGGCAGGTCCTCGACCTCGACGAGTTCGAGGCTGGCGCCCTCGGCCCCGGCGTCGATCGCGCGCTGTTCGGCGATCCGTCGGGCCTCGTCGATGGCGTCGTCGCGGGACAGGTCCTGGAAGATCCGGTCGACCTCCCCGGAGACTTGGGCGATGGCAGCGCCGACCGCGTTGGCGACCGCGCCGTGGGGTACCCGGATCACCTCGGCGACGCCGTCCATCGCCGGCGGCACCAGGAAGGCGCCGCCGCCGACGGCGATCACGGTAATCTCGCCGGCCTCGGTCTTCATGTGGTCGATCGCCGCCGCGATGGTGGCGTGGATATGGGCGAAGGCGGCATCGAGCAATGCCGGCGCCAGGTCGCCCACGGCGTCGCCGTCGCCGAGGTCGATCAGGCCGCGCGCCACCGCCAGGTCGGTGCAGGTGAGCGCGTCGCCGCCGAATACCAGGCCGCGCGTCATCAGCTCGTATCCGGTGCTCTCGGGACCGATCGTCACGGGCTCGCGCCCGACCAGGGTGCCGCCGCCCAACGCCAGGGACATCAAATCGGGCATCCGGAACAGGGTTCTCACGCCGCCGATCTCGACCACGTTGTTGGCCTCGCGCGGGAAGCCGTTCCGCAGCATGCCGATGTCGGTGGTGGTGCCGCCCACGTCGACCACGATGGCGTCGGAGCGGCGACTCAGATAAGCGGCGCCGCGCATGCTGTTGGTCGGTCCCGAGGCGAAGCTGAACACCGGATAGGCGGCGGCCACCTCGGCCAGCATCACGGTGCCGTCGTTCTGGGTGATGTAGAGCTGGGCGTCGAGGCCGCTGTCCGCGATCGCCCGGGTGAAGGCGTCGATCGTCGTCCGGGCCAGATCGTGCAGGCAGACGTTCAAAAGGGTCGCGTTCTCGCGTTCGAGCAAGCCGATGCGCCCCAAGGCGTGCGACAGGGTCACGGCCACGTCGGGACATTCCTCGCGCAGGATGTCGCCGGCGCGCTCCTCGAACTCGGCGGTCAGGGGCGAGAACACCGAGGTGATGCCGACCGAGGCGATGCCCCGGGCGCGGATGTCGCGGGCCGCCCGGCGCATGCCGTCTTCGTCGAAGGGCACGATCGGCCGGCCATCCACCTCGTGGCCGCCCTCGAGCATATGGATCGCCCCGTTGACCTCGTCGCGAAGGTCGGCGGGCCAGTCGATGAACGGTTCCAGCGAGGCGCTGGCCGGGAGGCAGATGCGCACCGCCGCGACCCGGGTCAGGCCCTTGCGCTGGGCGACCGCGTTGGTGAAATGGGTGGTGCCGATCATCACCGCGTCGACCGACGCCGGGTCGGCGCCGGTGGCGTCGAGAATGCCCTTGAGCGCGGCGGCGATGCCGGCGGTCACGTCGGCCGTGGTCGGGGTCTTGATGGCGCCCGCGATGGCGTCGTCCTCGACCAATACGGCGTCGGTATTGGTGCCGCCCACGTCGATGCCGATACGCTTCATGATCTGGTCCTTTCGTGGAGCGACACGAAGTCGCGGTCGTAGCCGAAGGCGCGCGGACCCACCACCGCGAGCCCGCGCTCGGAGGTGAGGATCTCGTCGGCCGGCAGGGACAGGATCGCCACCCGCTGGCCGTAGCGGATTTCCTCGGTGCCGATGGCCGCGCCCGAAACCGCGTCGAGGACGCAGATCAGATCGGGCACCGTGACCACCACCTCGCCATCGCGCCAAGCGATGATGTATTCGTTCTGGAAATCGATCCGGTAGCAGCGCCCGCCATCGCCGTCATGGCCATCGATATCGACGGTTCCGCGCAGGAAGCCCTCGGTGGCGCGCCGGGCGACGTCGACCACCTTGCCGCGGAACAACTCGGCGCCGCCCGCCCGCTCGATTACCGCCCGCACCGGATCGACGTGGCGGGCGCGGGCGCCGAGGATCGCCTCGCCGATGCGGATCGCCTGGCCGACCGTGCCCAGGATGGCCTTCTCCTTGATCTCCTTGCCGCTGCGCGGGGGCCGGCAGAGCGCCGCCATCGAGCCCATCTCGGTGCAGACCCGGCGCAGCATGCGCTCGGTCCAGCCGGGGCTGGCCGACCGCGTCACGATCACGTCGTTGGCGCGGACGTCGGAAAGGGTGACCGGATAGAGCGGCAGGCCCTGGATGGGAAAGCCCGACATCTGCATTTCGGGGAAGGCGCGGCCGCGCGGGTCGGCGTCGACCACCGGCAGGCCGAGCACCGCCGCCACGACCAGCGGCAGCATGCCGTTCTCGCCGCCGATCTCGGCCGACATCACCGCCTTGAAGCGCCCGCCCATATAGCGCTCCATGGCCCGCACCGGGCGGGCGCAATGCGCGGGGTCGGGCAGGCGTTCCTTGACCACCAGCGGCGCGCCCATGAAGCCGATCTCGGCCACCATGTCGTCGTCGCCGAGATCGGCGGGGTCGATCAGGTGGAAGCGGTGGCCCTGGCGGTGGAGCTTGCGGCAGTTGAGCAGCGCCATATAGGCGTCGCCGCCGCCGCCGGTTCCCAGCACGCCGGTGCCGAGCGCCAGCGCATCGAGGTCGTCCCAGGTGATTTCGCGAAGCGGGCTCATGACGAACCCGGGTGCGGCGAGACGTAGTCGAGGTCGTAGCCAAAGGCCTTGGGGCCGACGATGGCGAGGCCCTCGTCGCTGGTCAGCAGCGGGTCGGCGGGCAGCGAGACGACGGCGACCCGCTGGCCGTAGCGGATCGTCTCGGTGCCGATCGCCTCGCCCGAGACCGCGTCGAGAACGCAGATCAGGTCGGGAACCATGACCGCCAGATCGCCGTCGATCCAGCCGATGGTGAATTCGTTTTGAAAGTCGGCCGAGAAGCGCGAGCCGGCGTGCTCGTCGAAGCCGTCGATGATCGCCACGCCGCGCACGAAACCCTGGGTGGTGCGCCGCGCGACGTCGGCCACCTTGCCGGTGAACAGGTGGAGCCCGCGCTCGGCCGCGAGCACCGCTCGGATCGGACTTTCGTGCCGTTGCCGGGCGTCACGGACCGCTTGGCCAAGGTGGATCGCCTTGCCGATCGAGCCGAGCAGCGCGTTCTCCCGAACCTCGCGCCCCGTGCGCGGCGCCGAGCATGTGGCGACGATCGAGCCCATCTCGGTGCAGACCCCACGGCCGATGCGCTCGGTCCAGAGCTGGCTCGCCGCGCGGTCGATGATCAGCCGGTTGTCGCGGATATCGGCCATGGCGAAGGGGGCGAGGGGTAGCCCGCGAATGGCGAAGCTCGACATCTGGGCCTCGGGGAAGGCGCGCCCCATGGTGTCGGCGTCGACCACGGGAATGCCCATCAGGGCGCCGACCATCAATGGTAGCAGCGAATTCTCGCCGCCGATTTCGATCGTCATGACGGCATCGAATGGCCGGCCGGTATGGTCCGCCATCATTGTCACCGGCCGAAGCGCATGGGCGGGATCGGTCAAGCGCTCCTTGGTCACCAGCGGCGCGCCCATGAAGCCGACCACGGCGACGGTCGCATCGTCGGCCAGCGCCGCCGGATCGATCAGCCGAGCGGGCTTGCCCTGACGATAGAGCTTGCGCAGGTTGAGAAGCTCGACATAGGGGTGGGTGCCGCCCCCCGTGCCCAGCACGCCGGCTCCGATGGCCAGCGATTCGACCTCGTCGGCGGTCATCGCGCGGCTCTCCATCAGCCCGCCCCGTCCCGCATCCAGCGCCGGGTGGCGAGGGCGATGCGCCGGCCGAACAGCCGCGCCGTCTCGCGGTCCGCTTCGGGGGGCGAAGCGGGCGTTACGTCGTCGCTCTCGGCCGTCGCCATCAAGCCGATGGAGCTGTCCCACTGGTTGTAGCCCGGGGGCTTGCCCTGGCCGCTGCGAACGTCCTTCAGCGGGTCGATACCGATCCAGATCATGCCCTGCTGCATGGCGAAAACGGCGATCTGGATAAGACAGGTCTGCTTGTCGCCGCTCGGCCCGCCGCCGCAGGTGAAGCCAGCCGCGATCTTGTCGCGCCAGCGCGCGGCCTTGTATTGCGGAATGGTCTGGTCCATCAGGCGCTTCATCTCGGCCGAGACGCCGCCGAAATGGGTCGGACAGCCGAAGACGATGGCGTCGAAGCGGTCGAGATCGTCGATCCGGCGCTCCGCCTCGGCGACGGGGAACAGTGAAGCCGACGCTCCCGCGAGGGCGTCGACGCCCTCGCCCAGGCAACGGGCGACGGCCTCGGTGTGACCCAGGAGGCTGTGATACAGGATGGCGACAGGGACGTCGTTCACGATCGACAAACTCCGTTCAGACCACGAAGGCGTCGGGCGCCCAGGAGAGCCCCACCGGCGCGCCCGTCACGGGCAAAGCCTAGACCGGCTTGATGCTGACCGCGAGTGTCGAGCCGTCGCCGAGGCGGGCGCCGATCGACACCGTAGCGCCGCTGAACACGACCTCGTCGACGGTGCCGTGAACGCCATTGAAGTCCGCGCCCGGCGCGATGTCGAGCGCGATGGAACCCTGACATGTGTCCGGGACGTCGAAGACTTCACCCGCTGCGCCGATTTCATGAGCGCCCGCCACGGGGGCCTTGTAAGCCATGGCCATGATGAGAATGGCGGCCAACCCCGCCTTTCGCGCGGTCGCCCGGCAAGCCCTGCCGCCGGTGGCAAGACTTGCCGGCGATATCGTGTCTCCGGACGTCGCCCATATCGGCGCCTCTCCTGAATAAGCAATAAAAACAACAGATTGAACCGATGCCCCTGGTTGGCATGCATTTCGCAATGGGATCGACGACGCAAGCCATCGGCGTCGCCCAATTCGCGAAGCATGAGGCCAATGACCGTATCAGTAGTAGTTCATCGTCCGGGTTCCCGCCCCATGCTCGCGGCCCTCGTCACGTTTGTCCTGACGGTTGCCTGGGCGGCCGACGCCGGGGCCATGTCGCGGATCAAGGACATCACCGATTTCGAGGGTCTGCGCGAGAACCAGTTGGTCGGCTACGGATTGGTGGTCGGCCTCAATGGCACCGGCGATTCGCTCAACAACGCGCCCTTCACCCAGCAGAGCCTGGTCGGCATGCTCGAGCGGCTGGGCATCAACACCCGGGGCATCGACCTCAAGACCGACAACGTCGCCGCCGTGATGGTGACCGCGACGCTACCGCCCTTTGGCCGCCAGGGTAGCCGCGTCGACGTCACCGTGAGCGCTCTGGGCGACGCCACCAGTCTGCTCGGCGGCACCCTTCTCGTCACCCCGCTGCTCGGCGCCGACGGCGAGGTCTACGCCGTCGCCCAGGGCCAGCTCGCGGTCGGCGGTTTCTCGGCCAGTGGCGGTTCGGGCACGACCGTGACCAAGGGCGTGCAGACCAGCGCCCGCATCGCCAGCGGCGCCATCATCGAGCGCGAGATCGCGTTCGACCTCAACGCCATGGGGCTGGTCAAGATCGCGCTACGCAACCCCGATCTCACCACCGCCTCGCGGGTCGCCCAGGCGATCAACGCGCGGCTCGGCGAACCGGCGGCCGTCGCCGCCGACCCCGGCACCGTGCGCCTGACGGTGCCGACCCGCTATCAAGCCAATGTCGCCGGGCTGCTGACCACGGTCGAGCAGCTTCTGATCGAGCCCGATCAGCCGGCCCGGGTGATCGTCGACGAACAGTCGGGGATCATCGTCATGGGCGAAAACGTGCGCATCAGCACCGTGGCCATCGCCCAGGGCAATCTGACCATTCGCATCACCGAGACCCCGCAAGTCTCGCAGCCCGGCGCCTTCGCGCCTCAGGGCGCTCAGACGGTGACCGTGCCACGGACCCAGGTCAACGTCACCGAGGGCGCCGACAAGAAGCTCGCGGTATTGCCCAGCGGGGTCAGCCTGCGCCAGCTCGTCGAGGGCCTGAACGCGCTCGGCATCGGTCCCCGCGACATGATCTCGATCCTCCAGGCGATCAAGGCCGCCGGCGCCTTGCAGGCCTCCATCGAGGTGTTGTGATGGCGATTGGCGACGCGGCGCTCGTTCAAGCCATTTCGACCGGCCAGGCGCGGGCGACGCCGCGTCCGGAGGCGACCGCCGACAAGGCCAAGGCGCACCGGGTAGCGGTCGAGTTCGAGGCTTTTTTCGTCGCCCGCATGCTCGATCAGATGTTCACCGGGGTGCGTACCGACGGCCCCTTCGGCGGCGGAAACGCCGAACAAGTCTTCCGCTCGATGATGGTCGATGATTTCGGCAAGAAAGTTTCCGGCGCCGGCGGCTTCGGCATCGCCAAGGCGGTCGAGCGCTCGCTTCTCAAGGCCCAGGAGGATATGTCCCGATGACCGACCCCGTCCCCGATACCGATCTCCCCCGCCGCCTGGCCGACATCGCCGGCCGCCTGGCCGATCTGATGGCCCGCGAGCTCGACATTCTACGCTCGCCCCATCCCGGCGAGATCGCCGGCTTGCAGGAAGAGAAGGCGGCGCTGGTCGATGCCCTGACGCCGACCTTCGAGGCCGTGCGCGAGAAGCCCGACCTGGTCAGACAAGCCGCGCCCGGCGTGCGCCAGGCGATCAAGACGGCGATCACCCGACTGCGCGCGGTCAGCGACGAAAACGTCCGCGCCATTCGCGTCGCCAAGATGTTCAACGAGCGCCTCATCCGCGCGCTCGGCGAGGCGCTGGCCGAGCAGACCGCGCCGCCCGCCTATACCGCCTCCGGCGCCACCGGCGCCGCCAATCCACCCGGCGGCATGCCGATGGCGATCAACGACAGCATCTGATCACCGCCCATGACCATCTCGGCCATCCTCAACAACTCGCTCAGCGGCCTGAACGTCAGTCAGGCCGCGATCGGGACCATTTCGCAGAATGTCGCCAACGCCAACACGACGGGCTATTCGCGTCAGGTGGTCCAGCTTCAGGAGCGGGTGGTCGGCGGCAAGGGCAACGGGGTCGAGATCGCCGGCATCGAGCGGGTGGTCGACACCTTCCTGATCCGTGAGCTCCGGAGTCAACTCTCGACGACTGGCAAGGCGACCGACCGGGCCACTTTCTTCGCCGAGATCCAGGCCCGCTTCGGCACCCCCGAGAGCAACTCGACCATCACCTCCCAACTCGCCGACATGGCCGCCTCCCTCGACACCCTGGCGACCAACCCCGAGGACCCGGCGCTGCGTTTCGAGGTCACCGCCTCGGCCCAGCGCCTGGCCGACACCATCAAGAACCTGGCCGGTTCGGTCCAGAATCTGCGTCGCGAGGCCGATCAGGCGGTCACGTCGGTCGTCGACGACGTCAATACCCAGATCAAGGTCGTCGACGACCTCAATGGCCGCATCGCCAACGCCCTAACGCTCAAGCAAAGCACGGCCGAGCTCGAGGACCGTCGCGACCGCGCCGTCGCCGAGATCGCCAAGGTCATGGACATCTCCACCTTCAGCCGGACCAACGGCGAATTGACCATTCTCACCAGTGGCGGACTGACCCTGCTCGACACCCAACTCCGCGAGGTCGACTATACCCCCGCCGGGTCCATGAACGCGGCCACGGTATTCGGTCAGATCACCATCTTCGCGATCGATTCGACCTCCGGTCTGCGGACCGGCAAAGGCGACGTATTGGTTACCGGCGGCACCAGCTCGGCGGTGGTCAGCGGGATCAAGTCCGGTCGCTTGGCGGGGCTTTTCGACATTCGCGACTCGGTGCTGCCGAACCTTGGCGCGCAGGTCGACGCCTTGGCCAGCAGCGTCCGCGACACCTATAACGCGGCGCATAACAAGGGCACCACCTTTCCCGCCCCGAACCGCTTGACGGGAACCCTCGCGGTCGCCTCGACCGATGCCTTCGCGGCGACCGGAAGCCTGCGCGTCGCCGTGACCGACGCCACCGGCAACGTGGTCGGGACCCCGTTCGATACCTTCGACCTCTCGGCCTACGCCACCGTTGGCGATCTAGTCACGGCGATCAACGCTTCCCTTGGCGCCGACGGCAGCGCGGCGGTGGTCAACGGCAAGCTCGAGCTGCGCGCCACCAACGCCGCCAACGGCATCGCCGTCAACGAGCGCGACGGCGTCGAGACCGCCAGCGGTCGCGGTCTGTCGCATTTCTTCGGCTTGAACAATCTGTTCAGCGCCACATCGGCGATCGACTTCGCGCTGCGCGGCGACATCGCCGCCGACCCCAGCCTGGTCGCGACCGGGGCCTTGAGCCTGGCCGATATCCAGCAATCGAAGGTGGTGACCGACCGCGCGGCGACCCTCGACAGCGCCAACAGCCTCAACGTCGCCGCCAACGGTAGCTTCACCATCAACGGCACCGCCATCAGCTTCGATGTCACCACCGATACCCTCGATTCACTGGCCACCAAGATTACAGCCGCCGGCATCACCGGGGTGACGGCCTCGGTGGCGACCGTCGCCGGCGGCTTCCGCCTGGTCATCAACTCGACCGCGGCGCCGCTTGATATCCGCGCCGCCAGCGGCGGCGACCTGGTCACGGCGGCCGGTTTCAATTCGGCGATGGCCGGCAAGACCGGCGTCACCATCGGCGACAACCGAACCGTGCAGCAACTCGCCACGGTGACCGAATCCCACCAGACTTTCACCGCCGTCGGAGGCCTGCCGGCGGGCGATTTCACACTCGGCGAATATGCCGGCGGCATTCTCGGTCTCAACTCGGTTCTGGCCGCCGACGCCAACGATGCCCGCGATATCGCCCAGGGTCTTCGCGACAATCTCGAGTTCCGGGCCAGCGCCGTCTCGGGCGTCAACGTCGACGAGGAGATGGCGAGCTTGACCGTGTTTCAGAACGCCTTTTCGGCGGCGTCGCGGGTGATCTCGGTGGGCAAGGACATGTTCGACGAACTGCTCAACCTAGTGTGATGGGAGCCCAGCCATGCCTACCCGCGTGACCCAACTCTCACAGCAGAACCTGACCCTGCGCAACGTCCTCAACACCCAGCAACGGGTGCGCGACGCGCAGATCCAGATCGCCACCGGCCGCAAATCGCTCGACTACACGGGGATCGCCGAGGATTCCGCCCGCCTGGTCTCGCTCAAGGCGATCAAGGTGCGCACCGACCAGTTCGTCAAGAACAACGTCGTGGTCAACAACCGCCTCCAGTTGATGGATACAGCGCTGTCGACGATTTTCGATTCGGTTTCGAACCTGCGCACCCTGATCATCCAAGCGCGCAACGACGCCGGCGGCAGCGAGGTGCCGCTGGCCGAGGTGGCGCGGAACCTGCTCGACGTCGTCACCGGCCAGCTCAACACCAAGGACAACGGCCGCTTCATCTTCGCCGGCTCGAAGACCAATACCCAGCCGGTGACGGTGCCGGTGCCAACCCCGGCCACCTATGGCGTGCCCGAGGCGACCTATTACAAAGGCGACGCGGTGCAGCTTACCGCCCGGATCGACGAAACCACCACCATCACCTATGGCATGACCGCCGACCGCACCGCTTTCCAGCAGGCGATCGGCGCCATCCAGGCCGCCATCCAGGGCGACAGCACCAACAACAACGCGTTGCTCGATACCGCCCTCAATCTCGCCACCTCCGCCTTGCAGTCGATCGCCGGTTTCCGCGCCGAGGTCGGTTCCGACGAACTGACGATCGAGAAGGCCAACCAGCGCAACAGTGATTTCGTCACTTTCGTCGAGGGCCGGGCGAGCGATATCGAGAACGTCGACGTCGCCGCCACCACCGCCCGTCTGGCCACCGAAACGACCATTCTTCAGGCTTCCTTCCTGTCGCTGTCGCGGGTCACGCGCCTGTCGCTGGTCGATTTCCTGCGTTAACCCAATCGCCATCTTGGGGCGTCACACTCCTCCCATTCGAAAGAGCACGACATGCCCAAAAACACCAGCCTGCCCACGCCACCCGCCGCCGCCGCGCCGCCGCGGATCATCAACGGTCGCTTCGGTCCGGTCGCGGTGACCCCCGACACGGCTGTCGCCCTTCCCAACGGGCTGCTCGGCTTCGGCAACCATCAAGGCTTCGCGCTCGGCGAGATCGACGATCCGCGTTATGCCCAGTTCCGGGTTCTGCAATCGCTCGACGACGACGATCTCGCCTTCCTGGTCTTGCCGCTCGATCCCGATGCCGGTTTGATCGACCGCGATGACCTCGCCCAGGCCTGCGCTCATCTGGTGATCGACCGGGCGCATGCGGCGATCCTGCTGATCGCCACCATCCGCAAGGCCGGCGGCGTCGCCCAGGCCTCGATCAATCTGCGGGCGCCGCTGTTCATCGATACCCGGCGCGGCTTCGGCGTTCAGTACGTGCTCCCCAACGAGGCCTATCCGATCCGCTACATCCTCGCCCGCTCGCCGGCGGCGCCCTGACGCGCGCGGCGCGGTGAAAAACCATCGGCTAAAAATCCATTGACACGGGTCGCGCCTCGTCCTTAGATACCTCCGGCGCCGATTTGAGCTTTCAGATTGCGGGCGCCTAATAAATGCAGCTAAAGCGATGGGATCGATCCGCCCAGCTTGGCTGCGGCGGCTTTTTTGTCATGGATCGACGACTTGGCCTGGTCCGGCCATCAGGGGCGCCATACCCCGGGACCCGCGGAATTTGAAGGGCAGCTTGCGCCGCGTCACCAATCGCTAAAGCGCCACGGGGAGCGATCTCCGTGGGCCCGATAACGGATCGGTCTACGGAGGATGCCATGACCGCCACGAGTCCCCTTCACGCCACCACTCCCCAGCCCATCGAACCGTCTTCCGTGGCCGCGCCCGAGCCCTTGGCTCGGCTCTCCGACGTGGAGCAATACCGCGTCGCCTTCGAGCACTACCGGCGCGGCGATTGGGACGACGAGCGCTGGACCGCCTTCCGCCTGCGCTTCGGCATCTACGGCCAGCGCCAGCCCGGGGTGCAGATGGCGCGGATCAAGATCCCCGGCGGCGTGTTGCCGATCCACTGGGCCCGGGCCATCGCCCGCGCCAACCGCGTTCACGCCAAGGGCGATCTGCACATCACCACCCGCCAGGACGTGCAGCTCTACTCGGTACCTCTGGCGGCCACGCCGGCGCTGCTCGCCGACCTCCACGCCGCCGGCCTGACGACCCGCGAGGCCTGCGGCAACACGCTGCGCAACATGAACGCTTGCGCTCTCGCCGGGGCCTGCCCGCGCGAGCGCGTCGACGCCGGCGAGGTCGCCCGACGCCTGACCCGGAGCTGGCTGCGCCACCCCCTGGTCCAGCACATGCCACGCAAGTTCAAAATCTCGGTCTCGGGCTGCGCCACCGACTGCGGCGCGGCGTCGATCCACGATCTCGGCCTGGTCGCCATCGAGCGCGATGGCGAACCCGGTTTCCGGGTTTATGCCGGCGGCGGCCTCGGCGGCGCGCCGCGCGGCGCCATTCTGCTCAACGACTTCGTCACCGACGACGAACTCCCGGCGGTGGTCGAGGCCCTGGTGCGGCTGCATCAGAAGTATTCCAACCGGGTCAATCGCAACGCCGCGCGCATCAAGTTCCTGGTCAAACGCTTCGGCGAGGTGCGCTTCCGCGACCTCTTCCTCGAGGCCTTCGAACGGGCCAAGGCCTTGCCGCAACGGCCCTGGCGGCCGCTCGACTGGCGCGCGCCCGAGGAAGCCCCGGCGCCGACTTCTCCCGGCGGCATCGTACGTCAGCCCAACGGTCGGATGGCGGTGGTCGCCCGGCCGCGCCTCGGTCTTTTGACCTCGGATCAGCTCGACGGTCTCGCCGACATCGCCGAAAGCTTTGCCTTCGAGGGCCTGCGCACGACCCGCGAACAGAACCTGGTCATCCTCGGCATCGACGCCACCGCCGTCCGCGAGGTGGTCGAGGCGGTGCGCGCCCTCGGCATATCCGTGGTCGAGACCGACATCGAGGCGCCCGGCGACGAGCCCGACGTGGTCGCCTGCCCCGGCACCACCACCTGCCGGATCGGCATCACCAATTCGCAGAACTTCGGCCGCGAGATCATCGAGCAGGTCCGTGGCTACGCCGCCAAGCCCAATCTCAGGGTGCGCGTCTCGGTCTGCCAGAACGGCTGCGGCCTGCACCATGTCGGCGATTTCGGCTTTCGCGGCATGGGCAAGAAGATCGGCGGCCGGCCGGCGCCCCATTACCAGATCTATCTCGGCGGCGACGACCGCCGATCGGGCGCCATCGCGCTTGCCGGGCCGATCGTGCCGGCGCGCCGGGCCAAGCAGGCGCTGGCGCTGTTGACCGAGGGCCATGCCCGCGCCGCCAAGCACGACGAGAGCGTGCGCGCCTGGGCCGAACGGCTCGGCAAGGACGGGTTGGCCGAATTGCTGGCGCCGCTCGCCCGGGGCGACGAGGCCGATCCGAGCGGCGAGGCCGATCTGTTCGTCGATTGGGGCGAGGCCGACGGCTTCACGCCGCCCAAGGCGACCCGGGCCGAATGCGCCGCGCCCTTCGCCCTCGACGCGCTGTTCAAGGACCTCGCCGACGACGGCTTGATCACCGTCGACCGGGCGCTCGCCGGCGACGATCCGGTGGCCGCCCGCGCCGCCGGCCGCGAGGCGCTGGCTTATGCCGTCCGCCGGCTGCTGGTGCGTCTGGCGCTCCCCAGCGGCGACAACGATCCGCTCGACGATCTGATAGCCCGGGTCCGCGCCGCTTACCCGGGCGACGCGGCGGTGATCGGCGCCCTCGACCGGCTGATCGCGGCCGAAGCCGAGGCCGACACCGCGCCCAAGGCTTGGCGCGAGGCGCTGGCCGTGGTCATCGACACCGCCGAGGTCCTGGCCGAGACGCCGGTCGAGGCCACTCCCGCCGGGCTCGGCAAGCTCGATGATTTCGACGCCTCGGTCCTCGACCTGATCCAGGATGGCCGGGAAAACCCGGGAGTCGTGGCCGCCGAGTAAGGCTCGGCGTTTAGAGCGCGATCCGAATAGGTGGAACCGCTCGGATCGCGCCAGCCCGCAAGCGCGGGCCGCCGCTCCCGCGGCGGGAGCCTGCGTGGCGCTTGAACGCAGGTCAGCTTTACCGCGTAAAGGTGACCG
>Ga0114931_10004473_pt1 | contig 17433 bp, 13 predicted proteins | sample 2SBtaG_FD_89579 | JGI IMG/M metagenome (GOLD analysis project Ga0114931, IMG submission 89579) | Deep subsurface microbial communities from Kolumbo volcano to uncover new lineages of life (NeLLi) - 2SBTROV14_V59a metaG | ecosystem: Environmental > Aquatic > Marine > Volcanic | place: Kolumbo...
GTCGAGAATCGCCTCGTGCTCTTCGACCGCGTGGGCCCAGCGCGACGCCGACATGTTGGCCAGATAGCGCGCGCGGCGCACCCGGCCGGCGAGGCCCCGGTACATACGCGCCAGGGTCTCGTTGCGGGCGGCGTCCAGGATGCGCTCGTGGATCGCCTGGTTGAGGCGGAAATAGGGCGCCAGCTCCCGGCGCGTATGATGCAGGACCATCTGGTAGTGCAGGGCGCGGATCTCGGCGATCTCCTCGTCGGTAACGCGGTCGCACGCCAGCTCGCCGGCCAGGGCCTCCAGGGCACCCATCACCGGAAACATCTCGTCCAGATCGTCCACGGTCAGGCGCGAGACCGTGGCGCCCCGGTTGGGCAGAAGATCGAGCAGGCCCTCCGAGGCGAGCACCTTGAGCGCCTCGCGCAAGGGCGTGCGCGAAACCCCGAAGCGGGTGCACAACACCCGCTCCGGCACCCGCTCCCCCGGGGTCAGCTCGCCCTCGACGATCATGTCGCGCAGGCGCGCGACCAGTTGGTCGTGCAGGCTCGCGCGCGCGATGGGGCTGGCGGCCGGGGTGGCCCCCGTGGCTCCAAGAGGGGTCCCGCCCAAATGTCCGTCGTCGTTCATGGTGCGCTCATTCCTTGCCTGCTTGCAGGGCAAATTGCAAGACCCGGGCGGCGTGAAGCGCCGCGCGTCCGGTGCCGTCTGCGATCTGGTGCCGGCAACTGGTGCCGTCGGCGACCACGATGGCCGCGTCCGGGGCCGCGCGCACGGCGGGCAGGAGCGCCGCCTCGCCCATGCGCAGGGAGATATCGAGCGTATCCGCCCCGTAGCCGAAGGCGCCGGCCATGCCGCAACAACTGGCTTCCACGGTCTCGACGTCGAGGCCGGGGACCAGCCGCAGCACGGTTTCCACCGGGGCCAACGCGCCGAATGCTTTCTGATGACAGTGGCCGTGCAGCAACGCGCTCGTGGCGGAGATCGGGCCCAGGGGCAGGTCCAGGCGGCCCGCCGCGTGCTCGGCGGCGAGAAACTCCTCGAAGAGCACCGCGCGGTGGGCCAGGGCCGCCGCTTCCGCGCCTGGCAGCAAGGCCAGGAACTCGTCCCTGAGTGTCAGCAGGCACGAGGGCTCCAACCCGATCACGGGCACGCCGCGCTGGACGAAGGGGCCGAGGGCCGCGAGGGTGCGCGCCGCCTCGGCCCGTGCTTCCTCGATGAACCCGCCGGCCAGGAAGGTGCGCCCGCAACAAAGCGGCCGCCCGTGCGGGCGCCCCCCATGGGGAAGGTGGACCCGGTAGCCGCCCGCGACCAGAACCGCCAGGGCGGCCTCCAGGTTCTCGGGTTCGAAGTAGGTGTTGAAGGTATCGGCCAGGAGGACCACCTCGCGCCCGTCCAGGGGGCCGGCGCTCTCGCGTGGCGGCGCGAAGCGATCGCGGCGCCAGCGGGGCAGGGGCCGCCGGGCGCTCAAGCCCAGCAGGCGCTCGCTTAATTGGGCGAGGCCGGGCACCCGGTCGCGCAGGTTGAGCAGCCAGGCGGCGCGCGCGGCACGGGGGGCGTAGCGTGGCAAATAGGCGAACAGGCGATCGCGGACGGTGGCGCCGCGGCGCGCCCGGCGCTGGTGCAGCACCTCGATCTTCATGCGCGCCATGTCCACGCCGGTCGGGCATTCCCGCCGGCAGCCCTTGCAGCCGACGCACAGCTTCAGGGCCTCCGCCATGTCGTCGGAGGCGAGCGCATCCGGCCCCAACTGCCCCGAGAGCGCCAGGCGCAGCGAATTGGCCCGGCCCCGCGTTACGTGCTGTTCGTCCCGGGTGACCCGGTAGGAGGGGCACATCACCCCGGCGTCGAACTTTCGGCACGCGCCGTTGTTGTTGCACATCTCCACCGCGCCGGCGAAGCCGCCCCACTCGGACCAGTCCAGGCCGGTTTCCAGCGGCGCCGCCCGGTAATCGGGCTTGAAGCGAAACAATTGCCGGTCGTCCATGCGCGGGGGGCGCACGATCTTGCCCGGATTGAAGCGGCCGTCCGGGTCGAACGCGTCCTTCACCTCCTCGAAGGCGCGCACCATGCGCGCGCCGAACATGGGTTCGTGGAACTCGGAGCGCACGATGCCGTCGCCGTGCTCGCCGGAGTGGGAGCCCTTGTATTCGCGCACCATGGCGAAGGCTTCCTCGGCGATGGCCCGCATCTTCCGCGCGCCGGACTCCTCCTTCATGTTGAGGATCGGGCGCACGTGCAGGCACCCCTCGGAGGCGTGGGCGTACCAGGTGCCGGTGGTGCCGTGCTTGGCGAAGATCCGGGTCAGGCGGTCCGTGTATTCGGCAAGATCCTCCAGGGGCACGGCGCAGTCCTCGATGAAGGAGACCGGCTTTCCGTCCCCCTTCATGGACATCATGATGTTGAGCCCGGCCTTGCGCACCTCCCAGATCTCCCTCTGGAAGGCGGGTCGCACCGCCTCCACCACGGCGTCGCGGTGCCCCAGGTCGGCCATCAACTCGCTCAGGCGCTTGAGATCGCGCACTTGCGCGCCATGATCGTCGCCCGCGAACTCGACCAGCAGCAACGCCGCCGGCGCGCCGCGCACGGTGCGCTCCAGGGTGGCGCGGTAAAGCGGAATATCGCGCGCCAGGTCGAGCATCGTTCGGTCCACCAGTTCCACCGCCGCCGGCGCCAGGGCCACGATGTGGCGCGTGGCGTCCATGGCCCCGTTGAGGGTGGGAAAGTGGCAGACCCCGAGCACCCGGTGCGCCGGGACCGGCTGCAACTCCAGCTCGATGGCGGTGGAGAAGGCGAGCGTGCCCTCGGAGCCGACCAGGAGATGGCTCAGGTTGACCGGCGTATCGCCGGTCAGGGCGTCGATGTTGTAGCCGCCAACCCGGCGATGCACCTTGGGGAAGCGGGCCGCGATCTCCGCCGCTTCCCGGCGGCCCAGGGCGAGCAGGCGCGCGCTCAGCGCGGCCAGGGCCGGGCTCTCGAACGAATCGGCCTCGGCGCCGGGCGGAAGCTCGGCGAAGCGCGCGGACGAGCCGTAGGCGAGCACCGCGTCGATCGCGCGCACGTTGCGGCGCATGGTGCCGTAGCGGATCGAGCGCGCGCCGCAGCTATTGTTGCCCGCCATGCCGCCGATGGTGGCGCGGCTGGCGGTCGAGACATCGACCGGGAAAAACAGGCCGTGGGGCCGCAGGTGGGCGTTGAGGGCGTCCAGCACCAGGCCCGGCTCCACCGTGACCCGGCGTCGCGCCACGTCGAGGGCGAGCACCCGGTTCAAGTGTTTGCTCACATCGACGACCAGGGCCTCGGCCACGGTCTGGCCGCATTGGGAGGTGCCGCCGCCCCGGGGCAGGACCGGCACCCCCGCCTCGCCGGCGATCTGGACGCAGCGCGCCACGTCCGCGCGCCGGCGCGGCACGACAACGCCCATGGGCTCGATCTGATAGATCGAGGCGTCGGTGCTGTAGCGCCCCCGGCTGAACCGATCGAACAGCACGTCGCCCTCGATCTCCCGACGCAGGCGCCGCGCCAGCGCGCTGTCCGTCGCGGTTGCCGTGGTCATGGAGTGCGCACCGGGCGAGGGGATGTCATGGGCGGCTCGGCAAGATGTTGCATGCAAGAATTGATATATTTTGATATGAGAAATTATGTAAACAAATATCTATAACATATTATTATATAAAGAAATATATAAGATATGCAGAGTTCGATAGACTATTGATCCCCTACCGAATGTATGCATAATGCAAATAGGCCGAACGCGCAAGCGGCTGGGGGCAAGCGAGGCGAGCAAGATGCGATGGGGGGCATGAGCCAGCGGAGCGGACGCCACTTTCTTCAGATACCCGGCCCGACCAACGTGCCGGAGCGGATTCTGCGTGCCATGGACCGCGCGACCATGGATCACCGGGGCCCCGCCTTCGGCCGGCTGGGGCGCGAGGTGCTGACCGGGCTCAAGGAGATCTTCAAGACCACGGGACCGGTGGTCATCTATCCCGCCTCGGGCACCGGCGCCTGGGAAGCCGCCCTGGTCAACACGCTTTCCCCGGGCGACCGGGTTCTCATGGCCGAAACCGGGCAGTTCGCGACCCTTTGGCGCGGATTGGCCGAGCGCCTGGGGCTCGCGGTGGAGTTTCTGCCGGGGGATTGGCGCCGGGGCGTCGATCCCGCGGCGGTCGAGGCGCGCCTGGCGGACGACCGGGCCCACGAGATCAAGGCCGTGTGCATCGTCCACAACGAAACCTCCACCGGGGTCGCCTCGCGCGTGGCGGACGTGCGTGGGGCGATCGACCGCGCCGGGCACCCGGCCCTGTTCATGGTGGACACGATCTCGTCCCTGGCATCCATGGAGTACCGCCACGACGAGTGGGGCGTGGATGTCACCGTGGCGGGCTCCCAGAAGGGGCTCATGCTGCCCCCGGGCCTGAGCTTCAACGCCATCGGCCCGAAGGCCCTGGCGGCGGCCGAGGCGGCGCGCCTGCCCCGGTCCTACTGGGCGTGGGCGCCCATGCTCAAGGCGAACGAGACCGGATACTTCCCGTACACGCCGGCGACCAACCTGCTCTACGGCCTGCGCGAGGCGATCGCCATGTTGACGGAGGAGGGCCTGGAGACGGTCTTCGCGCGCCACGCCCGCCTGGGCGAGGCAACGCGCCGGGCGGTGAGCGCCTGGGGCCTCGAGATCCTGTGCGCGGAGCCGCGCGAATACAGCAATTCCCTGACCGCGGTCCTGATGCCCGAGGGGCACGACGCCGACGCCTTCCGCAAGGTCACCCTCGAACGCTTCAACATGTCTCTCGGCAATGGGCTGGGAAAGGTGCAAGGCAAGGTGTTCCGCATCGGCCACCTGGGCGACTTCAACGAGCTGATGCTGGCCGGCACCCTGGCCGGGGTCGAGATGGGGCTGGCCGCGGCCGGCGTGCCCCATGCCCGTGGCGGCGTTCAATCCGCGCTCGACTACCTGTGCGACCGCGCGTCCGCGCCCGCATCACGCGAGCGCCGGACGGGATGAAATAGCGGTTTAAAACGAAACAATAAAACAAGGAGGAGGAAATGCGACTGCTAAAAATCATGGCGCTGGGGCTCGTCGCCGGCGCGTTCGCCGGCCCGGCCACCGCCGCGCCGATCGAGTTGAAGTACGGTCACGTCGGGGCGCCCGGATCGTTGTTCGATGCCTCGGTCAACAAGTTCGCCAAACGGGTCAATGCACAAATGGCGGGCAAGGTCCATATCGTGACCTTCGGCTCCAGCCAGCTCGGCAAGGACAAGGAGCTTCTGCAAAAGCTGAAGCTCGGCACGGTCGATTTCTCCCTGCCGTCGACGGTCATGTCCACGGTCGCCGATGAGTTCGGCCTGTTCGAGATGCCCTATCTGGTCAAGAACCGCGACCATATGCACCGGATCGAGAAGGAAATCTTCTGGCCCAAGATCGCGCCCGCGGCCGAGGCCAAGGGCTACAAGATCCTGGCCGTGTGGGAGAACGGGTTTCGCCACATCACCAACAACCTCCGCCCGATCAACGTGCCCGCGGACCTCAAGGGCATCAAACTGCGCACGCCGAAAGGCGCGTGGCGGGTCAAGATGTTCAAGTCCTACGGCGCCAACCCGACGCCCATGTCCTTCTCGGAGGTGTTCACGGCCCTCAAGACCGGTGTGATCGACGGGCAGGAAAATCCGTTCGCGCAAATCTATAGCGCGAAGTTCCAGGAGGTTCAGAAGTACCTGTCCCTGACCGGGCACGTCTACACGCCGGCCTACGTCACCGTCGGCAAGAAGAAATGGGCCAGCCTGCCCGCCGACGTGCGCGCCGGGATCGAGAAAATCGCCAAGCAAACCCAGGGCTTCGTGTACGACACCGCGGCGGCCATGGAGACCGACCTTCTGAGTAAGCTGAAGGCCGGCGGCATGAAGGTCAACGAGCCCGACAAGGCGGCGTTCATCAAGGCGAGCGCGCCCATCTACAAGGAGTTCGCCGATTCGGTCCCCGGCGGTCAGGAAATGGTCGACAAGGCCATGAGCCTGGCGGACGGCTCCTGATCTAGCGTCGCGATCCACCCCGGCCGTATATTACGGGCGGGGTGGATTATCCCTGTCGCCGTATTCACCGATCGAGGGTTGAAGTGAAGTCGCTTGCGCGGGCGTCGCGGGTGCTGGAGCGCCTGCTTGAGGGTGTCGTTGTCGCCCTGATGGTGGGGCTAACCCTCGTGGTCATCGTGGCCGTGATCTATCGCAAGGCCGGGGCGTCCTTGAGTTGGTACGACGAAGTGGCCTCCGTCATGCTGGCATGGTTGACCTATTACGGCGCCTGCCTGGCCGCGCTCAAGCGCGCCCACATCGGCTTCGACGGGCTTATGCGCGCCCTGCCCCGGGGGGTGTGCCTGGTCGCGGTGGTGGTTGGGGAGGTGGTTGTGTTCGGCTTCTTCGCCGTCCTCGCGTGGACCGGCTGGGTGGTGCTGCTGGTTCTGGAAGGCGATACCCTGGTCAGCCTGCCCGAGGTTTCCGTGCAAATCACCCAGTCGGTGATCCCCATCGGGGCCGTCCTGTTCATGATCTGCCAGGCGGTCAGCATCCCGCGCTATTGGCGCCATCTCCGCGCGGAACGGATCGACGAGCACGACGTGCCCGTGGCGGAGTATACGTCTCGATGACCCTCGTGCTCATGATCCTGGGCCTCCTGGCGCTGATCCTGATCGACGTGCCGATCGCGGTCTCCCTGGGCGTGGTGGCGGTGATCGCGATGGTTCTCGCCCAGGGGGCGGATATCCTGCCCAACGTGGCCCTGGTCATGTTCGACGGGGCCACCAAGTTTCCCCTGCTCGCCATTCCACTATTCATCCTGGCTGGCGCCATCATGAACGCCTCGGGCATATCCACACGCCTGATCGCGTTCGTCTCGGCCCTGCTCGGCTTCATCCGCGGCGGCCTGGCCATGGTCAACATCGGCGCCTCCATGTTCTTCGCCGAGATTTCCGGCTCAGCGGTGGCCGACGTGGCGGCGCTCGGCTCGATCCTGATTCCCGCCATGCGCCGGCGCGGCTATCCGCGCGCGTTTTCCGCCGCCGTCACCTCCTCGGCGGCCACGCTGGCGGTGATCATTCCGCCGTCGATCCCCATGATCCTCTATGGGGTCATGTCGGACAGCTCCATCGTGCAGCTGTTCGTCGCCGGGATCGTGCCCGGCGTGCTCGGTGGGTTGGGCATGATGGGGGTCTCCTACTGGATGGCCCGGCGCAACAATTGGCCGGTGGAGGATGTGTTCGAGCTTCCGCGCCTGTGGCGCACCTTCAAGGAGGCGGCCTGGGCCCTGGTACTGCCGTTCATCATCCTGGGCGGCATTTTCGGCGGGGTCGTGACCGCGACCGAGGGCGCGGGGCTGGCGGTCGCGGCGGCGCTTATCATCGGCGGGCTGATATACCGGGAGCTGGATTTTAGTCACCTGCTGGCGGCCATGATCGAGGGTGGCGTGCAGACGGCGGTGGTTATGCTGCTGGTCGCCGCCTCGGCCTTGATCGGGGTGTTCCTGACCGAGCAGCAGGTGCCGCAGACCCTGGCCACGGCGATCCTGAACTGGACCGACAACCGCTATGCCGTGCTGGCGTTGCTCAACCTGTTCTTCCTCGCGGTCGGACTGTTCCTGCATTCGGCCGCGGCGATCATCCTGGTGGTGCCCATCGTCATGCCCCTGGTCAACGCGGTTGGCATCGACCCGGTGCATTTCGGCCTGATCGTGACCCTCAATCTGGGCATCGGGCAGCAGACTCCGCCGGTCGCCAGCGTGCTCATTACCGCCTGCTCGGTCGCCAAGGCGGATATTTGGGAGGTCAGCAAGGCCAACGTGCGCTTCGTGGGCGTGTTGCTTGCCATCTTGATCCTGGTCACGTATGTCCCGGCCATTCCCATGACGCTGGTGCGCGTGTTCTATGGGTATCCCGTGAGCCAACGGAACGGTTGCCATGTCTGATCTGATACGTACGCGGCGCGACGGGCCGATCGCCACGGTGGTCCTGAACCGGCCGGAAAAGCTGAACGCCATGACCAAGCCCATGTGGCGGCGCCTGGGCGAGGTGCTGTTGGAACTTTCGGGCGATGACTCATTGCGCTGCGTGGTTCTGCGCGGGGCCGGCGGCAAGGCGTTCTCCCCGGGCAACGACATCTCCGAGTTCGAAACCGAGCGCCACGACCCGGCCTCGGCCAAGGCCTATGGGGCGGCGTTGTACCTGGCGCTCGACGCGCTCAAGGCGTGCCCCCATCCCACGGTGGCGTTGATCGAAGGCATTTGCGTGGGCGGCGGGCTGGAGATCGCGGCGCTTTGCGACTTGCGCGTCTGCGGCGAGTCGAGCCGCTTCGGCGTGCCCATCAAGCGCCTCGGGCTGGTCATGGCCTATCCGGAGATCGAGGGCCTCCTGGGCCTGGTGGGGCGCGCGGCGACCTTGGAGATTCTGCTCGAGGGCCGGGTCTTCGGCGCCGCCGAGGCCAAGGAGAAGGGGCTGGTCACCCGCGTGGTGGCCGATTCCCAGGTCGAGAGCGAGGCCATGGAGACGGCGCGGCGCATCGCCGCCGGCGCGCCCCTGGTCGCCCGCTGGCACAAGAAGTTCATCCGCCGCCTGGCCGACCCAGCGCCCTTGAGCGAGGCGGAGCTGGACGAGGGGTACGCCTGCTACGCCACCGAGGATTTCCAGACCGGCTACCGCTCGTTCCTGGATAAGACGACGCCGGACTTCAAGGGGCGGTGAGGTGAGCGCGCCACGGCAAGGCCCACTCGCCGGGTTCAAGGTGATCGAGCTGGCCCACATCATGGCCGGGCCGGTCTGCGGGCTGATGCTGGCCGACATGGGTGCCGACGTGATCAAGGTCGAGAAGGTGCCGGGCGGCGACGATTCGCGGCGCTTTCTGCCCCCCGATATCGAGGGCGAATCGGCCGCGTTCATGATGATGAACCGCAACAAGCGGGGCATCGCGGTCGATCTCAAGCACGCCGACGGCAAGGCGGTGCTGCGCACCCTGCTGCATTCCGCCGACGCGGTGATCGAAAACTACCGCCTGGGCACCATGGCGCGCCTCGGCCTCGCCTACGAAACCCTGGCCGCCGAAAATCCGGGCCTGATCTACTGCGAGATTTCCGGCTTCGGGCGCACCGGCCCCTACGCGGAGCGCGGCGGGTTCGACCTGATCGCCCAGGGCATGAGCGGGCTCATGAGCATCACCGGCGAGGGCGAGGGGCGCCCGCCGGTCAAGGTGGGCGCGCCGGTGACCGATATCACCGCCGGCATCCTGGGCGCCATGGGCGTGCTCGCCGCCGCGGTGGAGCGCCAGCGCACCGGGCTTGGGCAGCGGGTCGATACCTCGCTTTTCGAGGCCGGGATCGCCCACACCTATTGGCAGTCCGCGATTGCCTTCGCCACCGGCCACGCGCCCGGGCCCATGGGCTCCGCGCACCCCCTGAACGCGCCCTACCAGGCGTTTCAGACCGCGGACGGGTGGATCACCCTGGGCGCCGCGAACCAGGCGAACTGGCTGCGGGTGCTGGAGGCGATTGGGGCCGGGCACCTGGCCGACGATCCACGCTTCGCCGACAACGCGGCGCGCATGGCGCACCTGAAGGCGCTGGAGGCGGCCCTGGCGCCGATCTTCAAGACCCGCGCCACCGCCGATTGGCTGGCGCGCCTGGAAGCCGCCGCGGTGCCCGCCGGCCCGGTGCTCGATGTCGCCGAGATGCACCGGGACCCGCAAACCCTGGCGCGGGAGATGGTGACCCGGGCCGAGCACGCCCGGCTCGGCCCGGTGGAGACCATCGGGTTGCCGGTCAAGTTCTCGCGCACGCCGGGCAAGGTGGCCCGGGGCGCGCCGGTCTATGGGCAGCATACGCGCGCGGTCCTGGCCGAGCATGGCTACGCGCCCGCCGAGATCGACGCCTTGATCGCCGCCGGCGCCGTGGTCGCGGATCAGGATGTCCAGAGAGTGACCGAATAGGCGTCGATCGGGGTGATGGTGAGCTCGTAGCCCACCTTGAGGCTGACCGCCAGCACCAGCGCGGCCAGGATGATCCGCATTTGCTCGCCGCGCAGGTGCTCGCCGATGCGGGTGCCCACCTGAGCGCCAATGACCCCGCCGACCAGCAGCAACACGGCCAGCAGCGCATCGACCGTGTGTGTGGTGATCGCCTGAAGAAACGTGACGTTGGCGGTGACGAATATGACCTGCAGGAGCGATGTGCCGACCACGACCCGGGTCGGCATGCCGAGCACGTAGATCATGGCGGGCACCAGGACGAACCCGCCGCCCACCCCCATGATGGCCGAGAGGATACCCACCAGCACCCCCAGGCCCAGGGGCAGATACGCGCTCATGTAGAGCTTGGATTTGGGAAAGCGCATCTTCCACGGCAGGCCGTGGACCCATAAATGACGATGTGCCGCGGGCACCCTGGCGCCGCCGCGCCGGCGCGCGCGCAGGAGGGTGCCCAGGCTCTCCACGAACATCATCGCCCCGATGGTGCCTAGGAGAATCACGTAGGCCAGCGAGATCGCCAGGTCGATCTGGCCCAGGCTGCGCAACAGCTTGAACAGGCCCACGCCGAGGGTGGAGCCGACCAGGCCGCCGGCGATCAGGAAGGCGCCCATCTTCACGTCGACGGTGCGCCGCTGCCAGTGGGCGAGAACCCCGGAGAGGGACGCTCCGACCACCTGATTGGCGCTGGAGGACACCGCGACCGGGGCGGGAATCCCCATCAGGATGAGCAGCGGCGTGAGCAGGAATCCACCGCCGACACCGAACAGGCCCGACAGCAGGCCCACGACGCCTCCCAGGCCCAGGAGAACGAATACGTTCTCCGAGATGCCCGCAATCGGCAGATAGACATCCATCGGCGCGCCGTCGGATTCTGAAATGAGCAGTACTTGGAGGGCGTGCGTGGCGCCGACCCGGCCGGGACCATACCCGCTCCATGCCGTGCCTGCACGCGCTTGTTGGCGGCCCTGGGCCGATTTCGGCCGGCTCCTAGAACGACAAGGTTGAAAAGGTGTCCATGACGTTCAGGATGGCCCGGCCGAGCAGGACGATAAAGAGCGGCGGCAGGATGAAGGAAATCATGGGCACGGTGAGCAGCGCCGGCAGGCGGGCCGCCTTTTCCTCCGCGCGCATGATGCGCTCGTTACGCGAATCCGCGGCCATGACCCGCAGCGACTGTGCCAGCGGCGTGCCGTAGCGCTCCGCCTGGAGCAGGGTGTTGACCACGCTGCGCAGGGTCGGGAGGTTGACCCGCGCGGCCAGGTTCTGAAGGGCCTTGCGCCGGTCCGGCAGGAAGCCGAGCTCAAGTCCGGTCAGGCTCATCTCGTCGGCCAGCTCCGGCGCCGCGACCTCCATCTCCTGCGCGACCCGCATCAGCGTCGCGTCCAGGCTGAGGCCGGCCTCGGCGCAGATCACCATGAGGTCCAGGGCGTCGGGCAGGGACTTGCGGATCTGGTCCCGGCGCTTCTGTGCCGCGTTCTTGATGATCAGGTCGGGCGTATAGGCGCCCAGGAACACGCCGCCGATCGTGACCAGGAGCCGGGCCACGGGCGGCAAGTCGTAGGCATTCAGGCCGTAGAACAGGAAGATCGCAAGGCCGCCAATGGCGAGCGGCAGGACGAACTTGAAAAAGAGATAGCGGACGACGGCGTCCTTCGAGCGCCAGCCCGCGCGCATCAGCTTGATCGAGATGTGGTTGGCCTGGGCGGAGCGCAACAGGTTCAGGCGTTCGACCACGCGGCGCATCAGGCCCATGGTGTGCATGCGTTCCTGGCGCCGCCGGGGGGCGACGGCGCCGGCGCGCAGGGCCAGACGCTGCGCCGCCAGGAGCTTGACGCGCCGGGCGCCTGGATCGCGGTGCAGCAGGGTGACCCAAACCGTGATCGTCACCATGGCCGCGGAAAGCCCGACCATGGTGACCAGCACGCCCTCCAAGGACAGGCCCAGCGAGGCGAACATGTCGCCGAGCGCACTTTGATCTTGACCGCTCGATGCCTGTCCCCCCGTGGTCAAGCCCAGCGAGATGAGGATGTATTCGATCATATCTCGAACTTGACCATGCGATTCATGACCAGCGCGCCGACGGCGATCATGAACAGCCCGAAGCCGACCATGGCCTGGCCGCGCGGGTCCATGAACAGACCCACGATATAGTTGCTGTTCGTCAGATAGATGAGCAGGGTCATGATGAAGGGCAGGGAGCCGATGATATAGGCGCTGGCCTTGGCCTCGGACGAGAGGGCGCGGATCTTGCGCTTGAGCTGGCGGCGCCCGCGCAACACCTCGGCCAGGTTGTTCAGGGTTTCGGCCAGGTTGCCGCCGGTCTCGTTCTGGATCGACAGGGCGATGGCGAAAAAGTTGAACTCCTGCAAGCCCATGCGCCGCGAGGATTCCCACAGCACGTCGTCCATTTGCCGGCCCACGCGCACCCCATCGGTGACGCGCCTGAGCTCGATCCCGACCGGGTCGGGAATCTCGTCGCCCGCGGCCTTGATGGATTCGGCGATCGGCAGGCCGGCCTTGATGCCGCGCACCATGAGGTCGATGGCATCGGGAAACAGATCGACGAAACGCGCCTGACGCTTGTTGATGCGCATGCCCAAGTAGAAGTGCGGAATCGCCAGCCCCATGGCCAACCCGAACGGCAGCGCCGTGGTCAGCGACCAGTTCCACAGCATGGAGGCGCCAACCGCCGCCACAATCCCCAGGAGCAGGCTGCTGAGCACATAGACCCCGACCGAAAATCCCATGCCCGCGCGCTCGATGCGTAGGCGCAGCTCATCCTGGCGCGGCAGCAGGCGCTGGATGATGTAGTTCAAGATGCGGATATCGCTCGATTTTTTTGCCCGGCGCGCGATCGATATCCGTTCGGGATTGGTGCCGTGTTTTTCGTGGTTGGTCTTGATGCGCGCCACGCGCCGCGTGAACTGCTTTTTCCCGCCCCCGCCGGCGAACAGCGCGACCAGGAGAATCAACAGCCCGAGGGGCAGGATCGCGAGCAGCGCCAGATCCGTGCCCTGCCCGCCGCCGGCCGCCAGTGCCTGCAGCGCGTTCATCACATGCACTCCATGAGCCTGCGCTCGAGGCCGAAGTAGGCGGCTTTCGGCGCCATGTGCGGCCTGAGGCCGGAGGAGCGGAACTGCCCCTTCAACATGCCGTCCAGGCCCTCGCCCTCGAACTCGTAGGTGTAGAGGTCCTGGGTCGTGATGATGTCGCCCTCCATCCCGATGATCTCGGTGATGTGGGTGATGCGCCGTACGCCGTCGCGCATGCGCGAGACCTGCACGATCAGGTCGATCGCCGCCGCGATCTGGGTGCGCACGGCCTTCGCCGGCAAGTTGATACCGGCCATGCCGATCATGTTCTCCAGGCGGGTCAACGCCTCGCGCGGGCGGTTGGCGTGGACCGTTCCCAGGGAGCCGTCGTGGCCGGTGTTCATGGCCTGTAGCATGTCCACCGCCTCGGAGCCGCGCACCTCGCCCAGGATGATGCGGTCGGGGCGCATACGCAGCGCGTTCTTGACCAGATCGCGCATGGTGATCTCGCCGGTGCCTTCCAGGTTCGGCGGGCGCGTTTCCAGGCGCACCACGTGGGGCTGTTGGAGCTGTAGCTCGGCCGCGTCCTCGATGGTGACGATGCGCTCGCGCTCGTCGATCATCTGCGACATGGCGTTGAGCAGGGTTGTCTTGCCGGAGCCCGTGCCGCCCGAGATCAGGATGTTGAGCCGGCTGCGCGCGGCGATCTTGAGGATGGTACTCATGGGCTCGGAGGTGTTGTTCTGGCGCACCATGAGGTCGAGGGTGATGCCTTTCTTGGCGAATTTACGAATTGAGATCGCCGGCCCGTCGATGGCGAGCGGCGGAATGATGATGTTGACGCGGCTTCCGTCCTGCAGGCGCGCGTCCACGAGGGGCACGGTCTCGTCCACGCGCCGGCCGATGATCGAGACGATGCGCCGGGCGATGTTGAGAACGTGATCGTTGTTGCGAAAGCGCACGTCGGTCAGGTCGAGCTTGCCCTTGCGCTCCACGTAAACCTGGTACGGACCGTTGATCACGATATCGGTGATCGATTCGTCGGCCAGCAGCGGCTCCAGCGGCCCCAGGCCCAGCATGTCGTCCAGCAAAAGCTCGACCACGGTCTGCTGTTCCACCGCGTTGAGGCGCAGGTTCTGCTCCGCCAGGACCTCGGCCAAGATATCGCGCAGTTGCAGCGACAGCTCCTCGCGCGGCAGCTGCGAGGCCGCCGAAACATCGAGCCGGTCCATGACATATGGCTCGATCTTGTTCTTGGTCGCCTCGACGGTGGCCGTGACCGCGGACGCCTGGCCGGCGCGCTGTGACGCCGCCTCGGTGCGCGCGTGCCGCGCGGGCTGGGGTTGAGTCTGTGGCTGTGGCTGTGGCTGGGGCACGGCCGGCGCCGTCTCTCGATGCGCGCTCGAGGTATCCGTTGATTGGCTCGGAGTCTCGGGCGAGGGAATCGCCTTTGGGCTGTTGTGCAGCAGCCAGTTGATCAGGTTGGCGACGAGATTGCGCCGGTCCAGGAGATTGAGGCTCGCCGAATCCGCCTCGGTGGCCTCGATGACGATCTGCCCCACGCGCACCGCCAACTCCGGGCGCGCCAGTTCGACCAAGTTGTCGTCGGCGAACGCTTTCAGAATCCGGGGCTTAATCTCCTCCAGGTAGCCGGCCAGCATGTCCGCCCGCTGTCGCGGCGCGAACCCGGTATTTCGGCCCATCTTGGCGCTTGCCTTGACCATCGGTTCCTATCCCCTTTTCAGGAGACGGCGCATGAGCCCTTTCGTCTTCTTGTTCTCCGCGCTGGCGGGCCCGTGTTCCGCGACCTTATTCGCCAGGCGGCGCAGCACCTTCGCGGCTGGGCTCTTGCCGCTCATTTGCACGACCGTCTTGCCGTTGTTGGCCGCTTGGTTGAACGCCTTGCGGTCCTCGGGGATGACGTAGTCGATTTTATGGCCGAGCGCCCGCTCGAACTCCTTCGGCGACATGCCTTGGGCCGTGCCGCCGGCCCGATTAGCGATCAGGAGAACCGGCTTGTCGCTCGCGGACTCCTCGATTCCCGTGAGCATGCGCATGGCATCGCGCAGGCCCGAGAGGCTCAGCTCGGTGACAATGACGATCAGGGTGGCGGCGTCCAGCGCCCGTTCCCGCACCGCGAACGAGAAGCGCGGCACATCGGCCACGATGCACGACTTGTCGCGCCCCAGGGCCTCGAACAGGACATCCACGGCCTCCGGATTGAAGGCGATCTGCTCGGCCAGGGTTTCCTCGGTCGCCATGACCGAGAGCTTGTCGGTCAGCTTGGCGGTGGCGCTTTCGATAAACAGGCTGTCGATGCGGTTGGGGCTTTCCAGCGCCTCGCGCAAACCGCGCGTTGGCTCCAGATCGAGCGAGAGCGCCACGGTGCCGAACTCCAAATCGAGATCGACCAGCGTGGTCGATTGGGATTTTTCCTGCGCCAGAATCCAGGCCAGGTTGACCGCGACCGAGCTGCCCCCGACGCCCCCGCGGGTGCCGAGCACCGCGATTCGATTGACCTTGTTGGTGACGATCTCGGCGGCGCCCGCCGCGCCCGGCCCACTCTCCTCCGTGCGGCACAATGCCGCGGCCAGGGCCTTTTCCGTTACCGGCTTGACCAGATAATCGGTGATGCCCGCACCGACCATCTCCCGGTAGAGATTGACATCGTTGATGGCGCCAATCCCGATCAGACGGGTCTGCTCGCTAAAGGCCGCGGTGAGCGAGAGCATGGCGGTCAGCGGCGCCGATGAATCCCCGATATCGACAATCAGCACCCGCGGCGTGGGCGCGTCGGCCAGATATTCCAGCGCCTGCTGACTGCCGCCGTCGCGCATGAGCGGCGCCTCGAAGAACTGGCGCGCCACGGACTCCACGACATCGTGGGTCTGGTTGTCGCTCACGAACGCAACGCACTCGGCCGCGGTGCTTTCGTCCGGCTGAACGTCCAGGAATTTCTCGGCCGTGCTCATTGGCTATTCGCCGTGTCTTCCGTTACCAGCGCCTTGACCTTATCGGTGCGGTAGCGCTGCACGCCCTGCACCGCCATCTCGCCGTCGGCGGGGCCGATCGGCTGACCGCGCTCCAAGTCGAGGGGGTCGGCCACCATGCGTCCAAGCGCGGTTGCGTTCGCGCAACTCCAGATGTGCGTCGGCCGAGGGGTGTAGATTGTTTTCGGCCCGGAGCAGTCGGGCTCGATGACCATGGCCCGCGTGACCATGACCACGGTCGCCTCCGTGGGCGCGGTCAGGGATTGTACGGGGCGGTCCGGGATGTCCGCCGAAAGACCGACGCGCCGTAGCGCATCGCGCAGGGCGGCGAGGCGGGCGGTGGTGAGCGCGTCGTGGTAGCCGCCCGGTCCGCGCGGCCCGTCGACCTCGACGCGCGCATTTTGCTGGCTCGCGTTGTTCTCGCGCAGGAACGCCTCCAGGCGCGCCGCCTCGGTCTTGGCCAGGGCGGCGTCGCCGGTTGCGAACGCGACCTTGTGTACCGTGGTGATCTGCTCCACTTGCGGCTCGAGGAGCGGCGGCTGAAGGCGCAGGAACGAATGATAAAGCCGATGCGCGGGGACGGTTTCGGTCGGCGGCCTAGCGTCCGGGTTCAGCATGCATCCGCCCAGCCCGAGGGCGAGGGCGACCGTGAGGGTCACTGGGCCCAAGCGCGATATCAATCCGCTATTCGCCATGTCCACGCCTCAATCCAGGAGATACTTGGCCGCGCCGAGTTGCGTGCCGCTTGACGCGCCGCCATCGGGCACCGGCACCGCGCGTGACAGCGTGGCGGCGGGCGGGGGGTTCAGGTTCGGGCGCGGTTCGGAGCGGGTCAGCGGGTCGGTCGGCAATGGAACGTCGCGCCGCGCCATGGGTTTCACCACATAGGGCGTGACGATGATTATGAGCTCGCTCTCGTTGCGTTGGAACTCCTCGCTTTTGAACAGCTCGCCCAGGATCGGAATATCGGAGAGATACGGCATCTGCCGCACCTTGTCCTGCATGTTGTCCTGCAAGAGTCCGGCGATGGCGAAGCTCTGCCCCGAACCCAACTCGATGGTTGTCTCGGCGCGCCGGGTGGTCAGGGCGCTGATGTTGATGCCGCCGATGGTGACCGCGCCCTCGTTGGAAATCTGACTCACCTCCGGACGGACCTTCATGCTGATGCGGCGCTTGGACAACACGGTCGGCGTGAACGAGAGACTGACGCCGAATTGCTTGAACTCCACGGTGATGGTGTTGTTGTCCTGGGCGACCGGGATCGGAAACTCGCCACCGGCGAGGAAGCTCGCGGTCTCGCCGGACAGCGCGGTCAGGTTAGGTTCGGCCAAGGTCTTGACGACGCCGATCTCCTCCAGCGCGTCGAACAGGGCGTTGACGGTGGCACCGCCGATCCCGACGCCGGAGAATAGGCCGGCGCCGAA
>Ga0114931_10004474_pt1 | contig 17430 bp, 17 predicted proteins | sample 2SBtaG_FD_89579 | JGI IMG/M metagenome (GOLD analysis project Ga0114931, IMG submission 89579) | Deep subsurface microbial communities from Kolumbo volcano to uncover new lineages of life (NeLLi) - 2SBTROV14_V59a metaG | ecosystem: Environmental > Aquatic > Marine > Volcanic | place: Kolumbo...
GATATTGAGGCCAAAGAAGAAAGCGGTTTTACCCCTTTGATGCTTGCATGCGAACATGGTTATGATGTCGTTGTACGGACTTTGATCGCCGAAGGGGCCGACATCAACGCAGCAGCCCGGGACGGCGCGACCGCGCTCACGATCGCCAAGCGCTGGAATCATCAGGCTGTCATCAAAACGCTCATCAAGACCGGCGCACAAAAATAATGCGATATACACCGTACAAAGATATTACAAAAATATCAGATGGAAAGTCAAATGCCGGAATTAAGTCCTGCAAGTCACGCATGTTTTTAAGCTTAGTGCGCGTCCTTTGAAAATTCACCAGGCTATCCGTGATTTATTGATAAAAAGGGACGCGAAGGTCATCAGACTTTCGTCAAAAAAATGATGGATTTGGACATATTTGCCTGTATATCAGAGAGTATGGCTGGAGGCGAGTTGGCGCGAGACCGGCTCCGCCGCCATTTATATTTGTGGTCGGACGCCACACCACAACCGCCCGCGATTCTATCCTGGAAATATCAACAATAACCCTTTGCCGCACCCATGACCCCTCCCTGGCTCATCCTTTATCTGATATCGACTCTGGCTTTGGGCATTTTTTTGTGGGCGCGTGCCCGGGCCAACAAGCCGCCTGAACTCGGAACGGTCCGGTATGTCCCCTATACGGGGCTCATGTTCCTGGCAATTCTGATCCTCCTTCTGTGTTTCGCTTATGGGGCGGAATTGCTGCGGGCGGGTTGAGCACACTGGCTATCGACAGACGTCTGTGATCATGGCATCGTTACGCGAATTTCATAACATCTTTGTACGAGGCACTCTCACATGCGCGGCTTTCTCATCGGACTTTTCGTTCTCGTTCTCCTCATTGCAGGAGCGGGGTATTGGATTTATTCGTCTTTGGATAGCCTGGTCGAAGCGGGTATCGAAAAAGTCGGATCGGCATTGACCGAAACCGATGTCAACGTTGCGTCCGCCGACATTTCACTGCCCGATAAAACCGCCTCAATCACCGGCTTCACCATTGCCAATCCGGCCGGATTTTCAAAAAATCCCGCATTCGCCCTGGACAATATCAACCTCTCTCTCGACACGGACCGCAGCACCAGGCATGTGATCACCATCAGGGAACTGAGGATTAGTAATCCGGTGGTCAATTATGAAATAGCGGGTAAGAAAAACAATATTGACATCATCGCCAAGGCCGTGGAACGCAACACCCAAGATAAAGGCGGGGCGCAGGCTAAAGATGACGATGAATCTCTGCGTTTTGTCATCGACCGCTTCATCATCACAAAGGGAGAAGTCAAGGTCTATGCCAAGGGTGATAAAGTGGCATCCTCTGACTTGCCAGCGGTCAGTCTCAATAACATTGGTGCCGGCAAGGGCGGCGTCACCGGCGCTGAACTGGGGCAGATCATCGTCGGAGAGATGAGCCGGGGGGTCAAGAAAAGCATTGCCAGCGGCGCGCTGAATAAATTTCTCGGGGCTGCGAATGACAATATGAAGAATCTAAAAAATAAATTTTTTAAACACTAATATTTATTGACCACGCTTGAAAATTCCGCGGGGAGGGAGAATACCCGGATGAACTCTGGAAACGGACAAACTGTCGATCGGATTTTAGTTATCCTTCTGGCACTCATTCCCGCGGCTTTGGGTGTTTTTGCCTTTATGAACAATATCACTGACTGGAGCGGCTCGGTTGAGCGTGTGGCCTATCCTCTTGTGAGTATGCAGGGCGCCGATGTCAACGCGGCACAAAAGTGGCGCGCCATTGACAGCCCCCTTTTTGCGAATGGCGTCTATCTGATTATTATAACAATGGAATTAGCAACAGGCTTGTGGGCTCTTCGGGGTGTGATCGGTTTGGTGGGAGGCGTCAATGCGCCGAGTCCACATTTTTTAAAATACACAATCATGGTCAAACGCGCGGCTATTTTAGGTGCAATAATCTATTGCCTGCTGTTCTTCACGATCGGCGGCGACTGGTTTCTCGCCTGGAAAAATGACAGCCTTGATTTTTTGCAGCGCGATTCTCTGAACTACGCTACGGTATTTACCATTGTTGTTCTGCTGATCCGTAATCTTGAATCAGACATGCAAAAAAAATAGGTGCTCTTTGGCGTTACTCTTCACACTGCCATTTTTTCACGCCATTTGAATCAATTTTGGACTCCCATGTGCGTGCCCCATTAACAAGTTCATCGGCCCGTAGCACGAGCGGCTCCCACACAGCCCCTCCTTGAACATTGACAAGTTTGAATTCAAGCGACGGAACACCGGATGTCAAATCGAAGTCAATGATTCCGAAATTTGTCGATCCGGAATACGGCGTGCGCATGCGAGCTTCCGGCTGCTGGCAAAGATATTCCTGACTGGTGTTCTGGGCCAGGGGGGAACTCACCAGATCATAGAAATCATAGCCCCCTTGCTCCGACCAGGGAATGGCATTTATTTCACCGACATGCGTATCGCCGGAAAGCAAGAACACGCCGGTGATGTCATGGTCCCTGATATAATCAAACAGCTCATTACGTTCCGTCATGAACCCAGACCACGAATCGTCCCCAGGACCGCCTGCGCTCGACCAGCCGGAGCCGGAAATAAGCACTTTAAACGGCGCATTACTCTTCGCCAATTGGTCTTTCAACCAGGCTTTTTGCGCGCTTCCAAGCATGGTTTTATCGGCCGTGTCTGTGTCCTTATCAGGATCGCGGTAATAGCGGCCATCCAGGCAGAAGAAATCAACGCCGCCATAGTGGTAAGAAAAAAAGACGCCGGGTGTGCCGGGAAGCCCATAAGACGGATTTGCCCAATAATGCCGGAAGACATCAAGAGAGGCTTTCTTCATCGGGTTGGTGCGGTCATGATTATTGCGGCCATAATCATGATCATCCCAGATTGCCAGTTGCGGCACAGAGCGCAAGATTTTCTGCAATGACACGACGGAACGCTGCTGCCGGTATTGCCCGGCGAGAATAACGGGGCTCTCGCTGTCGCTGTAGACATTGTCGCCCAGCCAGAAAAAGAGGTCCGGCTCCCACAACGCGACGGCATCCCAGATCTGCTGGCGCGCATCCGCCTGAAGCCGGGCGCAGGAGCCAAACGCCATGCGAAAGCGCGTCTTCTTATCCAATGCAGGGGCGGTTTTCAATTTGAAGGGCGGCATGTAGGCCATATCAGGCACAAGGCGCGCCCAGGCGCCCAGATGGTCCCCGTGATTAACTTTGACGCGGTAATAATATGTCTGGCCGCTTTTCAGTCCACGGATTTTATGAACCGTGACAAAGTCATGTTTTGGCTTGGCCAGCATCTGGCTGGCGATGATAGGGTTTTTAAAACGCCTGTCCGTATCGATCTCGATCTCAACGGGATATTTTCCGTTGACCCGTGTCCAGATTGTGGCCTCATCAGGCCCCAACGCACCCAGCATGGGCCCTTGCACGAGGCGGGGGTAGGAATCATTATCTCCATCAAATCCTTTTGACAGGACTTGCCGCGCACTGAAAGCGCCAAACAGTGTTGTCAGGAAAGACCTTCTGGCTATGGACACTGGGCCATGCTCCTTATTTATGAATGCCTCATCGCCGACCATTCTAAAGCAACCGGCCTCCCAACCCAATGGGGGAAATTGGGTTGGGAGGCCAGGTTATCTCATCAAGGGTGAACAGGAGACCACCCTCAACAAGTTGGTTTATAGCGTGTAACGGATTCTGAATGTCACAACGCGCGGCGGCAGCAATTGGAAGCTGGTGACGCCCTGGAAGAAGTCATCCGTATGCACTGAACTGACCGCGTCGGTATTCAATACATTTTGGACTTTGAAATCAAAGCTGAAAGGATTGCTATCCGGCTGGAAGTGGAAATTCAGATTAACCAGATTATAAGCCTTGACCACATCTCTTGTGGGAGAGTTAAATACGCGGTTGAAATATTTCCCCCGATGATTATAGGTCACGCTACTGGTCAACACACCTAAATCCATGACCTCCCGATCATAGGTCAGGCGGACATTGGCGACGACATTCGGAATTTTAGGCAATTCATTGCCGGTCACATCCTTTGCGATGCCCAGAATGGCCGCGGTGATGGCCGCAGGATCTGTCAACCCTGCCGTAATATTCACCTGCTCACCCCGGTCAACGACAAGCCGCCCTTTTGTGATATTTGAATCGGCCGCGGACAAATTCACATCAAGAGTGAGGTTTTCCGTTAATTCCGCAATCGACTCAATTTCCACACCGTAGACTTTTGACTTGGGCAAATTGGTCCCGCCGCTTACGCCAGCGCCAAAGACATTCAGGCCTGCTGAATTGAACAGGAAATTGTTGATTTTATAATAGTAGGCCGAGACATTGAACTGAAGACGGTCATCAAGGAAGCGATTTTTGGACCCAACTTCATAAGAGGTCACTTTTTCTTCCTTGAAAACTTCAGGGAAGAATTCCACCGCATCCATACTCACCACAAATCCATTATTGGATGCAGCCGGTTTTTTACCCGTGGAAACTTTCGCATAGACCATATTCTCATCAGTCAAAGCGTATTCCACGGCGGCTTTCCACGTCCAGTTACTCTTTTTCTCAGAAGGCGTTGCCGGCGTCCCCGTTCTACCGCCCGCCGTCAAACAGCCATTAAAGATATTGCAGCGCTTGTCCGTGAAGTCGTTCGTGGTCCGGCGCGCGCCGCCTGTCACGGTCAGGCGATCAAGCAGGTGCACGCTCACATTCCCGAAGAAGGAATAAGACTGGAAGGATCGTTCATCAGAATTTTGAAAATCCCGGTCAGGATTACCAAAACCGATGATTGTCGTGTTCACCGGCAGTCCATCACGGTCACGGTCAAAAAAGTTCCGCGTGTCACTATTGATTCGGGTATCCATGAAAAACCCGCCAACCAGCCAGTCTATCATACTGTCCTGATCTTACGGTGAAGTGACGTCGATCTCGGCGGTATAGGTCCGGTCTTTTTGTGTCAGGCCACCAACATGCTGACGAATGGGCAACTCGCCCAACAGATCCACAATCCCCACTGTCGGCAGGGGGGCGGGATCATTGGCCGTCAGGGAAGAGCGGTCCGCATCCAGACGGCGGCTCATTTTATATCTTTGATAACTGAACAACCCTTTCACGTTCGCGTACGACGAGCCATCCCAATTCAGGATCAAAGAACCAATGTTATTGTCAACCTTGAAGAATTCCGTGGTGTCATGCGAGACAACGCGCGGGTCAGATGAGACGGTGTCAAATCCGCCCTTCAGAGCCGGGCCATTGATATCTTGGTGAAAGGACGTAAAGGTCACCAGGGCGGAAAAATCAGGCGTTGCCTGCCACATCAACTGACCATTGAGGGTTGTATTGTTCTCATCATCCAGGTCCCTGAAGGCACCGGGGATATCCAATGGGCTGGCATTGGGGTTGGGTACGTTTTTCGTGAAACCATTATGCTCACGGTGCGAGCCCGAAACCCGGAGCGCCAAAGTGTCAAAGAGAGGCAGATTGAAGCTACCGCGCGTGTTGGTCGTGGAGTAACTGCCCACCTCCTCATCAATAAAACCGCTGACACCATCAAAATTCGGGTGTTTTGTAATCACATTGACGGCGCCACCCGATGAGGAGTTGCCATAAATCGTACCGTCTGGACCACGCGTAACTTCAACACGGTCAATATCCACCAGATCGTTAAATAGGGCAAAATCGTTCGACATAAACACGCCGTCCACATGATAAGCGACCGCCGGCTTGGTGGCGGCGTTATCGGGCAATTCATTGCCGATGCCACGAATATCAATGGTGCGCCTGTACCCCTGCACATTGTTGATCACAAGACCCGGCACTTTATCACTGAGATCAAAAGCGCTGCTGATGTTCAGGACATCGAAATCCTGGCCGCTGATATTGGTGACCGCGGCTGAAACATCCTGGATGTTCTGCGTCCGTTTTTGCGTGGTCACCACGATTTCATCAATGGCCCAGGCCGGCAATGCGATGCAGCAAGCAAGACTTGTTGCGGCCAAAAGTTTCAGCTTCATGGTGTTGCGTCTATTCGTATTCATCTTGTGAAGTCCCCTCTGATGCAAGAAATGACGTTGGGAAAAATCGACCCCGAGACAGTTAAAGATATTTAGGAGGTGTGCCCCCTCTTAGTAAAATTGCATGACACTCATGCGACAGTTCTGCACGCAATTTACAAATCGCAGACACCGCACTTCCCCCGTGTGATGACAATTTGTGATATAATCATGTGATCACCCATTGAAGTCAAGCGTATTCTGGACTGACGGAACCGCTGTCGCCCCTTTCAGAAGGCCAAAAACCACGGGAAACCCTCACATAACTGAAAATTTTTGCAGGGGTTTTAGGGGCTGCTATCAAGTATTTTTGAGCAGGGCCAGCACATGCCCGGCAAGGTAAAGTGAGCCGCAGATGAGAATTCGGGGAGAGTCGGGTGTATCCGACGCACTGAGGGCTAGGGCCTTGCGCGCTTCCATTGCGGCAATCATTGAAAATGCCGCCGTCAAGGTCTCTCCTGCCCTGCAAGGCAGTCCCACCTGAGCCGCCGCCGTGCATATGGTGCGTGGATCCGCACCGGACGCCGCGCCGGGAAGGGGAAGGGTGATAAGTCCAGAGGCTAAAGTACAAAACGGGGCCAGAAAGCCCTCAATGTCTTTGTTCTTCAACATACTGACGATTAGGTAGAGAGGCCGGGGGTTTGATTCTTCCAGCTCGGCCATGGCGCTGGCCAGCGCCTGGGCCGCCATAGGATTGTGACCGCCATCAAGCCAGACATCCGGAACGCTGCCTGTCTGGGAGAGATCGGCAACGGCGCTTGCGGTGAGATGCTGAAGGCGCCCCGGCCAATCAGCCAGAGCCAGACCGGCATCCATGGCTTTGCCCGAGACGGGACGCGACGGAAGCTGGCGCAAGCAGGCTATGGCAAGTCCGGCATTGTCAAACTGGTGACGCCCCTTAAGACAGGGAAGCGGCAGATCGAGCAGGCCATCGTTATCTTCAAAAATCAGCCGCCCCTGTTGCTCATAACTGAAAAAGTCCTGACCGTGGATTCGCAAAGGCACGCCCAGAAGAGCCGCCTGGTTCTCAATCACGCGCAGCGCTTCCCCGTCTTGCGGGCCGACAAGAGCGGGCACGCCAGTTTTCAATATCCCTGCTTTTTCAAAGGCGATACGGGCCAAAGTATCTCCGAGAAATTCTGTGTGATCATAACCGATCGGGGTGATCAAGGTTGCTGCAGGGTGCCCGATCACATTGGTGGCGTCATAACGCCCGCCCAGACCCACTTCCACCAGCACGACATCCGCCTAATGGATGGAGAAGGCCAGAAGGGCGGCAGCGGTGGTGATTTCAAAAAACGTAAGGGGCGCGCCCCCATTGGCCTCTTCGCAAGCGCCCAGAACATGCTCCAGCTCTGCATCTCCTATGGGCCCGCCCGATGACCCGCCGCTGGCGCGTTTTCCAATCACGATGCGCTCGTGAAAGCGCACCAAATGCGGCGATGTGTACACATGGACGCTATAGCCCTCCGCGCGCAGCATGGCGCCAAGGAAGGCAATCACCGACCCCTTGCCATTGGTCCCCCCCACATGAATGACCGGCGGCAGCTTGTCTTCCGGATGATCCAGAGCGGCCAGCACATGCTGGATCCGGTCCAGAACAAGATCGATTTTTTTGGGATGCAATCGTGTCAGGCGGTCAAGAATACGATCGGTGTATGGTGTCACCTGATTAAACCTTTGGGCGCGCAGGACGGGTTATGATGTCTGCCCGCCAAGCAACGCGCGCTGCTCTTCTTGTTGGCCGATTTCGCTCTCGCCTGTCGGCGCGTTTTGACTGTCATCCGCCGCACCAGAACCTCTTTCCAGACCGCGTCCAGGGGAACGGACAGGCTCATCTGGTTGACCCATGGGGCGATTCATCAACAGATGAATGATCCGAGAGAGGGTTTTACGCAAATCATGGCGGTGAACCACCATATCCAGCATGCCATGGTCAAGTAGATATTCAGAGCGTTGAAATCCTTCCGGCAGTTTTTCGCGGATTGTCTGCTCGATAACGCGCGGGCCTGCAAACCCGATCAACGCACCGGGTTCGGCGATCTGCACATCACCCAGCATGGCATAAGAAGCCGTCACACCTCCCGTTGTCGGATCAGTCAGCACCACAATATACGGCAATTTCGCTTCATGGAGCATGTCAACAGCGATGGTGGTGCGCGGCATCTGCATCAATGACAAAATGCCTTCCTGCATGCGCGCGCCGCCCGCCGCTGCAAATAAAATCAGGGCGGCACGTTTTTGTATGGCGACTTCCGCTGAGCGGATCAAGGCCTCGCCAGCGGCCATGCCGAGAGACCCGCCCATGAATTTAAAATTTTGCACGGCCACCACAACGCCAAGCCCATCCAGAGACCCGCTTGCCGCCACCACGGCATCCGTCTGACCCGTCTTGCTCCGCGCCTCCTTGATGCGATCAGAATATTTCTTCTCATCCCTGAACTTGAGAGGGTCGGGCAATACATCCGGCAAATCAAATGTTTCATAGCGCCCGTCATCAAAAATAGCCTTGAATCGGTCTGTGGGCCCGATCCTCATATGAAACTGGCACGAAGGGCAGACAGATTGCTGTGCCAGCAAATCACGGTGAAAAACCATGCTTCCGCAATGGCTGCACTTAACCCATAGATTATCGGGCGTGTTGCGTTTGGAAAAAAAAGCCTTAACTTTGGGGCGGGCAAAGTTTGTCAGCCAGTTCATGTCACTGAACTCCCATATGCGGCATGATCCGTCATGAACGCGCCTGTTTGACACCCGTCGCCAGACTGGCGACAAAACTCAGAACTTTATCGACCAGATCAGAAGCTGGCCTGCCGTCATCATCCAACCCTTGTGCGATCTGGTCAACTATTGCCGAACCGACCACAACCCCCTCAGCATGTGCGGCAATGGACCCGGCATCAAGCGGCGTTTTAATGCCAAAACCGACGGCGACGGGCAGGTCCGTGTGGCGCCGGATGCGCTCAAGGGCCGCCGCCACATGAGCGGCCGGGACGGATTGTGTTCCGGTAATTCCGGCAATGGAAACATAGTAAACAAAACCACTGGTATGTTGCAGAACAACAGATAGACGCCGGTCGTCCGTTGTCGGGGTCGCCAGCCGGATGAAATTCATGCCCCGGCTTAATGCCGGCAGACACAGCTCCTCATCTTCTTCAGGAGGCAGATCAACCACGATCAGCCCGTCAACGCCCGCCTCCACTGCGTCCGCCAAAAACGCCTCCACGCCATATTTATAAATCGGATTGAAATACCCCATACAAATAATAGGCGTGTCATCATCGCCTGCGCGGAAAGCGCGCACCATTTCCAGCGTTTTTTGTAATGTTATCCCGGCTTTCAGCGCGCGCAGGCCAGCCGCCTGAATGGCCGGGCCGTCCGCCATGGGATCCGTAAAAGCCATGCCCAGTTCAATGAGATCGGCTCCAGCCGCGGGCAGGCCCTTCATCAGTTCAAGGCTAAAGTCCGGCGTGGGATCCCCGGCCATGATGAAAGTCACCAGGCCGGCGCGGTTTTCAGCCGCCAGGCTCTCAAAGCGCCGCGCAATGCGCCGGCGGACTGGAGGACGCCGCGGCTCCGTCATGACACGGACACCCCCAGCGCCTCGCTGACGGTAAAGATATCTTTGTCTCCCCGGCCGCACATATTCATGATCAGAAGATGATCTCGCGGCAGATCCGGTGCCCTCTTGGTGACTTCGGCGAGCGCGTGAGCCGGCTCCAGCGCCGGGATGATGCCTTCCAGTCTGGCGCACAATTGAAACGCCTGCAAAGCTTCCCCGTCTGTCGCCGACGTGTACGTCACGCGGCCTGCTTCATGCAGCCACGCGTGCTCCGGACCGATACCGGGATAATCAAGCCCGGCCGAGATTGAATGGGCATCCTTGATCTGGCCATCTTCCGTCTGCAATAGATAGGTGCGATTGCCGTGCAACACACCAGGCGAGCCGCCGGTGAGAGACGCAGCATGTGCGCCGGTCCGGATGCCTTTTCCCGCCGCTTCAACGCCAACCATGTCAACCGGATCTTCCAGAAATGGATAAAACAGGCCCATGGCGTTCGAGCCGCCGCCAATGCAAGCTACAAGAGAATCGGGCAGACGGCCTTCACGTTCCATGATCTGTTCGCGCGCTTCAACGCCGATGATCGACTGAAAATCACGCACCATGGCCGGGTAGGGATGCGGACCGGCCACCGTACCGATGAGATAATACGTATCCTCCACATGAGCGACCCAGTCGCGCAGCGCCTCATTCATCGCGTCCTTGAGGGTCGAAGTGCCCGAATATACGGGAATCACTTGGGCGCCCAAAAGCTTCATACGAAAGACGTTGGGCTTTTGCCGTTCGATATCTTTCGCCCCCATATAGATGACGCAGGGCAGACCAAAGCGCGCCGCAACAGTGGCCGTGGCCACGCCATGCTGACCGGCGCCGGTTTCGGCAATAATGCGCGCTTTGCCCATGCGCCGGGCGAGGAGGATCTGCCCAATGCAATTATTGATTTTATGCGCGCCGGTATGATTGAGTTCATCGCGCTTGAAATAGATTTTAGCCCCGCCCAGATGTTCTGTCAGCCGCTGGGCGTAATAAAGCGGACTGGGACGCCCGACATAATGGCTGAGTAGGGCGTCGAACTCAGCTTGAAAGGCCGGGTCCTGCTGTGCCTGCTCATAATGGGATTGAAGATCCAGTATCAGAGGCATAAGCGTTTCAGCCACGAAACGCCCCCCGAATATCCCAAAATGACCCGTTGAATCAGGCCCTGATGCAGGACTGCCTGGCCGCTGAGGCGGGGACTGGGAGTGTTTGGATTGAGACATGAGATTAATTTTGAACCGGGTGAGAGAGCTGACGCAACTGAAATCACTATAACGCCGCAATCGTTTCCAAAAACTCCGTTATGAGCGCCGGGTCCTTGTGTCCCCGTGTGCGCTCCACGCCAGAGGAAACATCAACACCGTGCGCGCCCGTGCACGCGACCGCTTCAGCGACATTATGCGCATCCAGCCCCCCTGACAAAAACCAGGGACGGGCCCACTTTTGTCCGGCGAGCAAACGCCAGTCGAAAACGCGGGCATTGCCGCCTGGCAGCGTCGCTGTGCCCCCCCCAGCCCCCTCAGATATACGGGGTTTTGCGTCAAACAGCAACATATCGGCCACATCCTCAAAGCCGCGCGCCGCCTCAATATCGCGCTCATCCGCCACAGGGATGGCTTTTATGACCGGAAGATGAAAGCGCGTTTGCACCGCGCGCACCCGGGCCGGCGTTTCACTGCCGTGCAATTGCAGACACGCGGGCGCCACATGGGTGATGATGTCGTCCAGCAGCGCATCGCCTGCATCGACCGTCAAGGCGACCTTTGCCGGATTGCCGGAAATGCCCCCACACAAATCACGCGCCTTCTCCGGCGTCAGGAAGCGCGGCGAGGGTGGATAAAACACCAAGCCAATATAGTCAGCGCGCCCGTGCACACAGGCCGCCAGAGCGCCTGCGGTCCGGATCCCACAAATTTTTACCTTTATGGTCATGGTCATTCGAAATCTCGTATCTTTGCCGGCAAATCACATTCTCAAGGCGCTCAATCGGAGCGAGGCTCAGGAAGCGCCGGCAAGGAAGACGCCGGCGGTGCCGTGTTTTTTTCTTTTCCTTTTTCTTTCACCAGGAGATTGATTTGCTTTTTAAAGACCCGCGCTTTTTTTCGAAATTTACGCCCCGACATCCAGACGGCCGCCCCGCCAATCAGCATGCCGATGAACACCGCCGCAAAAATGATTGAGAAGAGCGGCGCGTCAATCGACAGAAAAGGCGCCTGGGGAGAAAAGGGGTCCAAGACAAAAGTGACGCCATGCCGGTTGGCAATGGCCACGATAACAGCAATGAGTGCGGCGATAAAAACCAACGCCGAACGGACAAGCTTTTTCACGTCACCTTCCCAATCCGGAGCGTCCGCATGTATTCAATCGTTCTCCCGTGAATTGCGGGGTATGTTAAGTCTCTGAGGGACGCTCGCGCGCTTCAGGCGTTCAGTCTTTCGCGCATCTCTTTACCCGCCTTAAAAAAAGGCACGGTTTTGGAATCAACACTGACCGCTTCACCCGTGCGCGGGTTGCGCCCCGCACGGGCCGGACGGTGTTTTACGGAAAAAGCGCCAAAACCACGAAGCTCAACACGATTCCCCTGGGCCAGGGCACCGCTGATTTCATCAAAAATGGTATTGATGATCCTCTCCACATCCCGCTGGTATAAATGCGGATTAGCCTGAGCGATGTGGGCAATGAGTTCAGACTTGATCATGATCTTCCTTTCGCTCTAATGGAGCTCTCACCAACATGAACGCAGCCAATTGCCGCCGGGTGGAGGAAACTCCCTTGAAAGGTGCCAAACACGGCGCCAAGCGTCAAGTGGAGCGCCTGGAATCTTCGTCCTCGCAGAGGCGCAGGACCCGGAACAGACCCCGCGGGTCTCCTGGGTTACAGCGCTACGCGTTCTCTTTGTCGTCATCCCCGGCGGGTTCAGCTGTCGTTTGGGCGCTCTCCCCAGCTTCAGATTCAGCTTCAGCTTCAGATTCAACCTCACCTTCAATTGCAGGTGCATCTTTGCCCGTCTCGCCCGTCTCTTCAGCAACGGCCTCGGCAGGCTTTTCATGGGCCTTGCTCAGAGCCGAGCCCAGAATATCTCCCAACGTTGCATCAGAATCAGATGACCCATATTGCGCCACCGCCTCTTTTTCTTCCGCCACCTCACGGGCCTTGATGGAAAGCGATATTTTGCGATTAGCTTTATCAAAATTAGTCACGCGCGCATCGATTTTATCGCCAACGGCAAAGCGCTCCGGGCGCTGCTCTGAACGATCCCGGGACAGATCGCCTTTGCGGATAAATGATTTCATACCATCTTCTCCGACCGTGACTTCAATGCCGTTGGGTAGAATGGCCGCAACGGTGCAGGTAACCACCGAACCCCTGCGAATGACGCCCAGGGCATCCATGGGATCACCACTCAGTTGTTTGATTCCGAGACTGATACGTTCCTTATCAGGATCAATATCCAGAATAACGGCTTTAACGACATCACCTTTGTTATATTCCTTGATAGCGTCTTCGCCCGATTTGCTCCAGCTCAAATCCGACATGTGAATCATACCATCAACATCTTCATCAAGGCCGATGAACATTCCGAATTCGGTGATGTTTTTGATTTCACCCTCAACTTCTGTACCCAGAGGATATACTTCGGCAAAGGACTCCCACGGATTATCCTTACACTGCTTGAGGCCCAGAGAAATACGGCGCTTGACGGGATCAACTTCCAGAACCATCACTTCCACCTCCTGTGAGGTCGAAACAATTTTTCCCGGGTGTACATTGCGTTTCACCCAGCTCATTTCCGAGACATGCACCAATCCCTCAATACCCGGTTCAAGTTCCACAAAGGCTCCATAATCAGTAATATTGGTGATCCGTCCGGTAAATTTGGCATCGACGGGGTATTTCGCCTCAACGCCGTCCCAGGGATCGGCTTCCAGTTGCTTCATGCCAAGACTAATGCGTTGGGTCTCTTTGTTGACCTTGATCACCTGGGTTTTGACGGTTTGACCGATGCTTAAGATATCCGATGGATGGTTGACGCGCCGCCACGCGATGTCCGTGACGTGCAGTAATCCATCGACGCCGCCCAGATCGACGAACGCACCGTAATCGGTGATATTTTTAACCACGCCTTCCAGGACATCGCCTTCGGCCAGGCGCGCCACCAGTTCGCTGCGCTGTTCAGCACGCGCTTCCTCCAGCACGGCGCGGCGCGAAACGACAATATTGCCGCGGCGTTTGTCCATCTTGAGAATCTGAAAGGGTTGGGGAATGTTCATCAGAGGAGTGACATCGCGCACCGGACGGATATCAACCTGACTGCCGGGCAAAAAGGCCACCGCTCCATCAAGATCCACTGTAAAGCCCCCCTTGACGCGGCCAAAGATGACACCTTCAACCCGTTCTTCCGCCTCAAAACTTTTTTCCAGCTTCACCCAGCTTTCCTCGCGCCGCGCCTTCTCGCGCGACAGAACCGCCTCTCCCAGCGCGTTTTCCAGACGCTCCAGAAAAACCTCCACCTTATCACCCACTGTGATGCTGATATCCTGACCGGGCATGGCAAACTCTTTGAGAGCCACCCGCCCTTCCGTTTTCAGGCCGACATCAATAATCGCCAGGTCATTCTCCACGGCAATCACCGTGCCCGTCACAACAGACCCTTCCAGAGCCTTTGTTTCATCCATGGTCTCATTCAAAAGGGCGGCAAAATCTTCAGTAGATGGGTTAAACTGGGTTTCGGACATTCTGGCTCCTTGAGGTCGTCGTAAAATGATGATGGAAAAGTACCTGATGCACCCGGCGCGCTGGATCTCATGAGAAAAGAGAACACGCGCCGCGCCAGCTTCAGGCAGGCTGAAAAGCCTTAAAATTATTCAATAGGATTTTTCATTCGCAGGAATTACGGTGCAACAAAGCCGGTGGCGGCTATTCCGGCACAGGCCGGGCACTCAAGCCGCCGACTGGTCGACAAGATCACATGCCGCCTCGAACGCGCCCTCTATACTCAAATTACTGGTATCAAGCAAGAGTGCATCTTCCGCCGGCTTCAGAGGGGAAACCCTGCGCCCGCGATCCCGCGCATCGCGGGCCATCAAATCTGCCAGAACTTCTTCCTCCGATGGGCAAGCCCCCCCCGCAGAACGGGATTTCAGCTCCAGATAGCGCCGCCTGGCCCGCACTTTGACAGCAGCATCGACAAAAATTTTGGCGTCGGCATCAGGACAGATCACTGTGCCGATATCGCGCCCATCCAGCACGGCACCGGCAAAGCCCGGCGGAGGATTTGTGGCAAAATTGCGCTGCAATTCTTTGATGGCCAGGCGAACGGGCTCCATAGCCGCGACAATGGAGGCGCCTTTAGCCACATCATCTGTGCGAATGGCGGCATCATTGATCGCGTCAAGATCAAGTTCCCGGGCAGCTTTGAGCGCCGCTTGGGGATCTGACGGCTGGGCTCCCGCCCGCATCACCGCCAATGCCACCGCCCGGTAAAGCGAACCGGTATCAAGATAGGCCAGATGATACCGCTGAGCCAAACGGCGCGCCAAAGTGCCCTTGCCCGAAGCGGCGGGCCCGTCAACCGCAATGATCATAGCCGCGCCCCTTCAGAGCCGCCGCGCAGATCGGCGCCAAGTGTTGTCATCATGTCCTGAAAACCCGGAAAGCTGGTCTCGATCATAGCCGCGCCGTCCACGCTCACCGGCTGGCGCGCCGCCAGCCCCATCACTAGAAACGACATGGCGATGCGATGGTCGTGGTGGGTAGAAATCTGCGCACCGCCGGGAACGGTCCCAAGTCCATCATCTGTCCCGCACCCGTGCACAATCAGACTGTCAGCCCCTTCCTCAACGCGAATCCCGCACGCGGCGAGACCCGCGGCCATGGCCCTCAACCGGTCGCTTTCCTTCACCCGCAGCTCGGCCAGACCTGACAAAACGGTTGTGCCGCGTGCGTAGGCTGCCGCGACGGCAAGGATTGGGTATTCATCAATCATGGAGGGTGCCCGTTCCGCCGGAATTTTAACGCCTTTGAGAGTGCCCGCCCGCAGACAAAGATCGGCCACCGGTTCGCCACTCAGACTGCGCCGGTTGGTGTATGTGATCTCAGCCCCCATTTCGGCCAGACTTTGATAAAGGCCGGTGCGCAAAGGGTTCATGAGGACATCTGTGATGGTGACCTCAGAACCAGGCACGATCAACGCTGCCACAGCCATAAAGGCCGCGGAAGAGGGATCACCGGGCACCTCTATGCGGCACGCAGAGAGACCCCTGCGCCCCGCCAGGCAAATCCGGACGTGCCCTTCGGGCGTCATGTCTTCAACCAGATCAACGCCAAAGGCCCTCAGCATACGCTCCGTATGATCGCGGGTGGGCGCCGCTTCAATCACGCAGGTTTCGCCCGGCACATTCAACCCGGCCAAAAGAATGGCGGATTTCACCTGCGCCGAGGGGATCGGCACATGGTAGGTGATGGCCTGTGGCCGGGCGGCACCCTTGAGGCTCACGGGCAAATGGTCTTCCGGCCCCGCTGACCCCCGGTCACCCGTTTCAATGCCGATCAGACGCAACGGCTGCAGCACCCGGCCCATGGGCCGGCGGCTCAGGGACGCATCCCCCTTGAAAGTTACGGCAATGGGCGTGCTCGCCACGGCTCCCATCACCAGGCGCACGCCAGTCCCGGAATTGCCAAAATCCAAAGGGGCGTCCGGCTGGCGCCACCCCCTGCGGCCCACGCCGATGACCGACCAGCACCCCGGGGCAGTTTTTCTGATCCGGGCGCCAAGACGCTCCAAAGCGGCCCGGGTGGCCAGCACGTCGCTGCCCTCCAATAGGCCCACAATCAGGCTTTACCCCTCTGCCAGAGCCCCGCATATAAGAGCACGATGTGAGATAGATTTATCGCCGGGGGCGGCAAGTGTGCCCCGCAGGGGGCCAGAGGGGAAAACGGTAATTTTAGAGGTCGATTCCATTTGAAATACGCAAAAATTCATTCTATCAGGGTTTCATCTTGATCTGTACCGCCGCTCTAGCATATGGGGCTTTCCAGGGGGAGCGTTTAGGTGTGGAATATCTTTTGACAGGCGCGCCCGTTCATGGCAATGCGTCTGGTCTTGTTGATGTTGTATAAGGGGCACTCAGCAGTGGCAAAGAAGAAGTTGGGCGCTAAACGCATCTGTCCAAATTGCAGCGCTAAATTTTATGACCTGAACAAAATGCCGGTGGTCTGTCCAAAATGTGCGCACAGTTTTGAACCGGCTAAAGCGGCCAAACCCAGGAAGGAGAAGGCCGAGTCTCTCAAGGAGCAGGAGGAAGTGGCGGTTCCTGAGCCGGCAGCAAACGGATTAACGGCTCATGCCGTGACCTTCGAAGAAGCCGATGCAGAGATTACTGACGCTTCAGGCGCGCGCATTGCCGCTTTGGATGAGGACGACGAGGACACTGAAGAAAAGGGTGTTATCCTCGTGGATGATGATGAGAACGATGCCCTCCTGGCCACGGATGATGAAGATGATGAAGACGTCAGCAATATGATCGATGCGGACATCACCATTGATGAATAATACAGGTTTTTTACGAGATGAGAAAAAATGGGCGGTGGGGCATTCCAGATCATGCGTGATGTTCTGAATCCGACATGTTAAGTCTTCCCGTCACACACTTCAGCAAAACCCGGAGAGGCACAAAATAAGGGGCCATAGCTCAGTTGGGAGAGCGCTTGAATGGCATTCAAGAGGTCGGCGGTTCGATTCCGCCTGGCTCCACCA
>Ga0114931_10004475_pt1 | contig 17429 bp, 14 predicted proteins | sample 2SBtaG_FD_89579 | JGI IMG/M metagenome (GOLD analysis project Ga0114931, IMG submission 89579) | Deep subsurface microbial communities from Kolumbo volcano to uncover new lineages of life (NeLLi) - 2SBTROV14_V59a metaG | ecosystem: Environmental > Aquatic > Marine > Volcanic | place: Kolumbo...
CGCTGGATCAGGGTGACGGCACCGGTCTTGGCCACTTGGTGGGTATAGCCCGCTTTCTTGACCAGATGCGTGGCGATGGCGCGGTAAACGATGCCCAGCACCCGGCCCATAATCGCCGGCCGGCTGGCAAACAGAAAGCGTAGTTGAAACGGGAAACTCAGCACCCACTGGCGCAGAGCCTGCCCCGCGAGCGCAGCGAGTGCTTTGGGTATAGGCTGCTCGGGCAACACCTCGTCGACCAACAAGGCCGCGCTCTCGGCCATCCGCCGCGCTCCGCAACTGGGGCAGAAGCCGCGGCGCTTGCAACTGAAGGCGACCAGATGCTCTGTATGGCAGGACTCGCAACGTACCCGCAGGAAGCCATGTTCGAGGCGGCCACATTTGAGGTAATCTTCGAATTCCCGTTGCATATAGCCCGGCAGCTCCCTGCCCTGATCCGCTAGATGAGCCGTGAATGCCGGGTAATATTCTTCGACGATCTGATAGAGCAGGGTTTGCTCGGGCCGGTGACGCTGGTAACGACCAGCATCCCTTTCCCGGGTGCCCGTCCTGGCCGCCGCCGTGTGGGACATGATCCGCGTCCTTGCGATAGTGTTCGGCTATACGTGATCTTTCCATGTCACATCCGGATTGAGATCTTGTTTATCCTGTTCATCTTAACCCTAATGTTCAAAAGCCGGTATATGAAATACTTGATTGCCTGAACAACGTTTTCCTGATTGAACCTGTGGACTATGCACCATTTGTCTGGCTTATGAGCCATTCGGATTTAATCCTGACTGATTCCGGCGGCATTCAGGAGGAGGGCCCGGCAATGGGCAAGCCGGTACTTGTCATGCGCTCGGTAACTGAACGTCCAGAGGCAGTTGATGCGGGTACAGTGATGCTGGTAGGGACGAACCGTGATCTGATAGTGTCAGGGGTAGAGAATGTATTGCTGAATGATGATGTATACATGGCAATGTCCCATGCGCATAATCCGTATGGCGATGGTCATGCGGTGCAACGTATCGTTGAGGCGCTAGTGGGTCTTCATTAATGCTTTCCAGAATTTCATACAGACGGATTACTGCTCAGTTACTATCCAGTAGTCCTTCTGAAACAATATGCCGGGCGAGAACCTGGCCAACCAATCGGCATCCCAGCGGTGTAAAGTGACCATGTGACTTCTCCCAGTAAAGCATTTCTCCTTTATGCTGTCTGAATACAGGGATCGGGTTCACCACGTCCAGGTCATACGTTTCATTGTTTTCCCCTGACGGGAATGTGGAAACGAATTCCGTCCTGCTTATTCGTAGTGGTATGTCGAGAATTATTGTCCTGGCTTCGTTCATTTCACCTTCCTTCCGGATGGCATGGAGTAGTGCAACCGCAAGAGTCTGTTGGGATCTGGTGCCATTTACCCCGGCTGGCTCTGTAAGGTGTCCTGAATTATCAGATTGATTATCGGTAGATTGGATGCTCCTGATGATTTTATGGGTTAAGGAAGATGCTTTTTCCCGCAAGAATGTATAAAGATGGCTGTTACCTGCTATCCAGCGGTAGACAGAATAACTAAAAAGTATCTCTCGTATACGGGCGGCGGGTTGATAGCTGTCATTCTGTCGTGCAAGTCTGCCATTACTCAGGGAAAACAGGTTTGATGTCTGGTTGTTTTGCAAGTCGGTATGGTGCCATACAACAATTACAAGATCCGGGTCATACTTTATACCTTCATGGCGTAAAGCCAGTAGTTCCTCGGCGGTACCATAACCGGAAACACTCAGATTGACGACTTGTGTATTATAACCGGCATTTCGCAGGCGTTGGTTCATCTGGTTTAGAAACGTATCCTCAAGGTCAACTCCATAACCCATACCGAAAGAATCACCAAGTACCACGATGCGCTTTACACCCGGCGGTTTTTCATAAGGAATATCTTCATCGGCACGTAGACCCTTGTTATTGGTTCGTATATTAATTACATATTCCGGGGTCCGATGCCAGTAACTCTGGTTTGCCATATTTGCACGTACACCATAGTCAGTAGATGCAACATAGCGGGGTAGTATTGGAACAGGATGAAAGATGCGCAGAAATAACTCAGCCGCGATAATTGTCCAGGCTATGCTGAACAAGATCTTCAGTATTCGTTTGGCTAGCATATGACAATCAGTTTATTTAAATGTAGTATCAGAAAGCAAAGTAAATAAATTCCTGTCCGCCCTTTCCAGCTATTGTAACCAGAGACATGATTATAAATATCCATACATTAAGACGAATAAACCAGTGCCACCGTGCCATCGGATTCAGGGTTCCGGTTGTTCCCTGGATTACCTGGAATGCGATCAGGAACCAGCCGTAGTAGAGCAGGTCTTTGAAGTCACTCAAGGCCTGTGGCGAACCAAACGGGTTTATAAAGATTGACTGCAGGAATATGCTTATCGTACTGACATTCTGTGCGCGGAAGAGTAACCAGCCAACACAGGTCAAATGGAACATGATAATGCCCATCAGGCCCAATACCCACCATGGATAAGCGCCTTTTTCTGTGCGTAATCCGAGTGCTCGATAGATTCCAAGTAAAGTGCCATGATAGGCGCCCCACAATACGAAATTCCAGGCGGCGCCGTGCCACAATCCACCCAGCAACATGGTCAAGGCAAGGTTGCGATATGTCATAAACGCAGTCCCGCGATTACCGCCAAGGGGTATATAGAGGTAATCTCTGAGCCAGCTGGAGAGACTTATATGCCAGCGTGACCAGAAGGCTGAAGGGCTGGTTGCGAAATATGGCAGATTGAAGTTGAGCATGATATCGAAGCCCAGCAGTTTTGCTGTTCCTCGTGCTATATCCGTGTAACCCGAAAAGTCACAATAGATCTGTAAGGCAAATGCATATATAGCTATCAGCAGGCGCAACCCGTCGTCTGGCACCGTTGCCGCCGCAGTCAGGCCGTCATAAGGGGCAAATGTAGCGTTAACAATTGTTGCCATGCTGTCAGCTATAACCATCTTTTTATACAATCCCCACGCAATTAACCATGCACCTTCACGTAGTGAATCACCCGTTAGCGCTGGTCTCCTGCGTCGAAACTGGGGCAGCAGGTGTTTGCCACGCTCAATTGGCCCGGCAACAAGTTGCGGAAAGAATGCAACATAGGTGGCAAACTCCATCATGTCGGTGCTTGCCTTGAGCTGTTTACGGTACACGTCGATGGTGTAGCTCATGGTTTGGAACGTATAAAAGGAAATACCTACCGGAAGAATAATGTTAAGAGTCCACCACCCCGGGGTCACGCCAAACAGGGATTCAGACAAGGTAATGAGGTTCTCTGAGAAGAAGTTGAAATACTTGAAGAAACCAAGGATTGTCAGGTTGGATACTATACTTAGCACCATAAATGTTTTACGTCGGGTTTTCTCATTCCGTTTAAGGAAAACCGGGTAGAGCAAATTAGCAATTAGTGCTAAACCTGTAGTTACTGCAAGGACCCACCAGCCTATACTGCTGGAAACCAGTTGTGGCCAGTTAATATCGAGAGAGAATGACAGACCTGATCTGGTAAACGTTACAGCATCATATTGCAGGACGACGAAGAAGAAGGCCGAACCTAATAGAAAGAACGAGGCGGCTAATCGTTGTCGTACCGAGATACTTCCACGATCAACCATTAAGGCTGCTATGTAGTCAACAGTAGTAGAAATGACGATCAGAAAAAGGAAACGAACATCCCACCAGCCATAGAAGATATAACTGGCCGCCAGTAGCATGGCATTCTGGGCGCGGAAGTTGCTGCGCAGGGTCCAGTATAATAGCCATACTATGGCAAAGAAGACGGCAAATTCAGCCGTATTAAATAACATTGATTATTCCCTGTTCTTGCAGTAACCGCAGTCTTTTCTCTTCAGCAGGAATTGTTTGACCTATGGATTTTAAAATTATTTGCTGCCTGCAGCAGGTTGTTTTATAAGGGACTCAGACACTGATGAATTAAGCCGTTTAAGTTTACATATTATAAGGATGTTGCACAATATTGTTCGTGTCTTGTTCACCATGCTCAGGGAGACAACCGGTTATTGGTTAGGCGATATACTGATATTTCTGGATAATCCGTTTACAGGTTACAGGATGTCTTCAGGGTATAAAAAGGCAGCGATGATATTAATGCATTATCGGGTGATATTACTAATACTGCTATGTCCATGGTCGGCAGCATGGCCCGGAAATCTTATAGAAAATAGCAGTTTTGAAGCAGGGATAGATTACCGTTTTTCTGTTGGGCGCTGGTATATTGCTGGATTACCCAGTGCAAGCCTGGATGATGATTCGGTCCATGGCCAGCATAGCCTAAAATATCCTTTCTCACGGATTGCGTATTCCCGGGCGCCAAAAATGATAGATGGTGCTGTAATACGCGCATCGCAATCGATTGTTCTGGAAGCCGGCGGACAATACACATTCTCTCTGTATATAAAAGCAGATCTGCCAACTCATGGGAAACTGGTTTTAATTGCTGATGCTGCTGGTTCAAGGCAGCTGGCAGATAAAGCTATCAGAATTACTAAAAAATGGCGGCGGGTATCGCTCAGCTATACCCCTGTAACTTCACAAAATGTATACTGGTTGGTGCGTGCGCAATCAAGCAGGCCGGGACATATCTGGCTAGATGCAGGGTAAATCAGGCAGGTCGTGGAATGATGCAACCTGGATGACAGGCAACTGAGTTCACTACCCGCGATCTTTAATCACAAGTGCTACGTCGCGATGTACCACAGGCAGCTGAGGGAAACAAGGGAACAGCATACGAGTACCAGGCTCAGGATGCGGGTAATGCTGAGTGGTACGGCGTCAACTTCCAGGTGTGCCACGCGTATGTGCAAATGGCCGTAGCGCCAGGCAGCCACCAGGAAAGCGACCGCGCTGAATACCAGTAGCGTTGCAACGACAAACCGGATACTCCAGACTGGTAAAATGCCTGTCATGAATTTTGCGATACCGAGCCCCGTCGCCAGCGCCGCCAGGCCCGTGCGAATCCATGCGGCATAGGTTCTTTCGTTGGCCAGTACCGTTCGATCCAGCGCCAGATTGGTCCGGTTTGCATCAGCCTTTGGCGCTGCTGTGTCGGGTGTGTTCATAATGCCGGACTGTGTACAGGGACGGGTCTGAGATCAGGGTGTAGCGCTGTGTGTCACCTGTGTGATAAACAGGATATTATCAGGATTTCCAGCATTAAAAAGCACCATGGGCAATAATCTAGACAAGATTGGCCTGTTACAGGCAACCTCCATCGCCGTCGGCAGCATGATTGGCGCCAGTATCTTTTCGATCTTTGGTCTGGGCGCGCGCATTGCCGGGCAGAATCTGCCGCTGGTGTTCGTGCTCTCGGGGGCAATCGCCCTGCTGGTGGCTTATTCCTACGCCGTCATGGGCTCGAAGATCATCTCCAATGCAGGGCCGATGGAATTCATCCTGCAGGGTTTCGGCGACAATCTGCTGACGGGTGCGTTGAGTTTCCTGTTCTGGATGAGTTATGTGGTGTCGATTTCGCTGTTTGCCAAGGGGTTTGCCGGCTATCTGTTACCGTTGTTGCCGCTGGAAACGAGTGCCGCCAGCCGGGCCGTGGTGGAAGTCGGTGTGGTACTGGGTTTCATGGCGCTGAATCTGGCGGGATCGGAGCGCGTCGGCAAAGTCGAATTTTTTATCGTACTGGTCAAGCTGGGAATTCTTGCGTTGTTCGTCGTGCTGGGTTTACACACTGTCCATGGCGACTGGGTCAAGCCACAGCTGGATGCGCAGCATGCCCGGCAGACCCTGGATGGCGCCGCGGTGTTTTTCCTCGCCTATATGGGTTTCGGCCTGGTAACCAATGCGTCGGAGCATATGCGTGACCCGCAACGCAATGTTCCGCGAGCGATTTACCTGAGTATTTTTATCGTCTCGGTGGTCTATATCCTGGTCTCGGTGGTGGCGGTCGGAAATCTGCCCCTGCCGGAGCTGATCAAGGCGGAGGATTTTGCGCTGGCCGAGGCGGCAAAACCGTTTCTCGGGCATTGGGGCTATATGCTGGTGTCAATCGGTGCGCTGTTCTCGATTGCCTCGGCGCTGAACGCCACCCTCTATGGCGGCGCCAATATTGCCTATGCACTGGCGCGCGACGGTGAACTGCCACCCGTGTTTCAGCGTAAAAGCTGGTTCCAGGCGCCGGAAGGCCTGTATATCACGGTGGCGCTCAGCCTGTTCTTTACCCTGATGCTGAACCTGAACGGTATTGCCTCGGTAACCAGTGCCGTGGTGATGGTGATTTATCTGTTTGTGCTGGCTGCGCACTATCGCATGACGCCACAGTGCGGTGGCCGGCGCTCGATCATAGTGATCGCGTGGCTGCTGATTCTCGGTGTATTTATCGCCCTGATGATCTACCTGTGGCAAACCAGCCCGCTGTCATTCCGGGCGACCTGGGCAACATTTGCCGGCAGCCTGCTGGTAGAGGTGGTGTATCGCTGGCGCACCGGCCGGGAACTGCTGGTGCGCGAGCTGGGGACCCTGGCACAGGGGGTCCGGCGTTTTCGGCGCTAGATTATCCTGCTGGTGTCCGCTGGGTGGAGATTTAACGGACGCAGCGCTTGAGCGCTCCTGAGAGTTGGAACTTGTAGCGCCGGTGCGTGTCTACCAGCGCAGTATATGATGTCGGAATCCGACGAAAGGAGATGCAAGTCAATGAGAAGGGACGCGGTTTATTATCGTCACTGCAAGGACGTTTTGTTACGATCCACATTGTTCGCGGGGCTGACCGGGGCCTTGCTTGATGACATGCTGGTCCTGTTCCGGCGTGATACCTGGCGGCGGGGCGTACACCTGGATCCGGTGATTTTCCAGGAGCGCTTTTACCTGTTCATCGAGGGTCGCCTTGAGGTTATGCGGATCAACCCGCAAACCGGGCGCAGTATTACCCTGTTTATCCTTGGTCCGGGTGACGGTATCGATATGGTCACGCTGTTGAATTCGCGCCCGCATGCGGTGGCGCCCGTGGCCCTGGATGATGTTGCTCTGATTTCCGTACCGATCCAGGCGGCCCGTGACTGGATTGACCGGCATCCCGAATTCAATAGTAATTTTCTGCCTTATCTGGGCGAGCAAATGCGCAGTATGGAAGATCTGGCCACCGATCTGGCCCTGCACGATACCATGACGCGACTGGCCCGGTTGATCCTGCGCCACGTTGTGCCGCAACACCCGCAGTCCACGGATGGTCGCTATCATCTGGAATTGATTAACGATCTGCACGATGAGGCCCTGGCACGCATGGTGGGTTCGGTGCGTCAGGTCGTCAACCGGCATCTGCAGTACTGGCGCAAACAAGGTATTCTGCATCGGCAGAAATTTCACACCGAGGTCGCGGAGCTGGAGGCCTTGCAGGCGTACGCCGGTAACTCGATGCCACAGACGGACAGTAAAGACAGATTGACCGCGTTACGTTAAACCCGCAGGACAACCAGGCCGGTCTTCGATGACTGTCACCTGGGTGATAGCCATGCCCCTGTTTCTACAGCACACTGGCCACGATCATGGAAACCGGACTGTTTACCTGTCCGGATTGTGAGCAGGACAATGGTGACATTGAACAGTGGAATTGAACAGTTGTATATCGATTTATCCCACTCCCGGGTCCGTGACGCAAGCACTCGGTGAGTTGCAAACGGCCGGCAGTGATTTGCGCCAGGTCTCGATTATCGGCAAGGGTTGTCACGGCACGGCACATCCGATCGGTTTCTACAGGATGGCCGGGCATATTCGCTATTGTGGATGCCAGGGCGAATTCTGGGACGAGGTATGGGGCCGGCTGCCTGGCGCGGCGTTCTTCCTGGTGCCCGGCTTCGGGTTACTGGCGGCAGCGGGTCGTGTTGTTCCGTTAATGATACGCGGTCTGGACGGGGTCGAACTCGACGGCGGGTTCAGTGTGCCGGGTGTTGCCCTGCATGGCATCGGCGTTCCCAGAAGCAGTATTAGAGAGTATGAGCTGGCTATCAAGACTGAAAAACTGCTGTTGCTGGTACATGGTGAACGCCGCGATGTTGAGCGTGCCTGCGCTATCTTGCATTGCGATACACAACAGGTGACGGTACACAGTGCCTGAGACAGGTGCTGTACACAGCCCGGATTTTTGACAGATGCACCCAGGCCGGAAACTCCCGGCGTAGGTCTTACAGGAGAATACAGTGAAGAAATATATACCCTTTCTGTTGTTTATATGTTTGTTTACCGCGTTGCCTGCACAGGCACAGCAAGGCGGCATCGAGAGCCTGCGCCAGACCGGTAAGGCGTTTGCCTCGGTGGAGCACAAGGTTTCGCCCTCCGTGGTCTTTATCCAGGTCGAGAGTAGTGCAGCGGAGACGTCGGTGCCGCAGTTTTCATCACCGTTCGGGGGTGATCTGTTTAAACACTTCTTTGGTAATGAATTTCCCGGAATGCCCCAATCACCGAATTCCGGCAGGCCACAGGGGAAAAGTCATACCATCGGGCAGGGTTCCGGGTTTGTGTTTGCAGCAAACAAGGGCCTGTTGTCTGACAAGACCTATATCCTGACCAACAACCATATGGTGAAGGATGCTGACAGTATCCAGGTCAGATTTCAGGACGGGCACGTATACAAGGCAACGGTTACTGGCCGCGACCCAAAGTCCGACGTGGCCGTCATCGAGGTCAAGGCAGGTGGATTTCCAGCGCTGGTGTTCGCCGATTCTTCCAAACTGGAGGTCGGTGAATGGGTGGTGGCCATCGGCAATCCGTTTGGCCTGAGTCACACCCTGACCGTAGGCGTGGTGAGTGCCAAGGGTCGTACCAGCCTCGGTCTCAATGATTACGAGGATTTCATTCAGACTGACGCCGCTATAAATCCGGGCAATTCCGGTGGGCCGTTGGTCAACCTGGACGGCAAGGTAGTGGGCATGAATACCGCCATCTTCAGCCGCAGCGGCGGCTACATGGGGGTGGGTTTCGCGATACCGAGTAATCTGGTCAGTGCGATTGCCAACCAGTTGATCGAACATGGCGCGGTGACCCGGGGCTACCTGGGGATTGCCATTCAGCAGCTCACCCCGGATCTGGCCGAGTCATTCGGTATCAAACCGGGCCAGGGTATTCTCGTTGCCCAGGTGACAGCGGATTCACCGGCCGAAAAGGCGGGCTTGCAGCAAGGTGATGTGATCATCGCTTTTCACGGGGAAACGGTGAAGGATGTCGGCCGCTTTCGCAACCGGGTCTCGCTCACGCCACCGGGCAGCCAGCAGCAGTTGACCATAGTGCGGCACGGGAAACGCAAGACACTGCAGGTGACCATCGGTGAACTCAGCAAGCATAAACAGCTGGCCGGGGGGGCAGCGCAGAGTACCGGGGAACTCGGTCTGACCGTACAGACGCTGACGCCGGAGTTGGCCGGGCAGCTTGATGCGGAACCCGGCGAGGGGGTCGTGGTGACTGAAGTCCAGCCCGGCTCCATTGCGGCCATGGGGGGACTGGAGTCCGGTGACATCATCCTGCAGGTGAATCACACGGAGGTCAAAAATGCTACTGAATTCAAGCGCGCAGTCACTGAAAGCAGCAGCGGGAAGCGCGTACTGTTTCTCATTCGCCAGGGTGATATGCAGCGCTATGTTGCGTTGAGCTGGTAGGGCGGATAGGTGGGCGTCCAGGGCAGGGCGCTGAGGCGGGGCAGCCTTGCCCGGGTGTCCAGGATGTGCTCAATACGGGCATAAAGGACAGGGAGTTTGCTGGCAGAATGGCCGGGCAATCCGGCTTTTTGCCGTCACTCGAAGCCAGTGGCGACTTCATACGGGTTTTTTGTTCCCATTTCGCGACAAGGGCTTGGTGAAATCATATTTAGCGGATATGATATATAAAGTATCAGTATCAGGCACTGTTTTCCCGCAATCCCACAGACGTCATGCCGGCAACTGCGAAGCAGTTGGCCGGTAGCCAGTGCGGCACTGAACTGCCTGGATTCCGGACAAGTGCCATGTGTTTCCTGCCATGATGCAGGTAACCCCGGATTTCGTGTGGCTGTTTGATCGAACTTGCCCGGAAGCTCGGGGAATGCACATGAATATCACACTACCTCCTGATATATATAAGGGAAGCATATGTGCCTAAAATGCTGATACAGACACCCTCCTGGGTTAACTGGTTCACGCCATTCATGCGCTGGCTGCCCGGCGTCAGCCGTGATGACCTGCGGATCGATTTCATGGCCGGCCTGGCGGGTGCCATTATCGTGTTGCCCCAGGGCGTGGCCTTCGCCGTGATTGCCGGCATGCCGCCCCAATACGGTCTCTATGCCGGCATGATCCCGGCGATTATCGCGGCCCTGTTTGGTTCCTCGCGTCACCTGGTGTCCGGACCCACTACGGCGGCCTCCATTGTCCTGTTTTCGTCGCTGTCGATCTATGCGTTACCGGGTAGCCCGGACTATGTCACCCTGGCGCTGACGCTGACCTTTATGGTGGGTCTGCTGGAACTGGCGCTGGGCCTGGCCCGCATGGGAGTGCTGGTCAACTTTATTTCGCACTCGGTGGTCGTGGGTTTTACCGCCGGGGCGGCCCTGTTGATTGCCGCCAAGCAGTTGAAGCATTTCTTCGGTGTCGAGATGCCGCCCGGCGGACATTTTCACAATATCCTCATTGCCTTCACAGGGCAGGTGGGCAATATCAATCCCTATGTAACCACGGCGGCTTTAGTGACGTTGCTCAGCGGTGTGGCCGTCAAACGCTGGTTCCCCAAAATGCCTTACCTGATTGTTGCCATGGTACTGGGCAGTCTGGTCGCATTGCTGCTGAGTCGCATCTTCGGTGAGGCAGTCACCCATATCCCGGTGGTCGGGGCACTGCCCGCGTCGCTGCCGCCTTTGTCCGCGCCGGATCTCTCACTTGATCACATCAAGGCCCTGGCGCCGACCGCCCTGGCGGTAACCCTGTTCGCACTCACCGAGGCAGTGTCCATCGGCCGCTCGCTGGCGGCTCGTGGCGGTTACCGCATCAACGGAAACCAGGAGTTTATCGGCCAGGGCCTGTCCAATATTGCCGGTGCCTTTTTCTCCGGCTATGTGGCCACCGGTTCCTTCAACCGGTCAGGACTTAACTTCGAATCCGGCGCCCGTACCCCGTTGTCGGCGATCTTCGCCGGTAGTCTGCTGATGCTGATTGTATTACTGGTGGCCCCGCTGGCGGCGTATCTGCCGAAGGCGACCATGGCAGGCGTACTGTTTATTGTCGCCTGGGGCCTGATCGATTTCGCCCAGATCCGCCACATTCTGAAGTCATCCCGTCGGGAGACGGCGATACTGGCGACCACCTTCTTCAGTGCCTTGTTTCTGGAGCTGGAGTTCTCTATCTTCGCCGGTGTGCTGCTGTCCCTGGTTCTGTACCTGCAACGGGTTTCCAAGCCGGCGATCCGTCGCAGGGTGCCGGACCCGCGCCTGCCCAACCGTGCGTTTGTGACCGATACCAGCCTGCCCGAGTGCCCGCAACTGCGTATCGTGCGTGTTGACGGGTCGGTATTTTTCGGTTCCGTCAACCATGTGCAGGATACCTTCGATCTGTTTCGCGCCAGAAGCCCGGAACAAAAACACCTTGCCATTGCCGCCCAGAGTATCAATTTTGTCGACCTGCAGGGAGGTGAGGCACTGGCTGACGAGGCCCGCTACCGCAAGGCCGAAGGCGGGGGACTGTATCTGATCAATGTCAAGCAGGGTCTGTGGAACGACCTGGAACGAAGCGGTTGCATGGATGTGATCGAGGATCGGCATGTCTTCCAGACCAAGACAGCCTCTCTCCATGCCATTTACCAGAAGCTCGACAAGTCGATCTGCGCCACCTGTGACAAGCGTATCTTCCGGGAATGTCAGCAGGAGTTCGGTGCCGGTACGGCATTGGACCCGATACAGGCCGCCCGGGTGAAAAAATCATGAGTTGTATATACTGGACGTTATCCCCGTTAACCGGAGACACCCATGCATCGTTTTTTATTACCGAGTCTGTTTGCCGGCGTACTCTTGCCCGCCTTATACGCGGGTCAGGCTGAGGCAGGTCACTGGCCTGTCGAAATCTATGACATCATGGACAATCACAAGGTGGTTGTATTCCTGCGTGACGAGGACATAGCGGCTTCTCCCCGGTGGCAACCTGTCGATGGTGGCCCGCCATTGACCATTGCTGCGATGCTGGAACAGGTGAACCACTGGATCGGGAAAGACGCACAGTTGGCCGGGGCTGAAGTGTATGAGGTCGAGCTCAAGCCCATTCAGCAGCACAAACAGGAACAGCGCTGGTATTACCTGGTGCAACTGCACAGCTTGCAGGACGGCAAGCATGTCAATCACTACGTTGCCGTGCTGTTTAACGGGAAAGTAGTACCTGCGGTTGTCGAGCCGGCTTCCATCAAGTGAGTTCAAATGTGGCTGGCGTAAGCCTGGCCATATTACCAGGTGCTTGATAGCGCCTGTTCCCAGTCATTCCGCCAGCCTTCGGGCAAGTCGTTGTCTGAAAGCAGGCACCGGTCTGCGATGGTGGGGTAGAGCTCGGCATAGGTTCTTGTCTCGGTCCCATCGACACGCCGATGAATGTGTCCGGGTTGCAGTTCGTCAAGACCGGTTAGCCCGGCTGCTGCAACCAGTTCCATCAGGTTTTCAATCATCGATGCATGATAATTTGCTACCCGGATTGCCTTCAGATCCACATCCAGTGCCTGGTAACGTGCCGGGTTCTGGGTAGCCACTCCGGTTGGGCAGGTATCCTGGTTGCAATGTCGCGACTGGAGGCAACCCAGGGCGAACATCATGGCGCGCGCCACATTAACCGTATCTGCGCCCAGCGCCAACAGACGCAAGACGTGAAAGGCAGAGATTGCCTTGCCCGAGGCGATGATACGTATTGAACTGCGCAGGCCTGATCCCAGCAATGCGTTATGTACGAAGACAAGACCATCACGCAACGGGGTGCCAACCGAATTGGCCAATTCAACCGGTGCTGCACCGGTACCGCCTTCCGCACCATCCACCGTAATGAAATCCGCTGTAATACCTGTTTCCAGCATGGCCTTGCAGATCGCCAGAAACTCAACCTTATTACCGATACAGAGTTTGAAGCCGACAGGCTTGCCGCCCGACAGTTCGCGCAAGCGGGCTACAAACTGAAGCAGGCCAAGCGGTGTAGAAAAAGTCGTATGGGCCGGTGGGGATACCACATCCTGCCCCATCGGCACATGACGGATCGCTGCAATTTCCCGGGTCAGCTTAACCGCCGGCAAGATGCCGCCATGCCCCGGTTTGGCGCCTTGCGAAAGTTTTATTTCGATCATCTTCACTACATCCTGGCGAGCCTGTTCCGCGAACAGACGCTCATCAAAATTTCCGCGCGGGTTACGACAACCGAAATAGCCGGTGCCAATCTGCCAGACCAGATCGCCGCCATATCTCAGGTGATAGGGGCTGATGCCGCCTTCACCGGTGTTGTGGGCGAAACCGCCGGTCTTTGCGCCCTTGTTCAGGGCCATGATGGCATTCTGACTCAGGGCGCCAAAGCTCATGGCGGAAATATTCAGGGGCGAGGCCTCATAGGGCAGGGAGCAATCCTTGCCGCCGAAACGGATTCTCGGACTGGTTTTTTGCACCGGTTTGGGCGCAAGTGAATGATTGACCCACTCATAACCGTTACGGTACACGTCAAATACGGTGCCAAAAGGGCGTGTGTCACGCTGTCCCTTGGCGCGTTGATAGACCAGAGCACGGAATTCCCGACTGACCGGCTGGCCATTGGTGTCGGACTCGACAAAATATTGCTGGATTTCCGGGCGTATCGTTTCAAAGAAATAGCGCAAGTGTCCAATGACCGGGTAAAGCCGCAAAATGGTGTGCTGGCGTTGCCACATGTCGTAGAGTCCAAGCGCAATCAGTGGCAGAATAATCCAGAACAGACTGTAGGCATGCGGCCAGAATTTCGCCAGCGCGAACGTCATGAGCACGGCCGCTAACGAGAAGATGAAAAACAATTGACGGACAATCATTTTCGATGACTCATGCTAGCAAACAGAGGATTGCGAAGTTACACAGGACAAACAAGGTGCCCCAGGTTCTCGGTTAATTTCATATTCTCCGAATAATCCACGGGAACATCGATAATAACCACCGTGTTATCAGCAAAGGCCTTTTCCAGTGCCGGCGCCAGCTCTGCCGCACTCTCTACGCGGTAGCCCCGGGCGCCAAAGGATTCTGCATATTTCACAAAATCGGGGTTGTTGAAGCCTATATTGTTGGAATGGCCGAAACGACGTTCCTGATGCCACTTGATCAGTCCATAGGCACTGTCATTCCAGATCATAATCACGATGGCGACACGGCAACGCAAGGCAGTTTCGATTTCCTGTGAATTCATCATAAATCCGGCGTCACCGGTGATCGTCAGTATGTTTCTGTCCGGACAGGCCATCTTGGCGGCAATCGCACCCGGTACACCAATGCCCATGGAGGCAAAGCCATTCGAGATAATGCAGGTATTGGGGCGTTCACAACGAAACAGGCGCGCAATCCACATTTTGTGTGCGCCGACGTCGGAGATGAGAATATCCTCTTTATTCATTACCCGGCGCGTATCGAACAAAATTTTCTGTGGCTTTAGCGGGTAGCTGGTATTAGCGGCATAGTCATCCAGCTCTTCCATGATGATGCCTTTCAGGTTATCCGTTTTTCCGGCGTGTTGCTTGCTGGCATGTGCTGCAATGCGTGTCAGTGAATCCGGGATATCACCAAGAACGCCCGCTTCGAGTACATAATGTGCATCGACTTCGGCGTAACTCAGATCGATATGGATGATTTTCTTCTCTTTGTCCGGATGCCACAGACGCGGGTGGTATTCGACCATGTCGTAGCCGATACAGATAACGACATCGGCTCGATCGAATCCGCAGGCGACATAGTCGTGCGCCTGCAAGCCCACACTCCCCAGTGACAAGGGGTGCGAGAAGGGTATCGCACCTTTTGCCATAAAGGTCTGTGTGACCGGGATATTCAGCTTTTCGGCAAACGCCACCAGTGCCTCGTTTGCATGATCACGGATGACACCGTTGCCGGCCATGATCAGCGGGAATTTCGCGGCATCGATCACCCGGGCTGCCTGTACGACTTTTGCCTCAGGCGCATCCGGCGGCAACGGGCTTTGCACTTTCAGTGGCAGAGCCTCACCGGTCATTTCTTCTCCGGCAATATTTTCAGGAAAACTGATGAACGCACCACCGGGTTTTTCAGCCTGTGAATCCTTGAAGGCCTTGCGCACCAGTTCGGGAATAATTTCCGGCTCAAGGATTTCCACGCTGTATTTCGAGATTGGGTCAAACAGGCTGACCAAATCCAGTATCTGGTGACTTTCCTTGTGCATGCGGGTGGTCGCTCCCTGTCCGGCTATCGCAACCACTGGTGAGTGATCCATATTGGCATCGGCGAAACCGGTCACCAGGTTGGACGCCCCCGGTCCCAGGGTGGCCAGGCAAACACCGGCTTTACCCGTCAGACGTCCATGGACATCCGCCATAAAGGCCGCTGCCTGTTCATGCCTGACGGTGATGAATTCAATAGTGCTGTTGCGCAGGGCATCCATAACATACAGATTCTCTTCACCGGGGATACCGAATATCTTGTCGACACCTTCATTCTCCAGGCAGCGGATGAAAAGTTCTGCGGCGGTCGCCATGGCTTGTCCCCTAAAGAAGATTGCTGTTGCTGATCAGGTACTATCGGCTGGTTACCCAAACAGAATGGATATTCACGAATTCACGAATCCCGAAAATACCCAGTTCCCGGCCATAGCCGGACTGGCGAATACCACCAAACGGCATACGCGGATCGGACTTCGACATATCGTTGACAAAGGCAGCGCCCGATTCGATCTGCGCTGCCGCGATATGCTCCCCACGGGCCAGATCCCGGGTCCAGACCGAACCACTGAGACCAAAGTCGGTGTCGTTGGCAACCTCGATGGCCCCGGTTTCATCGGCAACACGGATCAGGGTGGCTACCGGCCCGAACAATTCTTCTGACCAGGCGGCCATGCCCGGTTTGACATCGGCCAGCACGGTCGCCGGGTAGAAAGCACCGTCACCTTCCGGGATTTCGCCGCCGATCAGGACCGTGGCACCCGCATCGACACTGCGTTGCACCTGTTCGGCAAGACCATCACGCAAGTCCAGTCGTGCCTGGGGTCCGATATAAATCCCTGCCTCGGTCGGGTCGCCCATTTTCAGTTGACGGACAGCACTGACAAATTTCTGTTTGAACTCTTCATACACGCTGTCCACAATGATAAAGCGCTTGGCGGCGATACAGGTTTGCCCACTGTTCTGGAAGCGGCCAATAATGCCGACCTCAACCGCCTGATCGATATCGGCATCTTCGAGTACGATAAAGGGGTCGGATCCACCCAGCTCCAGGACACATTTTTTCAGTACCTTGCCGGCTTCGGTGGCCACTGCACGGCCTGCGTTTACGCTGGAGGTAATGGTGACCGCCGCGATACGCGGATTGTGGATGACATCAGTGGTTTGTGGAATATCAATCAGCAGGGAACGGAACAGCTGTTCGGGAAATCCGGCTTCCCGGAAAATGGATTCAATCATCAGCGCACAGCCGAAGGTGTTCGGCGCGTGTTTCAATACACAGCCATTGCCCGCCATCAATCCGGGGGCGGCAAATCGAAAGACCTGCCAGAAAGGGAAGTTCCAGGGCATCACGGCCAGAATGAGCCCCAGTGGATTGTAGCTGACGAAACTGTGATGGGCATCGGTCTCAATATCTTCAGGACTCAGGAATGCCTCGGCATGTTCGGCGTAATAGCGGCAGACCCAGGCGCATTTCTCGATTTCACCGATGCCCTGTGCGGTGATTTTACCCATCTCATCCGTCATCATGGTGGCATACTGCTGTTTGTTGGCCAGCAGTACATCCGCTGCCCTGAGCATCAGGCGTGTACGTTCCTCAAAACTTACAGTCTGCCATGCCCGTTGCGCCTGCTGCACCTGTTCAAGGATGCCCTCAACCGCAGCAGAACTCATTTGCGGATATTCGGCAATCACATTGCCGGTCATCGGGTTGATGCTTTTGAACATCATGCTGTTTTCCTCGTTACCTTTACATTCCGCGTATGGCTGCAAGCAACCCGGGCCATCGGCCAGGCTCACCGTCCGCTGGTATGATACCCCCGGTCTGTGCGGCATGTCCCAATGAACAGCACTTGCAGTATTACACGGGTACTTGCAGCGCTCTTGCCAATCACAAGAGGGCGGTATCTGCAGGCGGCTGATCAGGAGTTGGTTCGTTTTCTGCTCAGGCGTTTACGCGGCGATACGTTGGTAGGTAAAGCCAAGTACGATACCCCAGATAATATGCAGCATCAGCGTGGCGACCGGCGCC